>OLPH01001385.1_pt1 | contig 24199 bp, 13 predicted proteins | sample 1672951 | NCBI WGS metagenome assembly OLPH01 (sample SAMEA3136740, study PRJEB25190) | human gut metagenome | reverse complement strand
TACAAAATTACACAAAAAAATATATCTAACAAAAGTGGGAGGATTTTTTAACTTTCGCACATTCCAGTGTCAAGTGCAACACAGTTACAAATGTAGGAAAAAAACTTCATAGGGAGTTTTATAGCCTAGTTTTTTTCGAGGTCGCACATTCCAGTGTCAAGTGCAACGCAGTTACAAAGGTAGGAAAAAAACTTCATAGGGAGTTTTATAGCCTAGTTTTTTTGCGAAGCACACATTCTCAATATAAGGGCTAAAGGGTACGGTAAACTATAGTCTGGATAAATAGGTAAGTATATGGAAAGCTATAAAGATAATGTCCAAGCAATTTTATTTATGCTCTTATTTAGTTCAGTTATTTCATTCAAGAGACTATCAAAGCTTGGTGTCTCTTCGTAAATCATATCTTGAGACATGGCGACGTAATCTGATCTCCACTCATCAAGAACTTCTTTCGGTGGTACAATAGATAACTTCTGTGGAGCAAGCGTTCGGTAGTCAAAACCTTTCAGTCCTATAAACATACTACGATGCTGCACTATTGAGGCGTATAACGTTGGATCACTTAAGGCTCTTGTGGCGATTTCTGTCTTAGAAATCTTGTAGACATCGTATAGGTGCCTGCTCATTCTTTCGGATCTGATTGAGGAAAACTCCTTTTTTGCGAACTCTTCGTGTAGCAGACAAAGTTTCTCTATAAATGTTCGTTCAGGACTGACAGCTAAGACCTTAAACTCCTTTTGCACAAATGGTGTATTAGGCATATACTGCTCAATCCAAGAATTAGTCATTACACTTTCTAAAGGCTCCGACATAGAGCGTCCGCTTACTTCTATTTTAACGACAGGTTTGAGATAATCAGTCTCCTCGGAAAAAAGCGACTCATATGCAACCTCTATCACCTCTGGATCTGTAGTGGAAATAGAAGTAACATTGACACTTACTTCAAAAAGCGAAGGGTCAATTGATAGACTTGCTAACGCTTTCTCCAAATCAGTCTTTAGCATTTCTCTTGTAAAAGAGCATGAGGCTCTTCTTAGCTTGTCACTTATCTGTGTTTTAGAGAGCTGACCAGCAAACCCTAAATACTCACGATTAATTGCAATATCAATATCTTCGGAAAAGCGTTTAATCAGATTCCAACACTTACTGAGTGAAGTACCACCCTTGAAAGAGAGCTGATCCGCATAGTGTAAGGAAAATAGGGCTCGAAGTACCATAGTTACCCACCAGTCTTTCTCTATTACACTAAGAGGGATATCACCAATTCGTGGCCTGACAATTTCCAGTACTTCTCTTTGCTCCTCTTTTGATAAGTCTGTAAATATCATTGTTCTCTCAGTCTGTTTAGTTCATCTTGTATCCATTGTGGAGCCAAGTGAATATCCCTCTTATATTCTTCCTCTGAAATTGAGCGGAGATGTTTTTTTAGAATGCTCTTATGCACCTCCGTTAGATTACCTTGCCCAATCTCTCTTAAGGCAAAAACAAGCATACGTACCAACTCTGAGGTGTATGCAAAATTGTTCATATCATTAGACCTTTTCAGCTGAATGCCTCGACCCTTTCCCAGCTTTATTGTTCGTGGTGATCCATTAGTGATGTACACTACATTCATTGGGATTTGAGTTGAAAGACCTAATTTATTTAGGACATAAGTGCCAGAGGGTATAAGTGTGATTTTGTCCCTTTCTTCAATTATCCTAGCCACCTCTTCAATGGAAGGATAAATAATACCAGTCCCCCACTTGGTGTCCACCTTAGGATAATAATAGAGCCCATGAGCCAACCTCACAAGATAACCCTCTTTGGTCATGCGACTAAGCACCTGTCTTATAGCGGTGCTATCGCCACAAGGAGCAAACTGGTTAGGGTAAAGTATCGACCCTTCTCCAGAATCAATAACAGCCTCTTTGATAAGCTGATGTGTACTTTTTAATTGCTTTCCCATGTCACAAATATAGTTCATATTTGTGACATGGCAAAATGTTAAGCAACCCGCTCTTGCCTCGGCACCTTCCAGTGTCAAGTGCAACACAGTTACAAATGTAGGGAAAAAACTTCGTAGGGAGTTAGCTCATTCCATTTAAATCTTTTGACCCACCTCTGGAACTACCTCCAAGGGAGGGTACTTTTGTACGCTTCGTTTTGCGCTTACTACTGGAAATCGCACTTGACGTTCATAGTTTTACCCTTTTTATGCAGTGAAATTTGAATCTATGAACTCGAAATCTAGCATACCATCTTGAGTAGATTTTATATCTTTGCAGATATTAAATAGAGAGTTCTTTGAAGCACTGCAGAATGAAGATAGGAAAAGAAACTTGCTCGTTTCCAACTCGTAACCCTTTTGCCCTACACTCTTTCCTGCTCTATTGATTATCTGAAAGATACAAGTTTCTTGAACCTTTTGCGGGCATAGTCCGTTGCGATTAGCATCTTGGCTTTCTCCTCCTTTTCCGATAGCTCATTTCGTCCTAAAAGGGTTGCATCCCCTGTCTTGGCGAACTCCATCAACTTGCCGATAAACTCTTCTTGCTCGGGTGTGGGCGGTATGTTATGCAGTATCTCGTTCTTCTCCGGACGGTCAATGCCGATATCCTTAGCGGTACGATAGTCACAAATCTCCGCATAAAATCATTTTAGGAGAAGTAAATGCTTGACTAATAGATTTTTTGATGACGCAAAAGACAAAAAGGAGAACAAATAGGAAACGAGCGAAGCTCTTTCACACTCCTTATTTTGCACAACTTCAAAGAACCCTTGCTTCTCGTCGCAAAGGTACGTATTTATTTTGTGGAGAATGGGTGAAATACAAGAACGTAGATTCAACTATCAAACGATGCCAGCACGATAACCACGTGGGCAATCTCCAATTCCTCTGAGTTTTCAAACCCTTACGTCTCAGCACAAAAGCAGAGAACTCAACCGCAATTACTTAGCGATTGAGCCTCCGTTGTAGAGCTGTCTTCAGCCTTTATCTGGCAGCTGCAATTAAGTAATTACTTGACTATTAGTTGATCGTTAATCCATTGCTCGCCCACGAGGTAGCTGAGCATATAATGTCATATTGAATCTGTCAATATGAGGGTGTATTGTTTTGCGGGATTAAGGTATCGAGTCCCTTCTAGGTAAGGAAAGCTACTTGTATATCCTCCAAGAAGCGGTACCTCCATTGCTGTCCGACGTTTTAAATCCCAGTCGAATTAAAGATTGACTTCCAGAGACCGCCATTGGAACTTTTATCTCTGTGTTTACTCCAATAGCTCCAATAGCGGTTCTCGATTTTGTTTCGGCAGCCCATTTCGTGAAACAATTGTATACTGGTGTAAGAGCTGCAGCCGAGCGACATAAGAAACGGACGCCCTTAGCTTCTCTTGTTACGGAGCTAAAAGACGAATAGCCCCACTGATTATCGCTGGTGCTTATTACCCCAGCTTCTGAAGCTCTCAAGGTGCTTTCTTCGATCGTCTTTTGTCTTGGATTGGTCAAGAGAAGTTCATCGGGAGTCTCGTTGTCGTATTCTTTAATAAACTTATTGGTCTCTTCGATTTCTTTGATAGCATTGTCAAACATAGACTCTGTGAGACCGAGGCTTAACGCTTCTTCCTTTGTGATCACAAGGGAATACTCTCGCTTGTCTTCGTCTAAAACTAGATACTTCGCCAACAATAGATTAGCGTCAGCTTGTGTTGATATCCCTATAACTCTAAAATGAGGATTGATGGGATCTGCCAAGGAATCTGATGTTGGCTCTTCTTGGTTGCAAGAGGAAAGTCCTAAACCAAGTGTAAGGCAGATAGCAAGTAGTAAATAGTGCTTCATATTCATAGTTACAGTATTTTTGTGTCCTTGAATTAAAAAGAGATCTTTGAATTACTCTAAGGTGGTCAATCTTGATGATTAACATCACCCCTACAGCGCTTCATCGCAAAGATAAGAATAATTTTAGAAATAAGCAATATCTATCGAACGAGCGAAGTTTTTTCCTATATTTGTAATCAGATTGTACTTGACATTGGCATGTGCGATCTAAGATCTGCGTTATCTATGGTGGAGAAAGTTGAAGAGCAGTTGTCGCAAATAACAAATTAGACACATCTACAATGGATATCCCCTCCTACTTATACAGTTCACTCTTAAATAAGTGGTATTTCATCAAGCACTTTTATGCAAGCTATGATTCAAAGGTTTTTTCATCCAGTAGGTCAAGGAGCCTTTTATTCTGAAAGGCATCTGTATCCCAACATTAATACCGTGTATGACTGTGGTACAAGGTACGGAACTAGAAACCAAAAAGGTGTCGCTGGCGTAGTCCGTCAAAGTTTCAGAAAAGACGATATTGTCCACATTCTCTTCATTTCGCATTTCGATTTCGATCATATCTCTTTGATTGATACATTAAAGAATTCGGTCAATAAGATTGAGCGGGTCGTAATACCTCTTCTTCAGGAGCCAGAAAAGACCTTTCTATCAAACATCTATAAGTTCTTAGGAGAACCACATTTGGCAAACTTGGTAAGCAATCCAAGTGAATTCTTTGGCAGAGAAACTCAGATTATTAGAGTACATTCAGGTTCTGAACAAGAGTTTGAAGAAAGAAGAGATCCCATTGATGTGTCAGAAGGAAATGAGACGACTCAAAAAATACCAAGTGGGACTCCGCTAACCATGAATGGTCTCAATGACTGGGTTTACATCCCTTTCAACTATGAATATCAATCTCGAAGAGAAGAGTTCCTTGAAAAATTAAATGTGGCGAGTATTGACATCGATAGACTTGAAAAAGACCCAAATTACATTCTCGAAAAAGTGATTAGGGATAAAGTAAAGAAAGTCTACAAAAGCATTAGTGGAGGTATTAATCAAAACTCTATGTTTTTGTATTCAGGACCATCGTCAATAAAAGATTCGAATAGACTTTATTGGAGGGGAAGATGTTGGCATTATGATCCTTACTGTTGGTATTTTGATCATTACGTTCATCGTTGCAATCCACATAGAGTTGCTTGCCTATATACAGGTGATGGAGATTTGAATGAAGTGAAGGTTAAAGTCATATACAGTAATTATTGGGACCTCATAGGGACTATACAAATTCCACATCATGGAAGTTTGTCATCTTTTGATGCAAGCATTCTTGATAATAGGCAGTTCTTATGTCCAATCTCTGTGGGAAAGAACAACTCTTATGGACATCCCTCTCAAGAAGTTATTAGTGAGATCCTCTTAAATAAAAGTTGTCCTCTACTTGTAACCGAGGATGTGGATAGTACTTTCGTTGAGACCATTGAGTATTAACTTCTAACAGACCCGAATAATAAACGAGCGAAACCTATTATGGCATTTTCGCTCGTTTTATTATTCTAAAAAGTCTTCCACTTAGATACGCTCCTGTGGAAGTCTTCTTTGTCCCCCACCTTATCGCCATACTCTACACAGTTGCTACGCTAAGGAAAACTTGCCCCTCTCAGCACTTCAAGATAGAAACTAGCTGAGGGTGGCATCACTCTTAGGTATTCAGTTAAGAAACTCAGCTCACCCCTACAAAAAGGATTGAGTTCTAAGCACAATCCAATACATTCTTCAGAGAAGCAGAGAAAGGGAAAAACGTAGGTTCAGAGATACCATTTCATTGCATAGAAACGTAGGTTCATAAATGCCATTTCACTGCATAGAAAGGGTAAACCTATGAACATCAGAGAAAAAGATGACAGAAAATTTGGTTTCAACGATTTAGTTTCGTACATTTGCGACATACTCTCCTACAATTAAAATTGCGGAGAACAAGAAAGAATTTTTGAAAACTATCTGAGACCTATTTCAAAATATAGAACGCTAAACCCTGGAGCCTATGAGAACCCATTACCTATCCTTATGTCTGTTCTTGCTATCTTTTTCTCTGTATGTAGAAGCTCAGTCGCCTGGAGGTGTCAACGGAGCGGAGCTTTGGTATATGAGCGTTCCCACTGGGCGGGACCTGACCGGAACCTACGAATGGAAAGACTTCTCTGGCGACACCGTCAAGTCTCGCATCTATGAGATGCGATTGGACAATTATACCGCTGAGTTTCAGCAACGACAGCGTCACATCCGCACATTCAACTTCAATCCAGCCCTGAACCTTTCTGAGAACGGCAAGCCCAAGGTCTCTCTTCTCCGCTATACCTCGATGGCTCAGTCCACGATTATCGGTCTGTTCTGTCCCAAGCCTTCCGACAAGTCCAAGGATGCCGTGCTTTATGCCGTAAGCGGACGTCTAGGTAGTGGTTCTCTGCTCTCCAAGGACAAAGCTCTCAGCCCTATAGGTCTCCCCGCCTTGGACTACGGTAAAGAAAAGGGACAAGATCTTCTCTATAGCTCTGCGGATGCCATCAGTCAGCAAACATTTGACGAGAGCTCCCTAAGGATTGTATCCTATATCAAGTCTGGGATGCCCTCTCATTCCGTATGGGGAGAGGAGCTCGGTAGCATTTATTCTGTCGGCTCAACCTATGATAAGAAGAACCTCAACTTCAAGAATGCTTTCGATGCTACTCTCTTCGGGAACAATGCCTTTGACGGTTACTCTCCCGAGGTTATCGTCTTTGCCCGACAGCTCTCCAATACCGAGCGTCTACAGGTAGAAAGTTATCTCGCTCTAAAATACGGTGTAACCTTGAAAGGTTCCTACCTCAATCCTCGTGGCGACCTCATTTGGGATGCCTCCTCCAATGCAACCTACCATCATCGGGTTACAGGTCTTGCCCGTGAAGACGGCGAGCTTCTCTCCCAGCTTCTCTCGACCACATCTTATGAGGAGACACCACGATACAGCTCTATAAACGACAGCTACTACCAGTCCAATCCCTACAATCTTTCTTCCGAGTCACGCCTATTAGTCATCGGGCGAGAGAAAGGATCGCCCCTGCCTGATGGATCTTGTCTGATATGGGGTGATGACGGAGGCAACACAGCAACGCTTACCCCGAAGGATCAGTCTCCATGGCATATTATGGGACGCAAATGGCTCGTGAAGACCAATCTACATTCCACGGCAGATACGACCTCCGTATGGAAGGGAGACGGTTTTTCCGTGAAAAATGAAGGCTATATTGCCAGACTGCTTCAGGAAGAAGGCAAGGACGATGCCGTTGTCCTGAGCAAGCCCCTTGTTGGTAGGGACGGTAGCATATCCTTCATTTGTCCATCCGCTTCTCTTGATATCGGCTTCACCGCAGCTGCCGATGGAAACGACCTCTACGGCTACCGAATATCGGGTGGCAAAGTCTTTCAGTTGATTAAGGGGACCCCACAGCGCGAGTCACTCTCCAATGTTTCAGCAGGTGAGCGAATTACCATCAGCAAGAGCGGAGATGTGCTGAACTTGCTTATCGGTGCAGAAGGCAGTTCTCGTTACTCCGTATATATTCCCTCAACGGAAGAGTGCCGTATAGCCACCATCCGTTCCGTTTCGGGCTCCCGTCGCCTTGAGTTGACCGAAGTCCGTGCCAGTGGCTTTGGCGACACGGGCAATGTCGTGGAGCTGGGTACTTCCCTTTCCAAGGACAAGAATTTTACCCGCTTCGCCTCCAATGCCCTTCTACTCATTGATGAGACAGGTACAGGAGATATTGATCCCGAGACCGTGCGGATCTACCGCTGTAGTGAGACCGATGCCAAGCGTGGCAAGGCCATCTTCCACAATGTGTTCCTCGATACTGACGGAAGTGGTAGCGATGTTTTTACTTTTGCTTACTATGATGGTATCCTTGCTAGGCTCACCCCCTCAGATGCCAGCTGTACGGGCGGTAAGCCTAATGCGGACGGAAGTGTCAGTGTGAACGTCATTGTTGGCACACCATCCTACAGCTACCGTGTGCATGCTGACTCCGTTGCGGGTTTCGTCAAAGGCACACTTCTAAAGACTGGGAACATTGCTATGGACAAGTACACCATTAGCGGGCTTCTTCCAGGCAGCTACCATATACAAATTATCCAAACGGGTGGCACGGACCTTACCGCCAATATCTCAGACAGGGTAAGCAGCGCTTACGCCAACTCTTCCAGAAAGTTCAGCAAGTCTGAGTTTTCGTGGAGCGTGTGCGATCTCACCTCTTCCTACCAAGCAGGTCTAAGTTCCGTCATCAGAACCAGCGGTATGCCAGATTATGGCTTTGAGGTTCGTGGCGCTACAGCCACTATCATCGTCGGCAGACAGGCAGATGTCAGCAAACAGTTCACAATCTCGCAGGGTGATATTCTCTCTTTGGCATTCAACGGTCAACATTTGGACTATAAGATCAACGGCAAGGTCGTTGCCGTCTATGACAAGCTACGAATACCAGGCTGGTTCTTCACCGCTATCTTCACACAGCGTCCCTCCCATATAGGCAGCCTACTTGTAGAAAATCAAGCGTGTCCTATCTTAGCTAAGTCCCCAGATCTCACCGTGGGAACCATTTCCCGCAGTGTCTATGAGAAGATCGTAACCGTTGGTAGCGAGTGTGCGCCTATGACAATAAAACGTCAGTCAGAAAGAAGTGTAAGTGATGACCACATCGGAGTCTCGGACGATAGCTCATTCAACGTGACGGAGACAGTCGCAGGCTCCTTTACAGCCCATCTGAGCATAGCAAGGGACATTTCCGCAGACCTGCTCGTCTTTGACACCTCTGGCAAGATGCTCTACAATGCGCAGATGGAGGGAGGCTTGGAAAAGACAGCCACTTTCACCTTACCACAAACAGGAGTATACATTGTCAAGGCTATAACGCAAGAAAAGGAATATACTCAGAAGATTTTATCCCGATAACCCGCCACAACCATCGAAGTCTATGAAGAAGATAACAATCCTGACACTAGTGGCTTGTCTGTTCACAGTGTCTACCATCGCTATCGCGAGGTATACTGGCAAACCTAACCTATCCACTTGCGTGGCGGAGGAAAATATATCCCTAGACAGTCGCCAAGCGGAAAAAGTCCATAACACGCAGTCTACTCAAGGAGGTGCTCAGAAAGTAATCCTCAGTAGTACACCGATGTCAAACTCTGAAAGGAGACCCACCCACGCAACGAGCAATGCTTGCGAACCTGTCAAAACAATGGTCGCAACAGCTATCCAACCATCGGGTATAATCGGGACTCCTGAAGGCAGAGTGTCAGACAATCCCGAGGATAACGTCTTCGAGATACCCCTTGGAAAGATCAACCCCAACGCACGAGCATGGCTTGCCTATGACCTGAAGGGTGTTTCTTCTGCATCAGGCATAAGCAAGAGTATCAACGACCGACCCGCTACGGGTGGCTATCTCACCACCCTTGCCAAGGGCTGGCAGTCCGTCCGTGAGGAGATTAGCACAGAGTGGCTAAAAGAAGGTAAGAACACCATATTGTTCACGCTCCCTTCTGATGCCTCTTATAGTTATAGCGTCAGAAATGTCCGCATAGAGACCGCTCCCATAAGTCAAGAGAGTACTGGTCAGAGTAACGATGTCGTAGTATTCTCTCAAGCTCTCGTTTCCTATGGCTCACTGGTCTACATCCATGGTTTCATCCGTGGTGAAGCTCAGGATATTATCGTATCTGGACAAAAGATAGCCGTCAGAGGTGGAGAGTTTGAAGGTGTCGTTCCCGTCAGTACGGATAACCTGTCAATAACGGCTTCAGTATCAGGCAAAAGCGTTAATAGGACGCTTCCCGTCATGCGGAATGCCAAGGCAGATTTCATCCGACCCTTTGTTTCTGCAGGCAAAGCGGTGGGGAAGCAGTTTCTTGCCCACCAAGCCGATAGTCTTGTTATGGCTGGCAATATGCTCTCCGTAGACAAAGACGAAATTTCTAAAACGGGTAAATACACTATCACGGCACTCCGTGAAACAGATCTCCCCGCATTGGATTATGGTATGACTAACGTGACGGCACGTGACGAGGGTTATCGTTTTCTGCCCCACGGCGAGCACTTTACGGGAAAGGGTGCAACGGTCAAAATCAAGTATGACCGCACGAAAATACCGAGTGGCTTTACAGAGGATGACATCAACACCTATTATTTCGACAAGGAGACTAAGCACTGGGTGGCACTCGAAAGGGTGCAAGTGGACAAAGCTTCTGCCTGCGTGATATCAAAGACCACTCACTTTACAGATATGATCAATGGTGTCATCCAAGCACCTGAGTCACCGCAGACTGATGGTTTCACCCCTACGATGATGAATGACATCAAAGCGGCGGATCCAACGGCAAAAATCAACCTCATCACCCCTCCTACAGCCAATAACCGTGGCTCTGCTAGCCTGCAGTATAGCTTCGAGATGCCACCTGCCCGCAACGGAATGGTACCATCACTAGGCATACAGTACAGCAGTGAGGGTGGCAGTGGATGGCTCGGTGAGGGCTGGAATCTCCCCGTCCCTTCCATTACGCTGGATACTCGCTGGGGTGTTCCTAGATATGACAGTGCCAAGGAAACCGAGACCTACCTGATCTCTGGCTCTATGCTTTCCACGATGGACGAAGACGGCACAATGGGCGTGGCACATCGTGGAGAGAAGATGGATCGCAAGGCAGATCGCCAGTTCTACACCCGTCAGGGTGGTGACTTTAGTCGTATTATCCGCAAGGGCGACAGCCCTGCGAACTATTATTGGGAGGTAACCGACAAGCAGGGAGTGAAATATACCTACGGCGGTGAGGGTGCAGTTCTGAAAGGAACCGTTACCGATGCTGCGGGCAATACCCATGAAGTTATCACGGAATGGAAACTCAAGCGCATAGAGGAAACTCACGGAGATTATATAGAGTACGTCTATGAAGTGGCTGACGAGCCCGTCCGTGGTGGAGTTGTGGCAAAAGCCATCTACCTCAAGGAAGTGCATGCAGGGAACAGCGGACAAGCTCCTCATACAGAGGTTCTCTTCGAGGGCAGCAAGGAAAAGCGACTCAAGAGCAACAGTGCTAGATACGGCTTCTTGACCTCCTCCAACCGCTTGCTGGAAAAAGTGACTGTAAAGTTTCAAGGTAGCGTGCTACGTAGCTATGTTTTTTCCTATGGCAACGGAGCGTTTTTCAAGGACGTACTCACGGGAGTGAGACAGCTGGACGACAAGGGCTCAGAAGTGTCCTTTCAGAACTTCGACTACTATGATGATGTGCAGTCAGATAAGGGCTATGTACCTTTCAAAGATAAGCAGGAAGAGTGGAACACGCATCATGATGGCTTAGATGCAGGATTCCTCAATCCACTTACAGCTGTGGGAGGAGTATTTAGTGATAAGCCAACGGCATTAGGGGGCTATTTAAGTTCCTCTATCGGTGGTTCCTTCTATGCTGGAACTGGAGCTATTGACGGCAGTCCGACCAGTAGTAATACCGTAGGTGCATCCTTCAGTTACTCTAACGATAGGTCAAGTGGTCTTTCTACCTTTATTGACCTCAATGGAGACGGAGCTCCCGACAAGGTGTATAAGCAGAACGGAGCTATCTATTATAGACCACAAATGCACTCTGAGAATGGTGAAGTCAGATACGGAAATCCGATAAGAGTACGTGGCATCAGCAATTTCTCTAAGTCAACCAGTAATTCTTACTCTGGAGGTGCTAGTGTTAAGGCAGGTTGGCAATCATTAGTAGCAACAATTGGTACAAATCTCTCGAAGACATCCTCCAAAACGACTGTCTATTTCTCCGACATCAATGGAGACGGATTGGTTGATCTAGTATCTGATGGTAAGGTCTATTTTAACCATATTGAGTTTGATGCCTCGGGGAATGCTATACCGACATTTACTTTGAGCAGTGCCGATACCCCAAGTCCCATTATATACGACAACAGCAAATTAGACACCTCCGTTGGTAATGTTACGCCGGAAGAACAAGCCGAAGCTATCGCCAACTCTCCGATGGAAGATATAGTACGTGTTTGGCAGGCTCCTACAACAGGTGTTGTAAACATTTCTGGAGAGGTACGCCTATTGAAACCAAGTGGCGACTATGACTTGTCTGAATATGACAAAGCAGACGGTGTACGCGTAGCGATACAAAAAGGAGGTTCAGAATTGTGGCAGAAAATGATTGCCAAAGGCGATGAAACAGCCTATGCAGCCACTGCTTCCAACATCAATGTCCGAAAGGGTGACAGAATTTATTTCCGTGTACAGTCTGGTAATACCGAAACGAGTAACGGGGCATTCGATCGTGTCACTTGGTCTCCTGTAGTCACCTACCAAGGACAAACGACGGAACTAACCCCCAATGGTTATACATCCAATGTCTACAAGGCTTCCGAGGGTGCCATATATAGCCGGGAAGGCGAAATCGCAATAGATGGCAAGGATATAACATTCTCTGGAAGTTTCGTCAAACCAACTACAACGGACGAACTGACTATCCGTATTGTGGCAACCAATCACAAGACGGATGAACAAGGGTACACCAATCCAAACTATGGTAAGCGGATTGTATTCGAGCGGACTTTTGCTCCTAATGAGACGTTTAATGGAGCGATTACAGCTTCTTATCAAGTAACAGATGGCTTTGACAACCTTTCTTGTGAAGTAGTCGCATCCTCCAATGTGGATTGGACATCACTCTCTTGGCACCCCATTGCTACTTACCATAATTCCGAAGGCTCACCCTTCAACCTGAATTTGGGTGTGCGATACAGCACTTACTCCGACATAAAGAGCTTACCAACGGCTTATACGTCTACACAAGGAGCAAGTCTGACGATAACACCTTCCGTACAGCTATCCTCCACCCTCGTAAGGGGCAAGGTGACACTTACTGCTAAGACGACAACCTCACTCATCGCTAAGAAAGAATATTTCATAGCGAATGGTTTGGTCGTTGGTGAGCCGATGCAGATTGACTCTGCCCCGTCTGAAAAACTATGGTTCGAGTTCTTCTGTTCCGAGACATTGAACGGCGTTAATGCAGTGTTGTCGAAAGTAAGCGTTACACAATCGTCTTCATCTGTCGCTACTGAGGTTAATGCTGGCTTTTATGCCAAGATGCAGAATAAGGGCTTTGGAGACCTTTATCGTGGTTGGGGCGGATTTGTCTATAATGCTGCGGATGGACGCTACGCTAAGCCCATAGATGAAAGACTATTGGAACTGCCCAAAAGCAAAAAGGAACAAGTTGATCCAATGAAGATGGTATTTACCCCCTTGAGTACGGACTTAAATACCTTGTCTCGCTGGATTGGACAAAGAACAGAAATCTACCTTACGGCAACAGAAGCTGGTACTGCACGCCTGACAGAGCAGGATGTAGTCCTTGGAAATCTTTTTGGCAATTTGACCGATAATAACCCTCTAAGTGGTGATTGCTTACAAGGGACAGGAGCCTTCGCTATTGTTCAGAAGACAACCAGCACAAGTACGGTTGTACAGACTGGTGCCATCGGAATTACCTTCAACAGTGCTACTGGTAGCAGTACCACCAATTCTACTATGATGGACTTTAATGGTGACGGCTATCCCGATATTCTAGCAGGGGGTGTGATACAATATACTAACACACAAGGAGGAATCAGTGGAGAGAAGTTCCAAATCGGTACAATAAAAAGTGGTAACAAGTCTAAGACATGGAGTCTTGGTAGCGCGCCAGTTGCTTCTGCTTCACTTACTATCTACCACGCTGCAAGTTCCCAAAACAACAGTAATAACAAGAAGTCCTCTGACCAGGGTAAAGCAAATGTTAGCATTTCTGCTGGTATTCCAATCAATGAAGACTGGAGCGAAGAAAGCTTTGCAGATGTCAACGGAGATGGTCTTGTAGACAGAATTAGTAATGATGGCTATGTGAAGCTGAACCTAGGTTACAGCTTCTCAGAACCAATAAAATGGGATATAGACCGCATACAAGGTGGTAAGTCACGGTCTTATAGTGCTGGTGCTAGTTTTGATATTGGTAGTAGCAGTTTCTCTGGTGGAGTCAATTTGACTACATCTGCAAATGAAGAAAAGTTTAACCTGACCGATATCAATAGCGATGGACTGCCCGACAAGGTGTGGTTAGAAAACGATGTGGTGAAAGTGGCTCTGAACAACGGATCTTCATTTGCTGATCCCATTGTTTGGAAACATGCCAAGGCACTATCCAATGCCTCTTCCACATCCGAAGCCCTGAATGTGGCATTTACGACGGCTGTACAATTCCTCGTGAAAGTAGCCATCAACCCGAGCACTTCTGCCAGCCACAGCATCAACCGAACGACCTATACGCTTCAAGATGTGGACGGTGACGGCTACCTTGACATTGTGGAGTCTGACAATGAAAGCGAGCTGAAAGTAACTCGCTCCACCATTGGCAGGACGAATATGCTCAAGAGTGTAACCAACTCCCTTGGTGGTACCTTTACCCTAGACTATCAGCACAGCACACCTACCTACGGTCTCCCTGGAGGTAAGTGGGTGATGTCATCCGTGACCGTTGATGATGGTATTCGTGATGACGGACCAATGATGAAGACCATCTTTGATTACTCTGATGGACGAAAGGATCGACACGAACGTGAGTTCCTCGGTTTCGGGAAGGTCGTAACCAAGAATATAGACACCGAAAAGGGCGACTCCGTAGTCTATCGTCAAGCAGTTCAGCTTTACGATGTGTCTACCTATTACGCACAGGGCTACGAGTTGGGAGTATCCGTAGAGGATGCCACTGGCAAGAAGTACACCGAGAGACGCAATGAGTACGACAATTATTATATCACAGCCAATGGGGACAACTATACTTTCACCCAACAGGAAAAACTCTGTAGTGACCGTGCTTCTGCTTTTGTGCCACTCCGCTATACCGCCAACAAGCAGTATGAGGGAGAGACAAGTGGCATCACCATCTCAGAGGCGTGGAATGAGTATTACCTCACTGGCTACCACGGGGAGCTAAAGTCCTATAAGTTCAGCGACCAGGGCAAGTTAGGTGAAAATGGCGCAGGTGGCTTCAACTACCAGACCGCCATTCAGTATGACTCCAACGAAGGTAAGCACATCTACGGTCTGCCTACTAACGTAACGGTTACGGGTAGCGATGGCAAGGTTTATCATCGTGTCACGGCTACCTATGATATGAACTATGCCGACCACATCACGCAGATACGTCAGCAGCTTGATAACGATGAAGCTGTCTCCGACTATACCTATGATGCTTACGGCAACATCACCAAGATTACGCTTCCTGCCAATGACAAGGGACAGCGTATGTGGTATAGCTACCGCTATGAATCGAAGATGAATATGTATGTGGAGCGCATAGACGATGCTTTCGGCTACCGCAGCGAAGCTTCCAACTTCGATTACCGCTATGGTATGGCACTGCGCCGTATGGATCTTAACCACTACTATTATGAGACCGACATTGATAACCTCGGGCGAGTGAAAGCTGTGCGTGGTCCTAACGAGCTGGCGACTAATCAGCCGTACATCATTGCCTTTGACTATCATCCTAAGGCTACTTTCGACACCAATGGCATCACAGCTCCTGCTTACGCAGTGACCAAGCACTACGACAGCCAGCATCCAAACGATGATTTAGAGACGGTTACTTTCGTGGATGGCTTTGGAAGAGCTGTTCAGGTAAAGAAAGATGGTGTGATAACCACGGCCGCCAAGGGCAGTGCGCCCAAGGATGAGACCGTGATGATTGTCAGCGGACGCAACATCTATGACGCTTTTGGTCGTGTGGCGAAAGCTTACTATCCCGTTACAGAGGCTGTGGGGAGCAAGACCGATTTCAACAAGACCTTTGACAACGTATCACCTACCGTAATGGTGTATGACGTACTCGACCGTGCTATGAAGGTAACGCTTCCTGACAATGCCGAGACCAAGACGGAATACGCCACGGACGCAGGTAGCAATACGCTTGTAACGACTATAACCGATGCGTTGGGGAATCGTCAGGCTACCTATACTAAGGGTAGTGGCAAAACCGTGAAGAGCGAGCAACTCAGCGGACCAGATGGGACGATTACCACTTCTTTCGAGTATGATGGTATCGATCGATTGGTCAAAGTAACAGACACCGAGGGCAATGTAACGACCTCCGTCTATGATATGGGTGACCGCCGTACGGAGGTAAATCATCCTGCCAGCGGAGTCACCACCTTTACCTACGATGCGTTGGGCAATGTGCTCACTAAGCAGACCGCCAACCTCAAACAAGAGGGTAAGAGCATCAATTACGAGTACGATTACGGACGACTGACGGCTATCAACTATCCTGACCATCCAGAGAACAACGTGAAGTACCACTATGGTGGTATCCATTCTTCTTACAATCGCATTGGCAGACTGATGCTTCGTGAGGATGGTAGTGGTGCCATTGAGTATTACTACGGCAAGATGGGTGAGGTTACCAAGACTGTACGTACACTGATTGTACCTAATCAAGCAGTGGCAACCTACGTAACACAGTGGAAGTACGACAGCCATAATCGTCTATTGGAGATGATCTATCCCGATGAGGAAAAGGTAACCTACGGCTACAACCTCGGTGGACTGGTGGATCATGTGCGTGGTTACAAGTCCTACAGCTACGACTATGTAAACAAGATTGGCTACGATAAGTTCGAGCAACGTATCTATCTGAAGTACTGCAACGGAGCGGAGACTTTTTACTCCTATGACCCACAGCGTCGCCGACTAGAGAATCTTGTGGTCAATGCCAAGGCTGGCACCATCATGGACAATGCCTACAGCTATGATGCCGTGAGCAACGTACTAAGCGTAAAGAACAATGCGCCACTTCCACAGAGTGGCAAGGCTGGCGGACAAATGAGTCACAGTTACACTTATGACCCATTGTATCGTTTGTCAAGCGCAACGGGTACATACGCAGGAGCGGACAATAAGACAGCTTCTTACACCCTTGCTATGGGCTACGATAATATGCACCGCATCACGAGCAAGAAGCAACACCTCTCACAGACTGGCGTACAGTTCGATGGCACTCTCAATGCAGGCTATGAGCTCTCCTACACCTATGGTCGCGAAGAGGGTAAGAAGTTCCAACTTGACAATGTGCGTGATATCAACTACCGCACGGAGGATGTGCCAACGGACAGCACGAGCATCAACAATGGACACAAGTATGAGTACGATGCCAACGGCAATCTTGTCTACATCAACACCTCTCGTGTAAAGCGTGATGGTAAGGAAGATCACAAGGCAAGTGAGCAGAAGTTCAAGTGGGACGAAGAGAACCGCTTGCTGGCAGTCGATGAGAATGGTTTTGTGTCTAACTATTGGTATGATGCCAATGGTGAGCGTACGGTGAAGACCTCGGGCGAGAACGAAGCGATCTATGTGAACTCCGAGTTCTCGGGTGGCAACACTGGTACGGCACGCTTCTCGCTCTATGTCAGCCCATACCTCGTTGCAGGGCAAGGTGGTAAGTACACCAAGCATATCTACATCGGTAGTCAAAGAATCGTTTCTAAATTGGGCGACTTGGCAAGCTATGGAGCAGACCCAAGACGAATACCTTATGCAGGCAATGAGGCTGATGGCTTGTCCCTCAATTACAAGGAGAAGTATGCACAGCAACTGCAATCTATCAAGGACAACTATAAGACGTTTGACATCCCTTATACTGGAAAGGATAATAACGACTATGTAAACGGTCAAGGATTCTGTTGTGACGATGGTACGCCAGAGGCTGCTCAAGCAAGGGCGATGGCTCGTGCTGCTATTGATGGTAACTTCAAGCCGAATGAAGAGTACGAGAAGATGCAGTTCTACTACCACCCTGACCACTTAGGTAGTAGTAGCTATATCACTAACCTCGATGGCGAGGTGTCGCAACACATAGAGTATGTGCCGTTTGGTGAGGTGTTCATCGAGGAACGCAACAACACTTGGAACACGCCTTATCTCTTCAATGCCAAAGAGCTGGATGAGGAGACTGGATTGTACTACTATGGGGCACGGTACTATGATCCGAGAATAAGTCAATTTTTAAGTTCTGATAGGTTCGCAAAGAAGTATCCTAACTTAACTCCGTATAGTTATTGTGCGAACAATCCGATAAATGCAGTGGATGTTCGAGGAGACAGTATTAGTACGAGTAAATTAAATGACGCTCAGCTCAAACTATATAACGAAAACATAGCCAGTCTTAAAGAGAGTAAGCTATTTACTTTATACTACAATCAGCTATTAACATCTCCAACGATATACACTATATCAGTGAACAGATCTAAAGCAGATGGAGAGGTTGGCAGTTCTGGTCAATTTTATGATTCAAAGACAAAAGAAATTAGTGTAGGAGTAACTATGGATTATGGAGCTATGGCGCATGAATTATTTCATGCTTTTCAAGATGATGGTGGGTTTTACAGAGATGATAAACCACAACCCAATACTACAATGGAAGCAGAAGCAATCATAGTATCTTATTATGTCGTTATGAGTGAATTAGGGTATGGAACTTCAAGTAATAAGTGGAATGAAGAGATGGAGGACTACATGCTAGAAAAAGGAATTCCATCCATAGAAAACGTAGAAAGTCTTCAATATCAAGATATGTTTAATCAATCGGTTGAGAATATGAAAAGTTATTACAGAGAAGCGGGAATTAATGCTCCAACTTATACATCGGAAAATCCGACAGTACGACCCGAGGCTCTAATGGAGGTTATAAAAAGATATTATGAAAAATAGTTTAATAGGTTTGTTTGTTTACACTGCTTCTGTATGCCTTACCATTACTATTGTATTGGGATGTTCCAGTAGGAAGTATATAGGCATGAACACGGCTGACTGTACGAGAGAACTCAACAGCTTCCTTTGCGAAGAGTTTAAGAGCGAATATGATGGAGATTTCGATTCTATTAAATATGACATCAGATTCATTGTAGGTCTATACCTACAAGAAAACGGGAACGTCGATTCAATAAAGGTACTGGTGAGCAATCTCAATAGCTTCAATATCAATGAAGATAGAATAGTAAATAAGCTACTGAAGAAAAAGTACACGTGTTGGGCTTATGTCTATTATAGATCTGAAATAAAGCCTTGGCGGATCACTTATCCTTTCAGTCCGAAGTTGCCTATGGATCGTGATAAATAAAAATCTGCTCACCTGACGGAGGAGCGATGCTCGCATAGAGGACAATCACTTCTCACTTGAACATTATTACCAAGTGTAGCTCGCCCTGCTCCAGGCATCCTCCCTCTGAGGTTCTCCGTTGCTGGAATCTTGGCAATCATTACTTGCGGTAATCAATGGTCAGAGAGATAGCCTGCTCCTGCAAAGCAATAATCTGAGCTGATAGTTGCTCCAGCTTCTCAAGCAGTATCTGAGCTGTCTTCACGCTATGATAGCTGTTGATGGCTCGTACAGCTTGGTTATACAGCACACCTATCTTATGTATCTGGGCAGTCAATTCGGAGAGCTTACGATAGTACTCCACGGCAGACTTATCTACCGTTATCACCTTGAAATGCTCCCCCAATATCCTTGCCCGCACAAAGTCGGACTTCGTTTCCGCCCCTGACTTATGGAACAACTCAATCGCCCGTTGCTGGTCTTTCGGGTTGGGCAAGCGTACGTGCCAGTTGTCCCAGCGAGGCTTATTCAGCTCTTTTCGCTTACGATCTCTTTCTGTCTGCTCGTTCATCTGTTGTTTCTTCTGTTAATTACGACTTTGGAGTAATTCATCTCCCCTTTGGGGCAAGGGTCTTTGTGTTACAAACTGCGGTTTGTGTTACAAAGACACACCTTGCCAATATCAAGAATTGATGCCACGCATCTGCTTCAGATTAGGAATTAGCTTTTGACTTTCTGAGCTAAGTTTTGAGTCAGGTTAAGACTTAACTCAGTTTTGACTTGACTCAGTTTTGACTTGGCTCAGTTTTGACTCAACTCAATTTTGACTTGACTCAAAATTGACTTGAGTTAAAACCCACTTCTTGACCATACCAAATCTTGACTTACCCAACTCTTAACCGAAATCCCCTATGGCTTACTCATTTGACCGCAGGTAATTGTAAGTTCAGATTAAACGCTGAAAACGCACCGATGAAGTCAACAATCCCCAAAGAGGGACAAAAGCACGCACACCGATGGAAGAATTGACACTCACCGAGAGATTGTATGCTCTTGATGTCAGCGTTCCCAAGTTCAAATGAGTATCCGCTAAACCATATCTCAACTCACTTCTTTTACCCCGCTGTCCAATTACTTATTTCTCTTATATATAGGATTATAGTGCCTTTCAAGCATCGCTTGTATATCGCTCTGTTTGTAGAGTATCTTGCCTCCAATTTTGTAATAAGCTATTGTTCCACTATCTCGGTACTCTTGTAGTGTGCGACTGCTCAGACGTAACAGCTTGCAGACTTCCTCACTTGTAAGGTAAACCTCTCCGCCCAACATAGGACGTGCAGTAGCACAATAACGCTCCAGCTTCTTCAAGACGCTCTCCATAAGTTGTGCAAACATCTGCATTTGAGGGTCTTGTTGTGTAATGATTTCGTTCTCTGACATAGTTCATTCAGTGTTTGAGTTCAGTCTTTCTTTGCATTCAGTATCTCAGTGATGTCGCTCTCTTTATAGTAGCACTTATGCCCGACCATAGAGAACGGGATTTTACCCGTATCCCGATAGTGTTGCAGGGTTCGCTTGCTGATACCGAGCCTACGGCATACGGCTTCATTGTCAAGCCATTCTTCCGTTTCGGGAGGACACCCGATAAGCCGTTCGATACGGTGGATGAAATCTGCAAAGGAGGAGTAGTGCTGCTCCCATGCCTTGCGGTCGATGATGATAAGTTTCATTGCATTGTTGTTGATTACGTTGTTAATACTCAGCAAACGAGCAGTTTTTCTGTCGATTGCCCTTCTTGTCGGATGCAAAAGTAACCCCTCTAAAGCGGAAAAAGAAAGAGTGAGGAAGAATAAGGAAATAGTTAGGGAACAAGGGAAATGGTGAATACAAAAGCCTAGGCTATTGCGGTAATGAGATGAGGCGCTGGTTCGTTCCGTACTAGCGAAAATAAAATCAGATCACTCTCGAGTGTTTGATTGCTTCGACATCTCTCTATCAATTAACAGAGCAAGAGCACACTCTTTGGCTTGATTGATTGGTAGAGTATTTGTCTTGTCGCTTCTTGCGTCCAAAGAGCCTGAGTATGCCGTATTCGTTCGGGCTTATTCTTTTGGCGGTTAGCCTATTGCTGCAAGGTTGGAGCGAAAAATACGACCGCACTAACAATCAAATTATTGCAAGTATGATACTAGCAAAGTACAGAGAAAAGCCCTGAGGTGGAGATTTTTCACTCCATCCGCAGGACTTGACCTTGCAAGCAATCAAGGCAACCGCCATACCTTTGCCCGACCGAATACGGCTTCAGGGCTTTTTGGAAGAATCTCTTGGCGGACAGACACGCAATGCCTTTCTTAGCTCTCTTGTGGTATCACTTCCCATCAGTGGTTGCATTTCACGTGCGATTTTGCTCTTGCTAACCTTTGCGTAGAGTTCGGTAGTGGAAATAAAGCGATGTCCGAGCATCTTACTGACAGTTTCTATCGGCAAGCCATTCTCCAAGCAAATAGTTGTCGCAAAAGTGTGTCGTGCTGTATGCGAGGTAGCTTCGGTATGTGGTGGCAACCCAGCTTTGATGATAATCTCTCTTATCTTGCGATTGAAATGGCTGTTAGTAGGGAACTCACGAAAGATCAACCCTTCCTTTCTTCCACCACTAACGATGGAAAGTATTTCCTCAGCAATAGGCAGTAAAGGAACAATACACCTATTCTGTGTTTTTGTGCGACAGAGCGATATGTATCTGCGACCATCACTAAGCGTGTAAACATCATCCATTCTAAGTTTCTTTAAGTCAGAGAATGCCAGACCCGTAAAGCAACCTAAGAGAAAGATGAGCCTGCAATGGTTGTCTACCGATTTGTGTGGACGAAACGAAAGCAATTTGTGTAGCTCGTCAGAAGTAAGGGCATTTCGCTCGTATGTGGGTGTTTCTATATCAATGAAGTCGAAAGGGTCTTCACGGATATACTGCTCCTGCAATGCTTTACGGATGACTTGATGCAGGTGGCGCAGTCGATTGGAAACGGAGCTTTCCTTGTTCCCCAAGTCTCGTAGCATAAACAATCGGTAGCTTTCTATAAGGTCTTTGTCAACGGCTTGGGGAAGACACTCTTCATTGTTACTTGCCCTCAAGAAACGGACAAAGCTCTTTTGGCTGTCCTTAAAAACCCTCACTGTAGCCTTACTGAGCGTATGCCCCTTTAATTCCTCTTTGCTTTCAGATAGGGATTGATAAAGTTCTACAAGCGTTGGGATAGGCTTCGTTTGGCGCAGATACTGTTCTTTGAGATATTCAGCTGTCACATAGTTCTCTTCCCTTAATGTGAGTTCATACAGTGTATGAAGTCGTTCATCCATTGAGTTCAGCTGCAGATTGACAAGGTTCGCTCTGTTTGCCCCCTCTTTGATACGAGCTTTCCTCGCTAACCAATCATTGGGAGACGTACACAAGCCTGTTGAGAAAGAAGATGATGTCCCATTGCAAGTGATACGACAACGAATAACGCATCTACTCTGTTTATTTGTCTTGCTCCTATCTATGTAGAATAGAATTGAAAATGTACTTTTCATTATTCTTGAACTCTTTAGTTGGTTAAATGGTATTGAGTGATGAATGGGAGAATCTTCTCTACGTCCCGAAAGACACGCTCAGGGGATGTCTCCGCATACACTTGTGTAGTCTTAATTTGACTGTGTCCGAGCATCTTTGATACGCTTTCAATGGATACTCCTTCTGAAAGTGTCATCTGCGATGCAAAGGTGTGGCGAGCCATATGAAAGGTTAGCTTCTTTGTGATACCACAGAGCCGTGCTATCTTTTTGAGGTGGATATTAACTGTGTCACAACCAGGAATGGGCAGGAGATAACCTTTGGGCGGTTCGTGGCGGAATGCCCTTGTATGGATGCCCCTATACCGCTCAATAATGGCAGAAGCTTCGGGCAATAGCGGAATGTAGCAGATATTTCCCGTCTTTACTCTCGGCTTGCGTATCCAAGTCATGCCATCTTCCTCTACAAGATGTTCAGTTGTAAAGTGGTAAATATCCGTGTACGATAAGCCTGTATAGCAGGAAAAGAGAAACATATCCCTCGACACCAGCTCATAGCTTTGCAAGTCTTTCTCACTTAACGCTACTATTCGACCCACTTCTTCCTTTGTGATGTATCGAGGTGTACCCACATCCCAACGGATAGAATGAGCGATGAAAGGATAAATCTCAATGACGTGTCGCTTGTACAGGTCTTTGAGCAGAGATGCCAGCATAGACAGATAGCCTGCTGACGTGTTGAGCTTAAACTCCTTTTCTTTGGCAAAATACTCCTCCAACTCTTTGACAAAGGTGATGTCAGCTTTCTGTATGGGTATATCCTCCATATGGTAGTGGCATTTTATAAATTCAGACAGATGTCTGCGAAAGAGCAACAAACATTTTAGCCTTCGTTCGCTACGGTCTATGCCCACTCTGTCTTGGAATCGTGCAATATATTCGTCCAAGAAGTGAAGCAACCCTTGCGATTTGCTGTTCAGCCCGAAGACTAACGCTCTTACCTGCCCTGCTGTGACGCAATTGCCCAACTTGCCCGAAAGCGATTCATAAACTTGATGAATGCTTACTTGCAGTCTGTCGATTTCCTTATTTACCGATACCGCTTCGGCACTCTTACCCACAAGTCTTTGTTTGCGACTATCCCAAAGGTGACGAGTACAGGCGCATTTACAACTGAACTGAACCATCGAGCGACCGATGCTGATACGTCCCATAATGGGACTTTTGCCGTTTTTGTTCTGTGTGCTTTTCTTGAGATAGAAAAGCAACCTCATTTTTTCTTTTTCCATTGTCGTTATATTGTTTGCAAAATTACATCTCCAAGAGGAACTTATGATTGTGCAATACATTGATAATGAAAGAGAAAACACCGCTTTAGTTACCGCTTCTTTCCGCTCTTTTCCTTTCATCGTTTCTCGAACGATTTGGTAACTGAACTCTTGCCTTTTCGCTCCTTTTTTCGCCTATTCCCTTTGATGTAATCCCATGAAGAAAAGAGTAATACACTCTCTACTCCAGCGAGATACAGACATTTCTCCTTTTCTTGCTTTCTACTCCCATACTTCCGCATAGAAGGCTGCCAGCTCTGGCACTTTGATAAAGGTTCTGAAGCGTTCCT
>OLPH01001377.1_pt1 | contig 24429 bp, 29 predicted proteins | sample 1672951 | NCBI WGS metagenome assembly OLPH01 (sample SAMEA3136740, study PRJEB25190) | human gut metagenome | reverse complement strand
GAAGAGAATTCCACTGTATAAATGGATGGTAGAATTAAACTTTGCAATTTTCAAACTCAAATAAAGTTAAAGAAAAGGCTTGAAAATCCGCATAAAACATGGTATAGTATATCCTCGTGATAACTATTTTTTCCTTGTTCACAGGCATAATCCTGTGAGCCAGAGACCAAAAGGAGGTAACATTTCGCATGAACAAGTATGAATTAGCACTCGTTGTCAGTGCAAAGATCGAAGATGATGCGAGAACAGCAACCGTTGAGAAAGCAAAAGAGTATATCACTCGTGCAGGCGGTACTGTTACAGAAGTTGAAGAATGGGGTAAGAAGAAGTTAGCTTACGACGTTCAGAAGATGAGCGAAGCATTCTACTACTTCATCCAGTTCGACGCAGCATCTGATGCTCCAGCTAAGCTTGAGCAGGATGTCCGTATCATGGACAACGTTCTTCGTTTCTTATGCGTTAGAAAAGACGAGCAGTAGTATAAGAAAGTAGGAGATTGTATGAATAAAGTCATTCTTATGGGTAGATTAACCAGAGACGCAGAAGTTCGTTACTCTCAGGGGGAGAGTTCCAGTGCGATTGCAAGATTTACACTGGCAGTTGACCGTCGGTTCCGCCGGAACAATGAGGATCAGACAGCGGATTTCATTAGTTGTGTTGCATTTAGCAAGACAGCAGAGTTTTTGGAGAGATTTGGCCGCAAGGGAACCAAGTTCGTTCTCGAGGGTCATATCCAGACAGGCAGTTATACAAACAAGGATGGACAGCGCGTTTACACCACAGATGTTGTGGCAGAGAACGTAGAATTTGCGGAGAGCAAAAATGCAGCTGGTGGAAATGCTGATTTCGGCGGTGCACCTTCTGCTCCATCACCAAGCGGAGCTGCCGGAGATGGCTTCATGAATATTCCGGATGGAATTGATGAAGAATTACCATTCAACTAAATGTTCCATAGAGCATAACATCATATAGGAGGTTAAAGAACATGGCTTTCAATAAAACAGCTGAAGGATCTTCCATGAAGAGAAGACCAATGCGTAGAAGAAAAAAAGTATGTGTATTCTGTGGCAAAGATAATGTCATCGATTATAAAGATATCAACAAGTTAAAGAGATACATCTCTGAGAGAGGAAAGATCCTTCCTCGTCGTATCACAGGAAACTGTGCAAAGCATCAGAGAGCTCTTACAGTTGCTATCAAGAGAGCACGTCATCTGGCTATGATGCCATACGTTTGCGAATAGACCTGGTAATACCAAGGGTTTCAGCGTTTGGAGACGTAGCGTTGACACAAGTTTGACACAACATTTGACCAACGATTCAGAAGATGGATCGTTGGTCTCTTTTTATGTAATGACATAGTGACAATATCTAATAATGTTAAGTTGGTTTATTATGGGAAAGAATAAAATTATGGCATATTATACTTGATTAAGAACTATAGCAATGATACAATAATACAAAATGTTGATATCAAATACATTTTTGCTTTCCAAAATGTTGATAATACGCACTGGTAGAAAGAAATTTTGTTGATGGGGGTATTATGTTAAAAAGAAAAGCAATTGCTTCAATAAAAAACTGGGTTAACACAAAAAATAAAAAATGCCTTGTTGTACAGGGAGCCAGGCAAACAGGAAAAACATATATTATTGAACGGTTTGCAGAAGACAATTATGAGGAATTGCTTGAAATCAACTTTAAGCAGATGGTTTCTGCCGTTGACATTTTTTCCGGTGATCTTACAGTAGATAATATGGTTATGGCTATGCGTTTCCGCTTTCCTGAAAAGAAAATTCTGCCAGGGAAAACTTTGATTTTTCTCGATGAGATTCAGGAGTGTCAGGAAGCAATCACATCCCTTAAATTCTGGGCAATCGATAACAGATATGATGTTATTGTGTCGGGATCGCTTCTTGGAATCGATTATAAACGTGCATCGTCTTATCCGGTCGGTTATGTTGATTATCTGAGAATGTATGGGATTGATTTTGAAGAGTTTCTCTGGGGAATGGGGATTTCTGAAGACATGATCGGAAACCTCTGCGGATATCTGGAATCAAAGACCGTGATACCTGAGGCGATTCATTCCCAAATGATGAATTATTACAGACAGTATATAGCAATAGGTGGTATGCCGGAAGCTGTACAGAAATATGTAGATACAAAGGATTTCAGAGAGGTTGATAAGATACAGAGGAGCCTCTTATTGGGATATCGGTATGATATAGCACATTATGCAACTGCGGAAGAAAAGGTAAAAGCAGAGAAATGTTATCTTTCACTTGCAAAGCAGCTGCTTGATAAAGAAAACCACAAATTTCAATATAAAGAAGTTGAGCATGGAGGCCGAGCACAAAAGTATTTTTCAAGTATTGAGTGGTTGCTTCGTGCAGATATGGTACATTTAAGTAAACTTGTGACGGATGTCAGATTTGATCTGGATGATTATGCAAGAGATGATTTTTTCCGGGCTTATACAACTGATTTATCATTGTTGATGGCGATGAAGGACTTTTCATTAAAACAGCATATTGTAGAAAACACTTTAGAGGGAAATTCCAAAGGCGGTATCTATGAATATGCAATAACAGATGCTCTGTATAAAAAGGGATATCAGTTATATTTTTATAAAAATGAGACAACGAAAAGAGAAATAGATGTAGTGATCCAAAAAGATGGAATGGTAGTTCCGATTGAAGTAAAAGGCGGAAATACGAGGGCAAATTCCTTAAAGTCACTTATGAAGAATCATAAAGATATTTCTTATGGGTATAAATTTGCAGATGGAAATATCGGTGTGGGCGAAGATGGTATCATTACATTGCCGCTGTATATGATTGCATTTATTTAATTCATCCATCTTCCACGTTTGGCCCCGCCTCAGATATGGGAAAGAGTTCTGCCAGCTTTAAGACCGGCTGCCTTTTGGGATAGCCGGTCTTTTTTGCATTTTTCTAAGATAAATTAATCAAAGATGATCAGAGCCATAAATACAACCGGTTCATTGCCAATCGGTTTTAAAGCGTGTCCGCATCCGTCTGGTGTATAGGTTACATCTCCGGCTTTTACAGTGCGTGTGGTTCCGTTATCGTTATATTCTGCGGTACCGGAAAGAATGTAATAAGTCTCGCTTTCATTTTTATGTTCGTGATAACCAAGAGAAGATCCCGGCTGAATGGTTACCTGTGCATACAGACCGCATTTTCCGTTTAATTCTTTTTCTCCGAGGATGCGTTTGATGGTTACTTCGCCATCTCCGCCGGCCATGTTTTTAACTACTTCTGTTACTGTTTCCATTATGAGTACCTCCTTGTGTAGTGATTTATGCCATTACTATAGCATAGTTTGCACAAAAGATAAATCTTATTATACAGCTTTTGCCTGTGTCTGTCTGGTTTTGGCTTCGGTCATTGCATAAGGATCGAGAATAGAATCCAGTTCGTTTTCTTTTAACAGACCGTATTTCAATACAAGAGTTTTAACTGGAATATCTGTTTTTAAGGATTCTTTTGCCAGACTTGCAGCTTTTTTGTAGCCGATGTACGGACACAGGGCGGTGGTGATACCGACGCTTGCATCGAGAAGTTCGCGGCAGCGTTTTTCATTTGCGGTGATGCCGAGGATGCAGTTGGCGGTCAGGGTATCCACTGCGTGTGTCAGTGTGGTAATGGAGTCAAAAAGATTGTAAAAAACAACCGGTTCAAAAGCGTTTAATTCCATCTGACCGGCTTCTGCCGCCATAGTGATGGTCGTGTCGTGACCGATAATGTGAAACGCAACCTGCGAGACAACTTCAGGAATGACCGGATTGATTTTGCCGGGCATAATGGAAGAACCATTCTGCATAGCCGGAAGTGTAATCTCACCGAACCCGGCTTTTGGTCCGCTTGCAAGGATACGCAGGTCATTACACATTTTGGATAAGTTGACCGCACATGCTTTCAGGCAGGAGGAAACGCGTACAAATCCGTCCAGATTCTCGGTGGCATCAAACAGATCGTCGGCCTGGGTCAGTGGGTAGCCGGTGATTTTTCCAAGGGTTGGTACAATATTATCTAAATAAAACGGGGACGTATTGATTGCTGTGCCGATAGCGGTTGCACCCATGTTTACGGGATACATTTCCGTGCGGACTTTTGTAAGACGGTCACGGTCACGGGAAATCATGGTGGCATAAGAATGGAACGTCTGACCCAGACGCATCGGCACAGCGTCTTCGAGCTGTGTACGTCCGATTTTTACGATGTGATCAAACGCTGCAGCTTTGTCATATAATGCATCGGTTAAAAGGGAAAGGCTTTTGTCTAAAAGTTTGAGAAGATCAAGAACCGTTAATTTTCCGGCGGTTGGAATGACATCGTTTGTCGACTGTGCCATATTGACGTGGTCGTTTGGATGAACAATGGTGTAATCTCCTTTTTTGCCACAGAGCATTTCGATGGCGCGGTTGGCAATGACTTCGTTCATGTTCATGTTGGCACTGGTTCCGGCACCGCCCTGTATGCCGTCGACAATGAATTCTTTGTCAAACATGCCACAGACGACTTCGTTGCATGCAGATTCGATGGCGTTGGCAATTTCCGGTTTCAACCTTCCGGCTTTCCGGTTGGTAATGGCGGCTGCCCGTTTTATTTTTGCAAGGTTTTTAATGAAAACGGGGTGTAACCGGGTGCCGGTGATCGGAAAGTTTTCTTTTGCCCGTAAAGCCTGTACTCCGTAATAAGCATCTTCGGGTACTTCCATGGTTCCGATGGAATCTGATTCTAAACGCATGTATTCTTTCATAATTTGATCTCCTTATATTCTTCTGTTATCAGTTGTCTGTTTGTTTCTTTTCTGCGCGCTTTTTTCAATGGGACGAGAATAGCACTCCTGACATCAAAGGTAAATACTTTAAGCGATATTTGGAAAAATAGCCAGAAATTAAGAGATATAGACAAATAAAATAAAGAAAAAATAGAGGAAACCTAATAAAATAAGGCAATTTTACAGGGGTGGGATATAAAAAATGAGCTGTTATTGGGGATTGCAAATGTAAATACCTGTGCTATAATGACCTCATAATTCAAAAATGATTGTGACAAGAAGGACACAGGCGTCTAAGCAGGTGTCCTTCTTTGCGTATTTATGGAAAAATCGAGGTTTGTGTCATGAAAAAACTGGATAAAGTAGATAAAAAAATCATACAGATTCTGCAGAAAAATGCCCGCACACCGCTCAAGGAGATTGCCGCACAGGTATTTTTGTCATCACCATCGGTGTCTGCAAGAATTGAAAAACTTGAACACGAGGGTGTGATCATCGGCTACACGGCAAGGGTAAATCCACTGTATCTTAATTACCATATTAAGGCTTTCATCAATCTGGAGGTGGAGCCATTACAGAAGCCGGTATTTTATCCGTTCATTGAAAAAATTCCAAATGTGGTGGAGTGCAATTGTGTGACAGGGGATTATTCGATGCTGATTGAGACATTGTTTGAGACCACGGCACAGCTGGATCATTTTATCAATGAACTGCAGCAGTTTGGGCGGACAAAGACGCAGATTGTGTTTTCAACGTCCGTAGAGCAGCGGGAAGTGCCGATCGAAACAAAAGATGAATAGTTATCTCTTATGAATAGAAAAAGGATATCCGGAAATACTGTTTATAAAAAGTATAACGATCAGGAGGCAGATCATGATTGAACCGGATACCATAAAGCTGCTACGGGAATGCGACGCAGGAATCAAGATGGGTACAGCATCGATTGCGGATGTACTCGACAAGGTAAATGACACAAAATTAAAAGAAATGCTGGAAAATTGTAAGGACCAGCATCAAGATCTTCAGAAAGAACTGGAAAGTCTGCTGGAAGAATTCCATGATGATGGAAAAGAACCAAATCCAATGGCACAGGGGATGTCCTGGATCAAAACTAATGTGAAACTTGCAATGAATGATTCGGATGCAACGATTGCGGAGCTGATGACAGATGGCTGTGATATGGGCATAAAATCCCTCAGCCGCTATCTGAACCAATACCAGGCAGCGGATCATAAGGCAAAGACATTTGCCAAAAAGTTAATCAAACTGGAAGAAGATTTGTGTCAGGATCTTCGGACATATTTATAAAAGGGTGCAGGGATAAATTTTCGTCCCTGCATCTTTTTGCGCAAACGGGTTTCATATATCTTATTGAAATGTCAACTTATAGAACAAGATAGGTTGACAATAAGAGAGAAATGCGTTAAATTGTTAACAATAACTTGAATGGAGGGTTAACAATTTGGAAAATACGAAAACGAAACGATTATCGACAAAAAGTATGGTATTGTGCGCTATGTTTACCGCTTTAGTTGCAGTAGGCGCCTTTATTCAGATTCCGGTTCCTTATATGGATTATTTTACACTTCAGTTTTTCTTCGTGTTGCTTGCAGGATTGATTCTGGGTGGAAATAAGGGCGCAATATCTGTAGGCTGTTATGTATTGCTTGGGCTGATCGGAATTCCGATTTTTGCCGCAGGTGGAGGAATTGGATACATATTCCGACCGAGTTTTGGTTATCTGGTCGGATTTATTGCGAGCGCGTTTGTGACCGGAAAAATATGTGAAAAGTTAAAAGCAAGTTATAAGAATTATCTGCTTGCCTGTCTGGCCGGTTTTGTTGTGACTTATGCCATTGGAATTGTATATAAATTTATCATTTTAAATTTTTATGCACATACACCGGCGACAATTGCTGTAATCTTTTTGTCCTGTTTCCCATTGGATATGCCTGGAGATTTTGTGCTATGTCTGCTGGCATCTGGTGTAGGACTTAAAATGAGAAAAAATGGATTCTGTCTGAACGAATAGGAAGGATGGATTAAAATTATGGGAAAAGGAATTTTTGTGACAGGCACCGGCACAGATATCGGAAAAACATATGTTACCGCATTGATCGTAAAAAAACTGGCAGATGCAGGAATCCGTACAGGGTATTATAAAGCGGCTTTATCGGGAGCCAAATCCATAGGTGATAGTGATGCGGGATATGTGAAAAAGATTGCCGGGATTACACAGGAAGATACCAGTCTGCTATCATATTTGTATCAAAATGCGGTATCTCCTCATTTAGCTGCTCAAATAGAAGGTAATCCAGTTGATCCAGAGAAAATAAAAAAAGATTTTGACAAGGTAAAGAGCAAATTCGATTATGTCACGGTAGAGGGAAGCGGCGGTATTGTCTGTCCCATCCGCTGGGACAAAGAACATAAGATTTTGTTGGAAGATATTGTAAAGGCGCTGAACCTGAATACGCTGGTGATAGCGGATGCCGGCCTTGGTACGATCAATGCGGTTGTTCTGACGATAGAATATATCCGGAATCATGGAATGGGTGTAAAAGGAGTGATCCTAAATCATTACGTGGGTGGAATCATGCAGGAAGATAATGCAAGAATGATTGAGGAATTAACAGGCATACCGGTCATTGCGAAAGTAAAAGATGGTGACGGGGAACTTGCAATTGATATAGAAAAACTGAAGAAGATTTATAACTAGGGGAAAAAGGGAACTTTACTATGGTAAGGGACCCTTTTTTTCATTTGTGGGAAAGTAATGGCTGGTTGCATTCCTTATAGAATCTGGCGTATAATAAGATCACTGAACTAACAGAAAACAGGAATAATGATTGTAATGAAAGAGAATCAAGACTGTAACTTACAAAGTGTATATCAGCAGATAGTGGAAATTTCAAAAAAATATCAGGTAAAAAAAGTAGTATTATCTGGATCACGTGCGCGTGGAACTAATATGCCCAAAAGCGATATCGATCTGGCAATTTATGGATGTGCAGATTTTGGAGGTTTGTCGGATAGTTTAAATGAGGATCTGTGGTCGCTTTTAAAGCTGGATATTATCAATATGGATGATAAATACGTGTCAGCTGAATTGGTATCCGAGATAGAGAAAGATGGGGTTGTTTTATATGAAAAAGTTTGATCAGTATATTGGAGTGTTTGTTTTGTTGGAACAGCAGATCCGTGCCCAGTATGGAGATGAGGTGTTAGAGCAGCTATGACAAAGTGGTATCGTGCGTGTGTGAACTACATTCATTCTGTGCCGGAATATAACTGTGCACTCGAACAGGAACGATTTACGGAAAAAGCCGCAATTGCAGCAATACATAAATTAAAACGCTATTATGATGAAAAGCATTTTGTAAAAGATCCGGATTATATGGTGCGGATGGATCGGCTTTTTTCGGTGATTAAAGATCATGAGACGGATGAAGAGATGGATCAGTGGAAGGTCTGGCTGAAATATTTTGTCACTATGGGTGGCGGTGAGTGGAATGAATTCTGGGGAGATGTGAAATAAGAAGAAAACAGCAGGGAATTTATGATGGATATCATAGATTTCCTGCTGTTTCTGCATAAAAGGATGTTGATACATCGTATGTTGAGGTTTATGATTTTTGGAAATATTCTACAAATCAAATATTTCAAAGCGTTAAGATGTTACAGTTAAAAAGCCAATCATACAGAAAAATGATGATGAGAGATAATCTGCTTGCGAAATAAGAAAAAGGATGTTAACATAATAGCTATCGGAAAAGTTTGGAGAAAGAAAAATAAAAAGATCGGAGGTGAAAGAAGGATGACACAGGAAGATATTGTGATTTTATCACAGTTGTTAGATCAGAAATTTGAACCTGTATACACAAGGCTTGATTTACTGGAGAGTGATGTCAGGGAACTCAAAAGTGGAATGTCTGAAATAAAACAGAGAGTAGCCAGCGTGGAACAGAAAGTAACGGAACTGGATCAGAGAGTAGCCAGCGTGGAACAGAAAGTAACGAAGCTGGAACAGAAGGTGACGGAACTGGATCAGAGAGTAGCTGGAGTGGAACAGAAAGTAACAAAGCTGGAACAGAAGGTGACGGAACTGGATCAGAGAGTAGCCGGAGTGGAACAGAAGGTAACGGAGCTGGATGAAAAGGTAACGGAACTGGATCAGAAGTTTACGGTACTGGATGAAAAGGTAACAGAACTGGATCAGAAGTTTACGGTACTGGATGAAAAGGTAACGGTATTGGATCAGAAGTTTACGGTATTGGATCAGAAGTTTACGGTATTGGATCAGAAGTTTACGGTACTGGATGAAAAGGTTACCGGTTTGGAACTGGTAATTGAAAATGAAACAAATGTAAATATCAGACGGATTGCAGAAGGGCATTGTGATTTAGTGCGTAATTTGAGGGAAGCACGCAAAGTAGATGATGAAAAAGAATTGCTTGCCATTCGCGTGACGGTGTTAGAATCTGATATGAGTAAAGTAAAACATCAGCTTGCAATTACATAATCTTGCGGATCGCGGTGCCTCGGCACCGCGACTTTTTAGGATGGGGAAAATATGATTACATTGAATGATTACTTATATTCGGGGGATACAGTTCTTCGCATTTTAAAAAAATACATAGCGGATTTACGTATTTCGGCGGTACAGAAACATAATGAAGTGGATTTAGTACATTGTAACTTTTTGATACAGATTATGAAACTTTTGGAACACAATGATTTCCTGACTTCGCAATCGCAGAAGATTCGTGAGTTTTATAAATATATGGCACAGGAATATCCATATTTATCTTTTACTTTCAAGGGACGAATTAAGTCGTTGATTCGCGCAGAGGGAAAGTTTAATGGATATATTGTGGAATACATATACGATTATTATGAAAAGAATGGATCATATCCGTCTGTGTCAGAAATCAAGGAGCGTTTGAACTGTTTTCGCGATTTGATCGCGTACCGTATTGTGATTTCCATGCCACGGTGTCATATGAAACAACAACAGGATCGCAAGAAGGAAGAGAGATCAGGTATTTATATCGGATTGCCAATGTATTGCCACAATTTTTGGAAGAACGTGGATTTACGGCAGAGCCGACAGGTGGGGTTAAAAGAAGTAATTCTTTACTATTGGATGATGTTGTGCGCCCATATTACAGGGATTATATTGATGGGGAAAGTACAAATTCATATCGTTCGCTTCATATAACGTTTTTTGACAACAGTGCCCGGTGTTATATGGAAATGCAGCTTAGAACAAAAGAGATGGATGATATTGCAGAAATTGGAGTAGCGAATCATTTATTTTATGAAAAAAAACAGGAAACTTCCAGAGGACGGAGAAATGCGATTTTACAAGGCGGCTGTATTTATTTTGACGAGGCTTATGAGCGTTGTAGATTGTTACAGGATCTTGATCTGTCAGGGGTAGATGTAAATATGTTTACGGCAGTGAATAATAGCCTTATGAATGATGGATGTGGCCTTTTTCGGGGGCGGCTGATTTTGCCGTATGAGCATTTATCAAAATTCCAGAATGATATGATTGATTAAAATAGGGGCTGTAAAAAAACTCCCCTGACAGAAAAATCGCCCAGACCGTGAGGTCTGAGCGATTTTTTGGTATAATTAATTATGCTACTAAATAACAATACCAATGGTAATTATACTATGCGTCAGCTGAAATTACCATTAGAAATCGAAAAATTGATCGATTACATTTGGAAATTTTTTGGGGAAACCCACATACATGATATTGAATTCAGTAGTATAAATTAAATTTAAAGAGTAATCATTGTAGAATAAAAGTATTTAAATTTTTATTTACAAGCATATGGAGTTGTGCTATTGTTTTTCTTAGGCAACAAGGGCGTTGATAGAGGATATCAATGCCCTTGTTTTAGTTGTGTAAAGTGTTCAAGATGAGGAAAAGAGGGAATAGTATGATACAAATTAGTGAAATATTGAAATTGGCATTATTTAAGGATTTTAAAATAATTTGTGGCGAAAAATATCTGGATAATTTGGTGAATGCTACCGTTATATTGGAATATGAAAGCAGTAGAATCGAATATGACGGATATGGATATGGCTATTTTGTTTTACTTTCTTATTTTTTTGCAGATAAAGATCCTGAATTAGTAAATGGGACATTAAAGACATTGATTCAAAAACAGGTATCCGCAATTGCAATAAAAATAGCACCGGAAAAGGAACTGCCACAGGATATTATTGAACTGGCAAAAATTTATCATATTCCATTACTTACATTTTATGATCAGTTTATGGAAGACTTGATTATTTGCATAAATGAATCTATGAAGACGCGTGCGCAGTATGTTGTTGCAGAAGAAAAATTGAATTCGATATTAAATGAAAAGCATCAACCAAATACGATTAAAAAAATAGCATTAGAGATTAATCCCAATTTTTATTCAAATATTATTACGGTAAGTATATCGTCCGGGGATACTTTGAATAATTTAAAGATACATACATATTTTGACAGATTAATGTATCGGCAGTATCGCGATACAAAGATTCACGATTATTCTTTTGTAAAAATGGGGCATGGGGTTGTATTAATTTGTTCTTATATGGAGGAAAAGCTACCGGAAACCTATCAGGAGATTGTGAACCATGTGTATGATATTTTGATAAATGCAGGATTTCAGCCGGAATCTTTTTATATTGGAATATGTGATGAACTGATGACATTGGAGAGATTAAATGAATCTGTTATGAAGGCAAAGAATGCGAACGTTGTGAGTCAGTTTATGGAATATAATAATATGGCCTACTCCAAGATTGGAGTCTACAAATATATCATGTCAATTGTAAATAATCCAATACTATATCATGAAGTGGAAGACAGTATTTTCGTATTACAGAAATATGATGCCTCTCATGATGTAAACTTATTAGAAACAGTAATTTCATATATAAAAAATAATGGGGATTATGCCAAGACATCGGAAGAATTATTTCAGCATAGCAATACGGTGCGGTATCGCATTCGAAAAGCAGAGCAGCTTCTTAATTTGCCGGAGAATACAGCAAATGAAGAAATGGCAATTGTGATTCGTAGTTATCTGCTGCATAATCTGATCATGCAATAGATCCAAGGTGTAAACTTTTTAAAAATTTGTGTGCGCTTACGCGCAAAAGTGTGCGTTAATCGCACACTTTTTATTATGCATTTAGGAAAGGATTTCTTTCATGATTTTAATAAATTTTTCATTCATTTCGGGATTCCCAAGACTTACACGGTTCATACCGATAGGTGCTCCAATTAAGACATCCTGTTCTTCCAGCTTTGCATAGACTTCCATGTTATCGATAGGTGCTTTGAACAAAATAAAGTTTGTCTGGGAGTCGTATACTTTACAGTTTAATGAACGGAGGACTTTGGTGACTTTATCACGTTCCTGCGCATTTATATTTTTGACCATCGAAACATGTTCCTGATCTAATGTGGCAGCAGCAGCAGTTTTCTGACCAATAAAACTTACATTCCATGCATTGCTTGATTTGCCAAAATGATCTGCCATAACAGGATCTGTAATCGCATAACCGACACGTAAACCAGCCATTCCGTATATCTTTGAAAAGGTTTTCATAATAACTAATGGTTTGTCGATGCCTTCTTTGATAAGTTTCAACATGCTGTAACAATTTTCGTCTGTGACAAATTCCAGATAAGCCTCATCAATTACCGTAATCACATGCTTTGGCACTTTTCGAATAAAATCTTCTAATTTCTTTGAGTCAATGAAGGTGCCGGTCGGATTATTTGGATTGACAACAACAAGAATTTTTGTCTTATCGGTAACTGCGGCAAGCATTGCATCCAGATCGTAATTCATATCATCATCAAGCGGAACAGGAACCGTTACAGCACCATAATCATTGGCAACATCACGGAAAGCTTCATAACTTGGATCTCCGAAGATGAATTCATCACCGGGGTTGATAAACAATTCTCCTAACATATTAATCATTGCACTGGAACCAGGTCCTACAACAACGTTCTCAAAATCCAGATCATACAATTTTGCAATATTGGTTTTTAATTCTACGGAGAACCAGTCCGGATAAACATATGGAGTTTTTATTGCTTTTTCTAAAGCTTCCTCGGATAGAGGACCAAGACCATAAGGGCTTTCATTATAGTTTAAACGATATACATGAGGTGGGGTGGAACTACTTTTCTGACGAGCGGCCCGCAAACTTTCTGGTTTTACCTGCATAGGTTTTCTTAATAACTCAATATATTTCTGCATAAAATCAACACTCCTTTTTAGTAAAAAATTTGGGTTAACGGGTTCGTGTGTGAGGTAATGTATTTTATTTGGTTACCACTGCTATGAAGTGCATTTTAATACTTTAAAAATTGGAAAACAATGTAAATTTTACAAAATAAAATAGATATAATTTAAAAAATTACATTTTTTTATAAATTTACTAAATTTGTTTGACTTTTCTAAGAGACATAATTACATTTAAAAATGTTTCATATCAACATTATTTAAACGGGATAGATAGGAGGTTCATATGCAAGAGATGAAAGTTATTTTTAATAGAAAGTACTTAATAAAGTTAGTTTTGCCACTGGTAGTAGAACAGATTCTGGCAGTTACGGTTGGTATGGCGGATATGATTATGGTATCAGGTGCAGGTGATACGGCAGTTTCGGGTGTGTCGTTAGTAAATACCATCAGTAATTTACTGATTTATGTATTCAATGCACTGGCAACCGGAGGTGCAGTGGTGGCATCTCAGGCATTAGGAGCAAAAAAGAAAGAGACAGGAAAGGTTGTTGCAAATCAGTTGATCTTAATTTGTATTATTTTTTCAGTAATCATAGCCGGAATATGTATTCTGTTTGACAGGCAGATTTTAACGCTGATCTATGGAAAGGTAGAACAAGAGGTTATGGGGCAGGCAGTTACATATCTGTTTATTACGGGATTTTCATTTCCTTTTATTTCGATATATGATGGAGCATCTTCGTTGCTGCGTTCTATGGGAAAGGCATCGACATCTTTGATTGTGTCAGCAATTATGAATGGGATTAATATTCTCTGTAATGCAATTTTTGTATTTGGGTACGGAATGGGAATTGCAGGTGTCGGATATGGAACTTTGATTTCGCGAGTTATTGCTGGTCTGATTGTAATTGTTCTATTGCGGAATGAAAAGTACGATTTACATATAGACAAGTATTTTCGCTTCGGATGGGATAGTAAGATTATTGGCAAAATTCTTCGAATAGGTATTCCAAGTGGTATTGACAATGGTATGTTCCAGATTGGTAAATTGTTTACACAGAGTTTGATTACAAGTTATGGAACAGCTGCAATAGCTGCAAATGCAACAGGAAGTACAATTGAGTTATTAGCCACAATTCCGGCTTCAGCAATGGGACTTGCTCTTACTACTGTGGTAGGTCAATGTGTGGGTGCCGGAGATTATGAAGCAGTAAAATCTTATTCAAAGAAATTGATGAAGTGGGCGTATGTTATGCTGTGGGGATTGAATATTGTTATTATCTTTATGACTCCAACGATTGCAAGCTGGTACAATTTATCACCGGAAGCAGATCATCTGGCACGTATTTTGATCTGGTATCATAGTGCCTGCTGTATGGTAATGTGGCCAGCGGCATGGACGCTTCCTGCAATACTTCGGGCAGCGGGTGATGTTAAGTTTGTTATGGTATCATCCATTGTTATCATGTGGGTATTCCGTATAGGGCTGGCTTATGTAATTGGTGGTATGATGGAACCAATGGGCTTAGGTGTATGGGGGGTATGGATTGCAATGACAATTGACTGGCTAGCACGGTGTGTGGCAAATGTATGGCGTCTAAAGAGTGGAAAATGGAAGAGGGGTGCCGTAATTTAAATGGATTATAGAGTGTCAAAATAAGCATAATAAAATACCGTGCTTCAATGATTAAATTACAAATCATAGAAGCACGGTATTTTTATGAGTTTATAGACTTACTGTTAATTGATTACAGAGGTTGGAGTTCCATTCAAATATGCTTTGAAGTTTTCAATTGCGATATCAATTGCTCTCAAACGGGAGGCTCTTGTTAACCATGCAATATGTGCTGTAATAGAAGTATTATTTAAATGGAATAGTGGATTGTCTTTCTTTGGTGGTTCATCACGCATCACATCAAGACCAGCACCATATACCTTGCCAGAACGTAATGCATCGGCTAAAGCTTCCTCTACGATTAATCCGCCCCGGGCAGTGTTGATTAAGATGACTCCGTCTTTCATTTTGGCAAATGCTTCCGCATCAAAGGTATTTTCCGTTGAAGGGGTTAATGGTGCGTGAATGGATATAACATCACTTTCTTTTAAAAATGTATGGAAGTCGACCTGTTCAATAAAATCGTATTTAGGATCTGTTTTTTTGTGACGGGAATAACTTATGACACGCATTCCAAAACCCTGGGCCATTTTGGCAAATGCAAATCCAATGGCACCAAGTCCGAAGATTCCACAGGTTTTACCATAAAGCTCAATTTGAGGAGTAAGTACTTCACCAAAGGTTTCATAATCTTTGAGAGTAGCATGATCCCAATCGATTTTCTTTACATTTTCCGAATGGCGTTCTACATGATGGCAGATTTCCATGAGGAGTGCCCAGGCATATTCAGCAATTGTTTGAGCTCCATATATGGTGTTTGTGATTACCATATTCTTTTTTCTTGTCATATCAACATCAAATTCGCCGAAACCATGTCCGAGCGTGGCAACATATTTTAAATTTGGATGCTGACTTAAAAAGTCCTCATTTATATTATTGCCATTTACCCAGATTCCGATGGCTGCGTCTGCATCACCAATTACAGGATGTAACATTTCATTGGAAGGGTAGCCATCGAAGTGATGAATCACAAGCTCATCTACTTCTGGAAGATCCTGCAGGACTTTCCAACGGATATCCATATCTTCTTTTGTAATGTCCGGTTGTAGTACCGGTTCTGGAATTACAACAACTTTCATAAGTAGTACCTCCTTTATTGATCTAATAAGTGAAAGAATATGTGATGTTGGGAAAAAAGTCAACGATTCACGAGATATTGACTGAAAATTTGGAAAATGGACAAGAAGTTTTGAAATTTTTACAAAAAGAAAGTGATTTAGTTGACTTAACGTTGGATAAATGATAAAAATATGCTTGTGTGAGAGAGGTGTAGGAAACACATACTGCAAGCTAACAATTTTACATGAGAGATAAATGCAGCAAAGGTGCTATAAAAAGCATCTTTGCTGTTTTTTATTTTTCGAACCGAAGAAAGGAGATGGATCTATATGGTAAAGTACATCATTAAACGTGTACTGATTGGATTACTTACTCTGATCGTATTAGTAGCCATCACATTTGCAATGACAAAAGTAATGCCAGGAAGCCCATTGCAGTCAAAAAATGTATCCGGAGAAGTTCTTCAGAAAATGGAGGCAACATATGGATTGGATAAACCACCGGTAGAACAGTTTTTTATTTATTGCAAGAATCTTTTACACGGAGACATGGGAACATCTTATAAGAAAATTGGTAAATCCGTAAATGCGATCATTGCTCAGACAATGATTCCAACATTGAAACTTGGAGCAGTTACATTTGTATTGGTGTTGGTAGTTGGTATTGGATCAGGAATACTGATGGCAAGATCAAAAAGCAATGTTACAAAAGGAATCTGGCTATCAGCATTAACACTTGGTGTAAGTGTTCCAAACTTCATTGTAGCGTTATTACTTCTTATTATATTTGGTGTAGAACTTAGAATATTCCCGGTATTAGGACTTACTTCTCCTATGCATTATGTTTTACCGGCAATCGCACAGGGGCTATATCCAATATCAGCAGTGGCAAGACAGACGCAGAACAGTTATGAAGAAGTAATGAGACAGGATTATATCACAATGGCAAAAGCAAAAGGTATTAGCAAAACCACATTGCTGTTTCGACATATTTTAAAAAATGCGATGCTTCCGGTAATTACATATATGGGACCAATGGTAGCGTTTCTTTTAACAGGAAGTGTAGTAATCGAACAGATTTATACAATTCCCGGAATTGGTAAAGAATTTGTATCAGCCATTACAAATCATGATTATACCGTGGTTATGGGAATCACAATTTTCATAGGTGCAATCATTATTGTTTGTAATTTATTATCGGATCTTATTTGTGCAATTGTAGATCCACGTGTTAGAAAATCATTATAAAAGGAGGAAATACTCATGGAAGCAATGGAAGAAAAATTATTTCGGAAGTTAAAAGACGAAGAAAAAAATGATGAGTTTATTGCAGTTGAGAGTAGAACATTTCTCCAATCTGTCTGGCATGACTTTATCGGAAACAAAAGAGCTGTTGTAGGTGCAATTGTTTTAATTATTGTTGTTTTACTGGCTATTTTCGGACCACCATTTTGTAAGTATTCCTATGATGAACAGAACATGGCTCTTCGAAATGCATCTCCTAGCTTTGATCACTGGCTTGGAACCGATAAAATGGGGCGTGATATTTTTGTGAGAATCCTGTTTGGAGCTAGAATTTCATTGGCAGTTGGATGTCTGGCCGCTGTTATTAATCTGATCGTTGGAACGATTTATGGAGGAATTGCCGGTTATGTTGGTGGCAAAGTAGATATGATCATGATGAGAGTTGTTGATATTATCTATTCGGTTCCTTCTATGTTATATATCGTTTTAATCATGTTAATCTTTGGTGCCAGCGTTGTGAGTATCATGTTAGGTATCTCCATTACCTGTTGGATTGATATGGCACGAATTGTAAGGCAGCAGGTAAAGAGTTTAAAAGAGCAGGAGTTTACAATGGCAGCATTTGTTTTAGGAGCCAGTTCAAGCAGAATATTACTCAAGCATTTGCTGATTAATACAATGGGACAGATTATTGTAACCGTTACACTGATGGTCCCACAGGCAATCTTTACAGAGGCCTGGCTTAGTTTCTTAGGCGTAGGTATTTCCGCACCGATGGCCAGCTGGGGAACATTAGCACAGGATGCAAGAGAGTTGATTATGACATATCCAATGCAGACCGTTTATCCGATGATAGCAATCTGTATTACAATTTTCTCTTTCAACTTTGTAGGTGAAGGATTAGAAAAAGCACTTGATCCAAAGAGAAAAAGATAAGGGGTGATTTGTATGAGTTTGTTGGAAATTAAGGGATTAGAAACAGAATTTCAAACAGAACAGGGTGTTGTGAAAGCATTGCGTGGAATAAATTATACGGTAGACCGGGGAGAGGTTCTTGGCATTGTAGGGGAATCTGGATCTGGAAAAAGCGTTGGTATGCTTTCACTTATGGGATTGCTTGCTCCGAATGGTACCGTTACTGCTGGTGAAATGATATTTGATGGAGAAGATATTTCACCAATTAAATATAAAACCAAGAAGGAGAAGAAGGAATACGAAAAGAAAATGAATCAGATTCGTGGAAATGATATCAGTATGATTTTCCAGGATCCAATGTCCTATTTAAATCCGATCGTTACGATTGAAAAACAGATGACGGAAGGTATTCGTTTTCATACAAAGTGTTCGAAAAAAGAGGCGGTACAACGTGCTGTCGAATTAATGAAAATGGTTGGAATTCCGGCACCGGAATCCCGGTTAAAGCAGTATCCATTTGAGTTTTCCGGTGGAATGAGACAAAGAATCATTATTGCAATTGCTTTAGCTTGTAATCCCAAATTGATTGTTGCCGATGAGCCAACAACCGCTTTGGATGTTACTGTTCAGGCACAGATTCTCGACTTATTAAAAGATATTACAAGGGAAAGTAATGCCGGAGTCATTATTATTACCCATGATCTTGGAGTTGTCGCTTCCTTATGTGACAGGATTAGCATTATGTATGGTGGAAATATTATGGAAGAAGGCACTACCGATGAAATATTCTATGATCCAAAGCATCCGTATACAAAAGGATTGTTAAACAGTATTGCTAATTCAAATATAGATCATAGAGAACCATTAAAACCAATTCCGGGTACACCACCAGATTTGTTAAAACTTGGCGATCAGTGCCCATTTGCATCCCGGTGCAGTGAGGCAATGGAAATTTGTACAAAGGCTTCTCCCCTTGTGACAGAATTTGGAGAGAAACATAAATGTAAATGCTGGCTGCATTGCAAGGATCGCTGGCACGAAGTATGGAAGGGAGAGGATGCATATGAGTAACGAAGCACCTTTATTAGAGGTAAGAAATCTGACTAAGCATTTTCCCGTAGGACATGGAAAAGAAGTACATGCGGTAAATGGAGTTTCTTTTACTTTGGAAAAAGGAGAAACTTTAGGAATTGTAGGAGAATCTGGTTGTGGGAAGAGTTCCATGGGAAGAACTATTTTAAAAGTTCATGAGCCGACAAGTGGACAGATTATTTTTGAAGGAAATGATATTACAAAGCTTAGTAATAAAAAAATGTTTTCCTATAGAAAAAAAATGCAGATGATTTTTCAGGATCCGTATGCATCTTTAAATCCAAGATTTACAGTGGGTGAGATTATCGAGGAACCAATGATTATTCATAAAATGGGTACGGCGCATGAAAGAAAAGCGATTGTGCAGGAATTGATTGAAACCGTAGGTCTTAAACCTGACCATATCCGACGTTATCCTCATGAATTTTCAGGTGGTCAGAGACAGAGAATTGGAATTGCCAGAACGTTGGCATTACGTCCGGAATTTATTGTGTGTGACGAGCCAATATCAGCATTGGATGTATCCATTCAGGCACAGGTCATCAATCTGTTGGAAAAATTACAAAGAGAGAGAGGATTCAGCTATCTGTTTATCGCTCATGACTTAGAGATGGTATATCATATCAGCCATAAAATCGGTGTTATGTATTTAGGAAATATGGTAGAACTTGGATCATCAGATGATGTATACAAAAAGCCATTACATCCATATACAAGAGCATTAATTTCAGCAGCACCGATTGCAGATCCGCATCTGGCAAAAGAGAAAAAACGCATTATTTTGAAAGGTGAGGTGCCAAGTCCACTGAATCCGCCAGTGGGATGTCCGTTTGCTGGACGATGCAGATATGCATCGGAATCATGCAGACAAAAGAAGCCGGAAATTTACGAGTATGACAATCGTAAGGTGGCATGTAATTTGTATTCTCCAGAAAATCTTGCAAAGTATAAGGCAGTGGGTAAAACGCCAGAGCAGATTTTAGCAGAATAAAAGTAGCACGAATAAGGCACAGGAGACAAGGAGGAAATGCTTATGAAAAAGACAAGAAAAATGGTGGCAGCATTATTATCAACGGTAGTTGCAATCGGTGGCCTTACAGGATGTGGTGGAGGCGGAAGCAGTAGCACCATACAGACAAATGATAAAGGAGAAATTACAGAATTGGTTGAAGCTGTGCAGCCGGAAAGCGGAGAGTATGATCCGGCAGGAGCCGCAGCATATGAGTATTTCAGCGTGCAGACAGAATGTTATGAAGGTTTTGTATCATACGATGAGGAAGGTCAGATTCAGCCGGCAGCTGCAGATCATTGGGATGTTAACGATGAAGCAACGGAGTATACTTTTTATATCCGTGATGATGAAAAGTGGTCAGATGGATCCGATGTAACAAGTGCGGATTTCGAAAATACGATGAAAAGAGCTTTAAATCCGGATAATGGTTCATGGTATGTTGATTTCTTATTTGTCATTAAAAATGCACAGAAATGTTTTAATGGAGAATGTGATTTCTCAGATGTAGGCATTGAGTGTATTGATGACAAAACTATTAAATTTACATTGGAGAAGCCGTGCTCATATTTCCTTGATTTATGTAAGCTTCCAACCTACATGCCATCAAACTGCAAATATGCAACAGATGATAATAAGGACTGGGATATGAATCCGGAACAGAACTTAGGTAATGGACCATATCACTTATCTGAGCATGTGGATGGTGACCATGTATCATTCGAAAAAAATGAGTATTATAGAGATGCCGATAAAGTAACTGTATTAAAAATTACAGATAAATTTATGGATGATGATCAGGCAAAAGCATCTGCTTATCAGACAGGAGAAATTAATATTTTGCAGGGGGCACCAAGTGACATTGCGGAGTCCTATGAAGGTAAGGATGATTTGAAAATTCGTGAGGTACCTCAGACAAATTATATTTTATTTAATATTAACGAGAAGCCATTTGATGATGTCCGGGTACGTCAGGCCTTTTCATTGGCATTGAATCGTAAAGATATTGCAGCAGTAGTTGGTACATCATGTGAACCAGCAACAACATTTGTTGGAAAAAATTATAAGAGTAAAACAGATGGAACAAAATGGAGCGAGCTTCAGGATGAATTATTGGAGGAAAATTTAGAGAAAGCAAAACAGTTACTTGCAGATGCAGGTTATCCGGATGGCAAGGGTCTTCCAACAATTATTTATACATATCCGGCAATGAGTTACGAAGCAAATGTAGCACAGGTTTTGCAGGCAGAATGGAAAGAACTTGGTGTTGATGTAAAATTGGAAGCTATGGAATACGAAGTTTATGTTGAAGAGAGACGAAGCGGTAAGCTACAGATGGCCAGAATGCAGTGGTATGCAGATTATAATGATCCTACAAGCTGGCTTAAGATGTATCAGACGGGTAATGCCCAGAACGATGTAAATTGGAGTAACGCAGATTATGATAAGCTGATTGAGGAATCTGATAAAAATCTTGATGAGGCAAGTCGTCAGGAACAGCTTCTTGCAGCAGAAAAGATTCTGGTTTCGGATGATACAGTAATTTGTCCATTATTCAGTGCTTCGAATCAGGACTTGATTGATCCGTCATTAACTGGATATTACAACGATGGATTGGCATATACATTCTGGTATAATGCACATATCAAGGAGGATACAAAATGACAACAGAAAAAGTAAATGATCTGGAGCTGGTAAAGTTATCTGATTATTTCCGACCGGAGAAATTCCGTATTATTCCGGGCTCCGCAATCACGGAACGGGGAGGAATCAGTGAAATGCCGGCAATATTCAATTTTTATTCGGATTTTGCAAAGCGTTTAACATTTGATTTTTCTTCTATGCTTGTTATTTATGGTTTTGGAATTTTGAATGATAAGCTGATAGAAATCAATAAAAGTAAATATGTTGGCTATGAAGAAGAAAACGTTTTAAAGAGGGTAACATTCAATGATTGTGGTCAGAGATTTGTTATGGTACTGGAGTTGAGTGATGCACCGGATAAATTGTTGGCGGTTACAGCTGATGAGGTGGCATATTTATTAAATAATTGTTTACATCCAAGAAATGTATACTAGTATAACTTGCAAAAATTAGCTGGACTATGCCCCGGTTTCCATTTTTATAAATGGAAACCGGGGCTATGGGAAAGCAGGTTATACCGTGCTTAATACGTTTCCCTTGTTTGCTTTTTCCCGGTGGACTTTTTTCTCTTTTCCTTTTTTCTCTTTCTTCGCAAAAAGCGTATGCTTTTTTTGCAGTTTCCCACGGATTTCAGCACTCAATTGGCGGTAACGTTCTTCCGTCATATCATTTTGTTCCCGGATAAGGTAATTCATTTCTTTTAAGACGGTTTCCCGGATTTCTTTGCTGATATCGAGTGTGAGTGCTTCATTGTTCTGTGCAATCGCATGCCCTACAATGTCACTCATCAGTTCCCGGAACTGTGCCATGCGTTCTTCCGCGGAAAGGGTATTTACAGGTAAGTCGGTTTTATCTGTATTCTGTCGGTTCGGTTTGGCGACAACCGTGTGATGATGTTCCCGGTTACATGCGGGCAATGGACCAGGTGCTGCAGAATCCGGCACGGAAACACCGGCATCTTCGGGGTTTTTATTGTGTAATATCATGCGGATTGCCTTCAGCTGGTATCCTTTTTCTTTGAGTTCTTTGATCTTTTGGAATTCCTGTATGTTCTCTCGTGTATAGTATCGATGTCCCATCTCGTTTCGCGGGATGGTCAGGTCGAGTTCTTCTTCCCAGTAACGCAACACATGGGTTTCCACACCGGCCAGTGCGGCGGCATCGGAAATCATGTAACGTACTTTTTCCACGATAACATGTCCTCCTTTTTTCGTTACAGTTATTATAACTTTTCGAAAAGGTGAGTTCAAACATTTTCCATCGTATTTTTCTGACATTTCTCGCAGTCTATAAAAATAAACCTTGACATTTCTGGTTTATAAGAATAAACTGAAAACAGGTTGATAACTATAAACCCGTAAAGGAGAAAAAGATGGAATATGTAAAATTATGTGACAGTGATTACCGGTTTATGTGTGTCGTATGGGAGCATGCCCCCGTCAACTCCGGGGAACTTGTAAAGTTATGTCAGGAACAGCTTGGATGGAAAAAATCTACGACTTATACGGTTGTACGGAAAATGTGTGAAAAAGGATACATTGCCAATGAGGATGCAACGGTTTCTGTTTTAATTCCAAAGGAACAGGTGCAGGCAGAGGAATCCCGCTATTTTGTGGACCGTACGTTTGATGGATCATTGCCGGGCTTTATCACCGCATTTCTTGGGGGTAAGAAAATTTCCAAAAAGGAAGCGAAAATGCTCAAAAAAATGATTGATGAGCATAAGGAGGGGTGACAGATGATGGAGAAGGCAGGTGGCATTTTTTTGTTGTTTCTGCAGCGAAACGGAATGGTGGCAGTTGTAATTCTTGCAGTACTTGCAGTGCGCATGTTTTTACGGAAATGTCCAAAGAAATATTCGTATGGATTGTGGGGCATAGTCGGGGTTCGCATGATATTTGATCTGCCCATTGCTTCCAGATTCAGTCTGTTTAATCTGGTGCGGCTGGTAAAAAGAAAATCACAGCTGACAAAAATTGTGCACCATACCGGATTGCCGGGGATGCATGCACAGTCGGGCACAAAGCAGGTGACACAGGCGGCTGCCGGATCACACGTTACAGATCAGGCGACACATACAGCAGCCGGTCTGACAGCTGACCTTACAACTTCACAGAAGATATGTGCGCTGTTGTTTTTTGTATGGCTGACAGGGATGCTGTTATTTTTGGCATATGGGATCTATTCCTATATAAAATGCCGGAAGATGGTACAGACGGCAGTTCTTTTAACATCTGCAAAACAGATGGCGGGAAGTATTCATCGGAAAGTAAAGATATGGGAATGTGATCGTATTCCGTCTCCGTTTGTTCTGGGAATTTTCCGCCCGCAGATTTATATCCCGTTTCGGATGGAGCAAAAGCAACAGCAGTATATACTTGCACATGAAAGCTGGCATATCCGCAGATACGATCCACTGTGGAAGCTGGTGGCATTTGTGCTTCTTGCCGTATACTGGTGGAATCCATTTGCCTGGATTGCTTTTTTCTATATGACAAGAGACATGGAGATGAGCTGCGATGAGGCGGTGCTTGCGCAGTTTGGAAATGAAATTAAGCAGGGGTATAGTGCATCCCTTCTGTCCTTTGCGATGGAAAGACACCCGTATTCATTTGCACCGGTTGCTTTTGGAGAGGGGGATGCAGGAAGGAGCAATCTGGTGATATGTCAAGATGATTTTTGAAAAGATTTCGATATGTTT
>OLPH01001363.1_pt1 | contig 24739 bp, 26 predicted proteins | sample 1672951 | NCBI WGS metagenome assembly OLPH01 (sample SAMEA3136740, study PRJEB25190) | human gut metagenome | reverse complement strand
ACATCGAGGGCATGAGGGGAAACATCCAGAGCCTGTGCCAGTGTAGCAGTAAGTTCCGCTTTCGGTTTTCTTGTTCCTGTTTCGTATTGTGCTAAACGTACATCGGCACTTCGCTCAGGAAAGCCGACAATCGTACCAAGATATTTCTGCGTCATCCCACGCAGAATGCGGAAAAAATGTATTCTCTCTCCAATCGCCATAACGTGTCCACTCCTTGTATGTATTTTACAATGAGTATAGCAGATATGTTTAGGAGAAGTCAAGATAATACAAAACAAAAAAGTTTAATATTTTCCGAAAAGCCACTTGACACAAGCAAATATGCTTAGTATAATAAGTTCGAAATTAAACAAATAAGTTTAGCAAAAACAAAATGACCGTCCGAACAGTATAAACCGCCAAGACCTTGCCAGACGGCAAGCGAGCGCCTGATCTATTACGGTATATCGGGACAGCACAGTGCCGAACAGGGAATACCTGCTGGAACTTTAATCGGATAGAGCGGCGATAAAAAATGAAAGAAAGGACTGATTATATGAAAAACAGATTTATTTGTGCCGAAGAAGTGGCACAGGAACTAAGCGTATCAAAGCCGTATGCCTACAAGTTAATCCGCCAGTTGAATGAGGAACTGAAAGCAAAAGGCTTTATTACCATTTCAGGACGGGTAAACCGCCAGTATTTCTATGAAAGGCTCTACGGAGCAGGAAATCCCCAAGGGGATACCACTATGTCCTATAAGGCAGGACAGGAATAAGGAAAGGAGGATGAATAATGCCGGTATTTAAAAACGAGGGCAATGAAACATGGTATGTGATGGCGAGATATGTAAACTGGAAAGGCGAGCGTAAGCAGAAATGCAAACGTGGATTTGCTACCAAGAAAGAAGCAAAGGAATGGGAGCGAATGTTCCAGTTGCAGAACTCTTCGGATATGGATATGAGTTTTGAAGCCTTTACCGAACTGTATATCCGGGATATGAAAAGCCGTCTGAAAGAGAACACATGGCTGACAAAGGAACATATCATCCGCACAAAGATTTTACCTTATTTCGGCAAGCTGAAAATCAGCGAGATTTCCACGAAAGAGGTCATTGCATGGCAGAATGAAATGCTTGCCTATCGGGATGAGAAGAAAAAGCCATACTCACAGACCTATCTGAAAACGCTGCACAATCAGTTATCTGCTATTTTCAATCATGCAGTGAGGTATTATGAACTGCGTTCCAATCCAGCCGCCAAGGTTGGAAATATGGGAAGTGAGGAACACAAGGAAATGCTGTTCTGGACGAAAGAAGAATACAAGAAATTCTCATTTGAGATGATGGACAAGCCTGTTTCCTTTTACGCTTTTGAAATGCTTTACTGGTGCGGTATCCGGGAGGGAGAACTGCTGGCACTGACTGCCGCTGACTTCGATTTTGAAAAAGAAACGGTCAGAATCAACAAGTCCTATCAACGATTACACGGAGAAGATGTGATTACCACACCGAAAACAAAGAAAAGTAACCGCATTATCAAAATGCCGAAGTTCCTCTGTGAAGAAATGCAGGAGTATTTGCAGATGCTTTACGGACTGAAGAAGAAAGAACGAATCTTCACAGTCACAAAAAGTTATCTGCATCACGAGATGGACAGAGGTGCGAAAGCCGCAGGAGTAAAGCGAATCCGTATTCATGATTTACGACATAGCCACATCAGCCTGCTGATTGATATGGGATTTTCGGCGGTGGCGATTGCAGACCGTGTAGGGCATGAAAGCATTGACATCACTTACCAGTACGCTCATCTGTTCCCGTCAAAGCAGACGGAAATGGCAGATAGATTAGACGATTTAGGGAAAGGAGAGTTTGAAAATGTCAGCTAAGAACAGAGATAACAAAAACCGTTGGAGAAACATCACAGTAGGGTTTCGGGTATCGCCCGAAGAAAATGAACTCATCAACAAGGCAGTTGCCTTATCGGGACTGCCAAAGCAGGAATACTGCTACCGCCGTTGCCTGAATCAGGATGTAGTGGTACAGGGAAATCCGAGAGTATTCAAGGCACTCAAAACGGAACTTGCCGCTGTCCTCGCAGAACTAAAGCGGATTGAAGCAGGAAACCGTGTGGATGAAGAACTGCTGAATGTCATTGAACTAATCGCTGTTATTCTGGGCGGTCTGAAAGGAGAGGATACGGATGGAAAATAAAAAAGAAAAGACTGCCCCGGATGTATCTGTTGGCGCAGATACGGAGCAGCCGATTTCAAAAAAACCTACAAGTAGTATATCCGAGAATGGTGGAAATATCAAGACTTTTGAGGAATTGCAGAGAGAAATGCAGTTGCGATCAGACCCGTCCTATCTCCAGACAATTTCCATGAATGAACTGTTTGACACACAGTATCGAAGTAAGCAGCCGTTGATTGACGGACTGCTTTACCCTGGCACTTATATCTTTGCAGGTTCGCCCAAACTGGGAAAGAGCTTTCTGATGGCACAGCTTGCCTACCATGTCAGTACAGGGACACCGCTTTGGAATTATACCACCCGAAAAGGGACGGTGCTGTATCTGGCGCTTGAGGATGATTACCGCCGCTTGCAGGAGCGTCTGTACCGGATGTTCGGGACAGAAAGTACCGATAATCTTTACTTCTCAGTTTCTGCCAGTCAGCTTGGAAATGGGCTGGATGAACAGCTTGCAAGATTTGTGGCAGAGCATAAGGATACGAAGCTGATTATTATTGATACGCTTCAGAAAGTGCGTGAGGTTGGCGGCGATAATTACAGTTACGCAAATGATTATCAGATTATGGCAAGACTGAAAAGTTTTGCGGATGCCCACGGACTTTGTATGTTGCTGGTACACCACACAAGAAAGCAGAATGCAGATGATAAGTTTGACATGATTTCCGGGACAAGCGGACTGCTTGGGGCGGCAGACGGAGCATTTCTTCTTCAGAAAGAAAAACGGACAGGCAATGCCGCAACACTGGAAGTATCGGGCAGAGATCAGCAAGACCAAAAGCTGTACCTCAATCGCAATACCGAAACTTTGCTGTGGGAGCTGGAACGGACAGAAACGGAGCTTTGGAAAGAACCGCCCGAACCTTTGCTTGAAAAGATAGCGCAATTGCTTTCTTCGGGCAGTAATGAATGGACGGGGACGCCTACGGAGCTTTGCTCTATTCTTCAGCTTGATATTCAGCCTAACGCTCTCACACGAAAGCTGAATATCAATGCGGGGCGTTTGCTAAATGAGTATAAGATTTTCTATGAGAACAGCCGCAGTCGAAGTGAGCGAAAAGTAAAGCTATCCCGATTGGAGCAGGCGTGACGATATGTGACGGTGTGACGATGATTTTAGGGGCGGGTGCGGTATCAAAAATACCGTCACCATCGTCACACACCGTCACAAAAGTTTAGACGGGGTTGTAAGGGTGTCCTTTTCAAAGGACAGCCCTTACCTCTCGGAGAGCGCAAAACCTGCTTGCAGGTTGCATTTTTGTTGGCGAAGCTGACAAAAGTGCTTTTGCGTTACTCTTGGCAAGAGTAACAGAACCACTAACCGAAAAGAAAGGGCGTGATAAAATGCAAAGAACAATTAGTGCAATGGTCGGAAAGGGCTCGATCAATCACAACAGCCGAAAGTTTACAGCAGAGAATGTTGCTCCAGAGCGCACCCACTTGAATATAGATTATTGCAATGAGAACATCGAAAAAGTATATCACAAACTATTTGATGAAGCTCTGAAACGATACAATGATAAGCAGACAAGGGCAGACCGAAAGATAGAAAACTATTACGACAAAATCCGTACAGGCAAACAGGAAAAGCCGTTTCACGAACTGATTTTACAGATTGGCGATAAAGATAATATGAGTGCAGAAAGCGAAAACGGACAGCTTGCAAAGCAGATTTTGGATGAGTATTACAAGGGTTTTCGAGAGAGAAATCCAAACTTATATGTGTTCTCTGTTCATCTGCATATGGATGAAGCAACACCGCATATTCACATTGACTTTGTACCGTTTACAACAGGTAGCAAGCGAGGTTTAGATACAAGAGTGTCGCTAAAACAGGCTCTTGTGGCGCAGGGATTTAAGGGCGGTACTCGTGGCGATACGGAATGGTCGCAATGGGTACTTTCTGAAAAAGAACAGCTTGCCGCCGTTATGGAACGGTACGGAATTGAGTGGGAGCAGAAAGGCACACACGATAAGCATTTGTCCGTTCTTGATTACAAAAAGCAGGAACGGGAAAAAGAAATATCGGCTCTTGACAGTCAGATTGCCGAGAAAACCGATGTGGTGAAATCTCTTTCAGACCGAGTGCAGAATTTTGATGACGGTATTGAGCGATTGCAGGCAATAAGCGATAGCTTAGATACTGCACCTGAATATAATCTACCCGAACCATCGGGGTTAATGACAGCCAAAACCTATAAAACAAAGTTCGCCGAGCCGCTTATCAAGAGGTTAAAATCGCTTATTAAAACCGTATTTGCCCGATGTTTTGAAGCGTGGGACAGTTATCACAGGCTGAACGCAACAAACGCAAGTCTGTATCGTGAAAACCAAGTGTTGAGCAGAAAAAACAGCAGTCTTAACGCTGAAAATGCTGAACTGAAGGAGCAAAACAGGGATTATAAACTACTCCGTAAGGTATTCGGCAGCAAGCAAATTGATGGACTTTTAGAGCAAGCCAAACAGTCTAAACAGCATGATAAACGCTTTAGAGATAATCAAAATGAAAGGTAGGAATACACAATGACAAAGACGATTTTTGAAGAAATGGGCGGCACTTATATACGGGTTGGAGATTATTTTCTCCCCGATTTGAAACTACCCGAAACAGAAACACAATCTATCGGCATATGGGGACAGCGGCATAAACGCTACTTGAAAGAGCATAAACGGCTGTTTTATTCTAATTTGTTGACAAGCGGAAAACTGAACAGTTACCTTGCTGATATTGACCGACAGGCAGAGGAAATGTTTTCTCGGCTGGTAAAACAGATGGCAGAATGTGAGGGTGTGACAGAACAGCTAAAGGCAGAAAATCAGCTTGAATGGGTCGGGAAAATGAATAATATTCGTAGCAGAGCAGTAGAGATTATAGATGTAGAATTGATTTGTGTTTAGGAGGACAAAGCGGCAGATATAATGTTAAAAGTAGTTGCGTGCGCACGCATATTGATGTATAATACGTTCTGATTGGAGGTATATATCTATGCAACTATTAAAATGGCTTTCCGTAACAGACCGATTTTACAAAATCTATTTGGACAAGCAACTTGCCCCTTATGGAATCAACAACAGTCAATATATGTTCTTAATCAAAATCTGTCGTTCGCCCGGTATTCTACAAGATTCTTTGTTGAATATGTTCTATGTTCATCCAAGCAATATTGTACGGACAGTTGCGACATTGGAAAAGCAGGGAATGATTATGCGTTCCCCAAATGATAAGGATAAGCGGACGTGTAAGCTGTATCCTACGGAACGTGCGCTGTCTGTAATTGATGAGATACAGACGGTATGTGAAAAGACAGAAGCTCTTTTATTGCAAGGCTTCAGGGAATCCGATAAAAACCTCTTTATTGATTTGCTGATTCAGGCAGGTGAAAATATTACAGCGGAACTCCGTATAGAAAGAAAGGGGGATGAATTTAATGACTGAGAATCCCCTAGGATATGAAAAAATTTCAAAACTGTTGAAAGATTTTGCCATTCCCAGTATTATGGCGTCTCTTGTCGGCTCAATCTACAATATTGTGGATCAGATTTTTATTGGTCAAGGGGTCGGTTATTTGGGAAATGCAGCAACCAATGTTGCCTACCCGTTTTCTACCATCTGCCTTGCCATTGCACTACTGGTCGGAATTGGCAGTGCTTCCCTTGTTTCCCTCTGTCTTGGACGCAAAGAGCCGAAAGCTGCCGCCAAAGCAGCGGGAAATGGTATTGTTCTGATGGGAATTTTCGGAATTATTTATTTGCTGGTTGGAGAAACTTTTCTGTCTTTGCTCCTAAAGGCATTTGGGGCAACGACAGATGTATTTCCATATGCAAAGCAGTATGCCAGCATAACATTGATTGGAATGCCGTTTCTCATTGTAACGAATGGTATGAGCAATTTGATTCGAGCAGATGGAAAACCAAAGTATTCAATGGTCTGCATGGTTGTGGGAGCTATTATCAATACCATTCTTGACCCCATTTTTATTTTTGTTTGCGATTGGGGAATTGCCGGCGCAGCTTGGGCAACAGTTATTGGACAAATTTTTTCCTTCATACTCGCACTCCGTTATCTATGGCGTTTCCAAACAATCCATTTTGAAAAAGAGTCGTTTTTATTGGACATCAAAGAAAGCATGAAAATTTGCAACATGGGAATCAGCAGCAGCTCAAACCAGATTGCAGTTACCGTGATTCAAATCATTCAGTACAATTCGTTGACTTATTACGGCGCATTAACAAAATATGGAACAGATATTCCCTTAGCTGCTTGCGGAATCGTTATGAAAACAAATGCCATAATCCTTGCGATTGTTGTAGGAATCTCGCAGGGAACACAGCCGATTATCGGCTTCAACTATGGGGCAAGGCAATACCATCGTGTACGGGAGGCTTACCTGCTTGCGGTAAAATGGAACCTTGTTGTTTCCACTATTGCTTTCATCGCATTTCAATTTTTCCCGCAATCTATCATTTCGCTATTCGGAGATGGGGACGAGCTGTATTTTGAATTTGCTGTTTTGTTCATGCGTACCTATCTTTTCATGGTGTTGGTAAATGGTGTGCAGTTGCTTTCTTCCAGCTTTTTTACCGCAATAGGAAAAGCGTTAAAAGGTGCTCTGTTGGCATTAACAAGGCAGACCTTTTTCTTGATTCCGCTTACCCTGCTGCTCCCGCTTCGTTTCGGAATTATGGGAGTATTGCTAGCGGGGCCTGTTGCTGATTTTTCAGCGTTTGTGCTATCTGTTGTACTGGTGGGTATAGAATTAAAAAAACAAAAAAATGACATGTAAACAACAGCCCTATGTGAAAACATTCTTTTTCCGCCATTAAGTAATCAAGAAGCAAAAACTTAAAAACCGTTGCGATAAATTTTATAAATTTAGTAGGATAATATTTAGAAGTAAGGATTGAGAAAAATATGGAAACTATAAAATGGATTCTATGTCCTACCTGTGGAAATAAAACCCGAACGATGATGCAAGAAGATACCGAATTAAAGAACTTTCCACTCTACTGTCCGAAGTGTAAACAGCAAACACTTGTGAATGTCAAGCACTTTGTTGTTTCGGTTAGCATAGATAGTGCAAATTAAGATGGTATCTGAATAGAAAAATACAGTATGCTAAATATTTTACAAGGCTTGATTTTCTAAGCAAACTCGCTTATAATTTAAGCCATAGCATATAGCTATTATCCACAGCTACTGAGCAAGTGTTATCAATACCGATAACAAAATGATAACATTAGCTTATATAGGCAGGATAATATGGATATATCAAATAATCAAAGGATTTACATACTCGGCAGAGAATAATTTCTAAACAAAATTAGTTAGGAAAAGTCGAGTTTGAATAAAAAAATGGAGTTCGGAAATCCAGTGTTTATGCGGGTTTCCGGGCTCTTGCTATGTGGCTTGAGTACAGATTGAGTACAAAACTATTTTGGAAGATGAGATAGTGCATAATTTGCAAGAGAAATTCCCTTTTGATAATTAATTTCAATACTCTTTTCTAATGATAATTGCCAATATTGTTTTGCTTCTGAATAATCTTGATTATGGGAGGCTATAGATCCATAGTCGAAATATACATTTACTTTTGCTATAGCTAAATCCATATCGTTTGCAATTTGCAAAGATTTTTCTAAATAAGGAAGAGATTTGGGATAATTGTGTAAACAGATATAACAATTCCCCAAATGTTCTAAACCTATGCATTCATTTCGCTTATCTCCAAGTTCAATAGAATAATCTAAAGCGGATTGAAAATAGTCTAAAGCAAGTTCAAAATTTCCTAATAATTTGTAGGTTAAGCCCATATTACCATATATTCGTAGTAACTGATGTTTGTCATCATTAACCAATGAAAGAGCCTGTTGATAATAATTGAGAGCTTTGTCTAAATCATAGAGATTTCTATAAGCATTACCAATATTATTTAAAATACTAACTTTTTGGTCGTTGTCTGAGTACACATCTAATTTATTTAGATAATCTAATGATTCTGAAAAGGTTTCTATGCAAAGTTCCAATTGTCCTTGATCCTTTTGAATGATACCTACAATATTTTTATAAGAGGAAAGAAGATACCATTTTTGCAAGTCTGTCAATACATCAGAAGAATTTACAATAGAAATATATTCCGTTAACAACTGTAAAGCGGCAGTATCATTTCCAATATAATGATATGCTTGGGCAGAAAAAATGAGCATTTCATATATTCTTAAATTCTGATTCGAATCTTTATATAAATCCAAGTGTTTTTGGACAAAACTAATTACTTCTGTATAATTACCGAGTACATATAGTTTGGAGGCTGTGTTGGCAGCAAGATCAAAAAAATCTGCATTGGTGGTATCGCAATTGTATGATATTACTTTTATTGCGTGTTTGGTTATTTGATTAACCAAATCTCTTTCAAGTGCATTTGTAATTTTTTGTGGAATTACTTTTGAAAGAAGATGCAATGTTTTTTCAAAAAATGTTTGATATGTTTGATTCTCTTGCATTTCAAGTCGTAAAAATTCTTGAGTAATCTCATGTGTATTTGCCAAATTATCGTTCATAGTAAATAACGAATAGCTCGTTATAGATGCAATGATTTGGTTGAAATCATACAATGAATATTGGTCTTTAAATATATCATATATAGGAATATCATGAGAATCTAAAAAGGAGATTATATTTAATACATCTTTAGCAGTTGGAGTATATTGTAGTACCTTCTCAAATGATATTTTCCAAGCAGTATATGCTGTTTTCTTGTAGCTAGTTATTGAGCTATTTAATATTTTCTGTTTGTTAGTATTATAAATTGTGAGATAATCTTCAAATGAAATATGCATTTTATTTACATATGCTCTGGCGTATTCTAATGCCAGAGGATAGTTTTCTAATGCAGTAGAAAGATTTTCAACAATTTGGTGATCAGTTTCCATTTGATGTCTAGTATTTGAATTGTTCAGTAAGAAAGATTTACTTTCATCAAGAGTAAAAGTCGTTACTGGTATTACAGGAAATTCATCTCTATCTACATTTGAATTTTGTGTGGTTACTATAATATCGGAGTTAGTGAAGAAACAGTTTATGGTTAAAAAATCAATAGGGATGTCATCAGCACCATCATAGATAATTAAAGAGGAATCGTATCTATTTATGAATGCGGATAAAATTGAAAAAATACTATCAAAGTCAGTGCTTTTTTCTGGTATTAATTTATAATACAGAGCTGCATTATTAAACTCTTCAACAAGGTCGTATTCCGAATTTACGGAAAACCATAAAATCAATTCATACTTACTTTTAGCTTGAAAGACTGTTTCACGTGCAATTTGAGATTTCCCAATTCCACCAGGTCCAGTAAGGAAAACTAAATTATTTTCGGCTAATTGAAGAAAAACATTATTTAATATGTCTTCACGTCCAGAAAACAGTTTGTTTTTTCTGGAAATATTATAGAAAGAAGGTATCGGAAACGGAAACGCTTCATTTGCTTGATTGGAAAGAAGCGTTTCTTTTATTTCTTTAATATCCTGTTGAGTTTGTTTAAGTTCTTGCGTATTATCTTTGAGTTCTGACAGAATGGAAGATGTTGAGTTACGAATTTGATGTAGTAATATTTTGCCTTCAGAACTTAATAGGTTATTCAGCAACTCATTAATTTTGTCTATATAGGTCTCTAAACATTGGTTTATTCGTTTGCTACCAATATACTTTAAATCACTATTTTTTTTATAGAATTCATCTATGAAGTTGATTTTTTCATCTTCTGTAATAAATTGGTATTTACGTTCGTTAAAAATCGGATTTTTTAATATGTAATCATCTACTTTCTCTAATTCATATTCATCATTGATTTTTTCGTGGATAAGAGAAAGAATAGATTCATCAAATTCATTAAAATACGCAATTATAGCTTTATTATCTTGAAAATTACATATTTTTGTTGCAAATATGGATTCGAAGATTGCTAAGGATATTTCACCTATTTTTTTTACTGGTATGGTCATATCGAACTCACCTTTCTTAAATTGCTAATTATAGTCGGAATTTATCTTGATTCCGTTTGATGTATCAAGCAATATCAGACTTCTCTGCAATTCCAATTCTACCTTCTCTTTCGTCTCTGCTATTTCCCCTATAGCTGCCTGTGTTGCTTCATTTGGATTATCTCCAGCGGATTTTAATGCACTCTGATAGAGGTGATTCATCTTTTCCCATTTCAATAGGTCATTAAATACTTTATAACTTCTGATATTCAATAAAGCATCCTGCAAAGACAGCGTATGTGCTTTCCCTCTGCTGGTATATCCGATTTCGAGATAAGAAGAAAGAACCGGATTCAGATGGATAGATACAGTATCATCTTTTAACAGCTTGTCTTCTCCACGATCTCCGCTGATCTGGAGGATGCCGGAATTACAAAGGACCATAAGTACGCCCATCAGATCACCGACTGTTTCCAGACGAAGTCCGGCAGTATCACTGCCATTCAAAGCATTATAACTGACACCGAGTGCAGCTGCAATTTTCTCTAACTGAGGAGGTTGTGGCTGCATTTTATTTGTTTCGTATTTTCTGATAGAAACCGGATGGATGCCGGTCAGCTCAGCCAGCTTATCTTGCGTGATGCCGATTTGCTTTCGGCAGTATTTGATTTTTTCTCCTATGGTCATTTTTATCGTCCTCCATGTATCGAGATGGCTACATTATACCATGTTTGAAAAAATTTTTCTACAGGCATTTCAAAATACTTGACAATAGCGAAGTCGCTACATATAATGGGGTATAAAATGTAGCGATAACGCTATAAAAAGAAAAGGAGGATGCATATATGGCAGAAAATAACAAGATTTATATTACTGCAAATGAACTTGCAGAAATGCTGGGCGTTTCTGTAGGTCATGCGTACAAGCTGATTCGTAAGCTGAATCAGGAACTGGAAAAAGAAGGATTTCTGGTAATTGCGGGCAAAGTTCCCAGACGCTATTTTGAAAAACGCTGGTATGGTTTCAGTGCATAGGAGGTGGTCGAATGAAAGCGGAAAAAGATAAGAAAACCGGGAAATGGTTGATTCAGTATCGTTATACGGATTGGCAAGGAAAACGCCGGAAATCTACTAAAAGAGGTTTTGCGACCAAAAGAGAGGCGGAGGAATGGCTTCGGAATTTCCTTATTACGCAAAAAGCGGACTTTGATATGAAGTTTGAGGATTTTTGGAAGATGTATTGTGCAGATATGGAGACTCGCCTGCGGGAGCATACCATGAGAACGAAAAAGTATATCGTGGAGTTGAAAATTCTCCCGTATTTCGGGAATAAGCGGGTAAATGACATTACTGCAGCTGACATCCGTCAATGGCAGAATGAATTGATTAAAATGGGCTATTCACCCACTTATCTGAAAACAATCAATAACCAGTTGAGCGCAATCTTTAATTATGCGGTTCGATATTACGATTTGAAAAGTAATCCCTGTGCAAAAGCCGGAAGTATGGGTAAGAGCAAGGCAGAAGAAATGGATTTCTGGACAGGAGAGGAATTTAGGAAGTTTATCGACAGTGTCATGAACAAAAGACTTTCTTATATGGCATTTATGACCTTGTACTGGACGGGGATGCGTTTGGGAGAGCTTCTGGCTCTGAATCCGAAAGATGTAGATCTGAAAAAGAGAACAATTTCTATCACAAAATCATACCAACGTCTTGGCAAGAAAGATGTGATCACTCCGCCAAAGACACCGAAGAGCAAGAGAGTGATTACCATTCCAGAGTTTCTGGCTACAGATATCAAAGATTATATGGACAGCTTATATGATTTGCAGGAGGACGACAGGTTGTTCCCCATTACAAAATATTATCTGGAACATGAAATGCAGAGAGGAATTAAAGAAAGTGGCGTAAAACGGATAAGAGTACACGATTTGAGGCATTCCCATGCGAGTATGTTGATCGAACTGGGATTTTCACCGCTGGAGATTGCAAACCGTCTCGGACATGAAAAAGTGGAAACTACACTGAATACCTACGCGCATCTTTATCCAAACAAACAGACAAAACTGGCTGAACGGCTGGGCAGTGAATACAGGGAGGATTTGTAATGAGTGGATTAGATAAAGACAGAAAACGCAATCAGACAGTTTGTTTCCGGATGACACCTGAGGAACGCAGAGAATTAGAAGCGCACATTATAGTGAGTGGACTGCCGAAAGGAAACTATTTCATTCAGTCTGTACTCCATCAGGAAGTAAAGATTGCGGTCGGTAAATATCAAAGTGATCGGTTAAGCCTTGAAATACGGCGGCTGTGGGAGCGTTTGGATTATCTGGAAACAGAGGATTTATATGAGGTACTGGCAGACTGCCGGGCACTAATGAAACAGGTAATTGAAATCACTGGTAATGGTTGTTTAGCAGCTTGGACAGCAAGTGATTTTAAAACAGAGATATTGGAAGATGAAAAATAAAAGCCTTTAAGTATCGGCAAACACCTAAAGGCGGAGACTTGGTAGAAAATCCAAATCAATCACTGAGGTTATTCTACCAAAGTCTCCACCATCTTTCAACAGAAAATGGAGGTAATTTTGGATAACAGAAGAAACGAACCGAATTTAAAACTAATAAATATGGAACAAGTAGAGATAGAAAAAATAGACTGGCTGCTTTATCCCTTTATTCCCTTTGGGAAAGTTACGATCGTGCAGGGAGATCCCGGTGAGGGCAAGACCACAATGGTGTTGCAGATTATTGCAAAGCTGACAAAAGGTGAGGCAGTATTACCATCGGGCAGTGATGAACCAGCCTTGGAGGAAAAAACAATGGATCTGGAGCCGGTAAATGTAATTTATCAGACTGCAGAGGATGGATTGGGAGATACCATTAAGCCTCGACTTCTTTCCGCAGGTGCAGACTGTTCCAGAGTGATGGTAATTGATGATAACGATCAGGCGTTGACTATGATGGATGCCAGATTAGAAGAAGCTATCATAAAGACAAATGCACGCCTTGTAGTTTTAGACCCGATACAGGGGTTTCTGGGGACCGCTGTAGATATGCACAGGGCAAATGAAATCCGTCCCTTGATGAAGCGTGTGGCTGTGCTTGCTGAAAAATATCATTGTGCGATTATTTTAATCGGTCACATGAACAAAAACAGTAATGGGAAATCGTCATACCGTGGACTTAGATCTATTGATTTTCAAGCAGCCGCCAGAAGCGTACTGATTGTCGGAAGAATCAAGGATGAACCAGAAATTCGTGTTGTGTGTCATGTAAAAAGCTCCCTTGCACCGGAAGGAAAATCCATTGCATTTCGTTTAGACAAAGATACTGGATTTGAATGGATCGGGGAATATGACATCAGCGCAGATGATTTGTTGAGCGGAGACAACAGGGGACAGAAAATTCATGCAGCAAAGGAATTTCTTAAGGAAATCCTTGCCTCTGGTTCTGTAGCACAGACAAAGGTGGCGGAAGAGGCGGAAAGCAGGAGAATTAAAAAGAAAACTCTGTGGAATGCGAAAAAGGAACTGGAAATTGATTCTGTGAAGATTGGCAACCAGTGGTTCTGGATGTTGCCTGAATAGTATTGGGAAGATGGCAAGATTACCATCTCTTTAAGAACAGGGAATCTTGCTATCTTGAAAGGAGTTATGAATGAAAAATATACAAATACCACAGGAATTATTTATGAAACTGCTCCGATATCATCTGCTTGATGATGATAATTGTGCCGCTGATGTGAAAAAAGGCTTGGAACAAAAAATGAACGCTATGGCAGAGCGTGAATTATATACAAAATCAAAAACAGCTCCATCAGAGGAAGAACGGGAAAAAGCCCGACAGGAGTATCTGGACAGGCGGGGAATACAGGCTGACTTTCGATGGTAATTCTTCTTTGAATGCCATATGACAGGGGCGTGGCACGCTCCTGTATAAATGGCAGACAAGGAAAAGTTGCAGATATGAGGACGGAAGTATACCGACCGCAGGGAGGAATAGCACCGCAGGGCGCAAGGGTACTTTTGATGGACGGTACGGCTGTCGAAAGTGCTTTTGCGTTACTTTTGACAAAAGTAACAAAACCACCCTGACGGGCACGAATACATTTTATGTGCCGTATCCGGCACTGTTTAGAGAATGTGAGGTGAAAATAGGATGATGAAAAGAACAATCAGCGGTATGACTGGAACAGGTTCTCTTGCTCATAACAGACGGGATTTTATTGCAGAAAATGTTAATCCGAATAGAGTATATCTGAACATCTGTTACCGGGATGAAAACCTAAAGGATGTTTACAAAGAACTGTTTGATGAATCGGTAGAACGATATAATGTCGGGAAAAGAAATGACCGGAAGATTACGAATTATTATGATAAGATCCAGCATGGAAAGCAGGAGAAGTTGTTCCATGAGGTGATTTTCCAGATTGGAAATAATAAAGATATGGCTGCAGGGACACCAGACGGAGATCGTGCGGTGAAAGTATTAGATGAATATATGCAGGATTTTCAGAGACGAAATCCAACACTCCGGGTATTTTGCTGTTATCTGCATCAGGACGAAGCTACCCCACATCTACATATTGATTTTGTGCCTTATGTGACCGGGTGGAAGGGAAAAGGAATGGATACAAGAGTTTCGCTGAAACAGGCATTAAAAAGCCTTGGATTTCAAGGTGGTGCCAAGCATGATACAGAATTGAATCAATGGATTAATCATGAAAAAGAAGTTTTGGCAGAGATTATGGAGCGGCATGAAATCGAATGGGAGCAGAAAGGAACTCATGAAGAACATCTGGATGTGTATAATTTTAAGAAGAAGGAACGTGCAAAAGAAGTAAAGGAACTGGAACAGAAAATAGAAAATTTGACAGCAGATGTAGAAGCGGCAGAATCAGATATAAAGGCGCTTAAACAGGAAAAAGCTGATGCAAAAAAAGCCAGAGATCAAGTCAGGGAAAGCAAAGAACAGGTGGAAAAAGAACTGAAGCATATGGAGAAGCAACGGAATCAGTTGCAGCCAATCATAAATAGTATTGATAAGGAATTAAAGAATTCCGGGCAAATTAAATTAGTGTTGCCAGAAGTCGGGGCACTGGAACTGGCGTCTACATACCGCAATAAAAAGATTAAACCTCTGTTCGCTAAGATGAAGCATTATATTGCAGGATTAGCTGCAAAGGTGATAGAACTTTCCAGAGAAGCAGAAAAATGGAGAGATAAATATCAGCAGTTGAAGAAAGATTATGATGCTCTAGAAAAGGATGCTGATAAGGTGGCGGATCTGTGCAATCAGTTGTGTGATGATGTAGATAAGCTAGAAGTAATATCAGATAAATATAATAGAGCACTGCGGATATTTGGGAGGGATACTATAGAGTCGGCAATCTGGCATGATATTCAGAGGGAAAAAGCATTGGAAGAACAAAAACGGAAAGAGCAGATACCGAGAAAACTGAGTGACAGGCTGCAATGGGACAGAGAAAGAAGACGGAAGTACAATATGCAGCAGAAGAAAAATAAAACTAAACGCAGAGGAATGGAGTTGTGAGAATATGAAGAAATATTTGTATTATGGGAATGACGGATTAAGTTACATGTTGCATAGAAATTATTATTTGAGTGGTTTGGTTCTTATCAAAAAATTGTACACAATGAGTATGGAATTTTGTGGAAAGTTATTTTGGTGGTGAATATAAGAATGGTGTTTGGAATGGGAGTGTGATAAAAAAATAAGAAAGAAATCAATTGGTAATTATTGTAACTTTATGGAATAGTGATAGAAAGATTTTTTGGGGGATGGAGTTCTATGAAATTTGAATACATACCTAAGATTCGTGCGCAAGAATCGTTTGGATATATCGATTTTCCAGATAAGTTCTACAGATTTATAGATGAATTTAACATTGTAGGTGTTAGATGGTTATAACCTACAACCATCAGTGCATCTAATTTTTTGAGAGTACTTCAGGAGGGTTCATCAGCAAAGGCACGTGGATATGGAAGAGGTAATAACAAAGAGAATGATGAATTATCGATTCAAATGCAGGATTTTTATCAACCCCTTCTGGATCATGGTGCTTTATGGAAAGTGAAAAATGACAATGTGATATGTACTGCAATGCCATATGGTGATAGGGAATCTATCACTGATGGGTTTTATAGAATGGTTAATATGTTCCATTATATGGAAACAATGAAGATGGAGTTTTTAGATGATAAATATCGATTTCGGATTAACGGTGATCATATGATTGCCATCTATTGTGATTCATCACAAGAGAATTTTAACCCGAATTGCTCAGATAGAAAATTGGGAATTATGAGGTGAATTTATGCATTTTGGATTTTCCTATATTGGCTTGATGTTTCTTATCATGTTAATAGTTCCGAATCTGTTTTGGACGAAGAATCAGCCCAAAGACTATGAAAAATATGTACATAATGAAAGCAAAATCTTGCTGTTATTTGAGAGAGTTGGCGAAGTTTTAGTGACTTGTTTGTTGCTGATTTTCAAAGATTTTAACATTCAAGGCATTTCTGCTTGGATGATTTGGCTGATTACGGCATTTGTGTTGATGATTATGTATGAATGATACTGGGTACGATATTTTAAAAGCGAAAAGACGATGAAAGATTTTTACAGCAGTTTAATGGGTATTCCTGTTGTAGGTGCTACTCTTCCGGTTGTTGCGTGCGGTTTGATTGCTATATATGGACGGAATCCAATTTTATTTGTGGCTGCAATAATACTGGGGGTAGGGCATATCGGCATTCACTTAAATCATAAAAAAGAGTTATAAATGCTGGTTATGATAAGAAATTTATAAAAGTGTCTCATTGCATAGAATAGGAAAAATGTATATCCTTAGATCAGGAGGTGGCGGATATGGCTAATGAAGATAAGAAGGATTTTAATGCAATGTTGCATGATAATAAAGATATGCCAAAGTTCCAGATAATTACGGATGAAAAGAGCATTGAGAAATATGGTGGAAACAGGATGTATTTTGCACCACCCATTGCTTATGATGAAGTGATGAAAAAAATTCCATATGGCAAAGTGATTACAGTTGGAAAGATAAGAGAATTTTTTGAAAGAGAATGGTGCAGATTTTACGGAACCTATAACTGCCGGAATTTTTGTATCTATTGCTGCATGGGCAAGCCATCAGAGATTGGAAGATAAAACGCCTTACTGGAGAACACTGAAAGCAAATGGTGAATTGAATGAAAAGTATCCAGGCGGTACCCGGAAACAAAAAGAAAAACTGGAAGCAGAGGGTCATATTATCATTCAAAAAGGGCGAAAAAGTATCAGGTATTACGTTAAAGATTACGAAGATTTTCTGTTTGAAATGGATTAATCTGTACCAGACACGCAATGTCCGGTCGAAAATCAGGTGATTCTCGGTTTATGTCGTGGGGGTTTCTGAAATAATTGGTAAGCTGTAAGTGAAAGAGAGGTAGAAACATGGACACAAAAAAGATAGGAGCTTTTTTGAAACAATGCCGTAAGGAAAATAATCTTACACAAGAACAGCTTGCAGAAAAGTTTGGTGTATCGGCAAGAACCGTTTCCAGATGGGAGACAGGAAACACATATCCAGATATATCATTACTTCCGGCAATTGCTCGATTATTAAAAATTGATATGAATGAACTATTTTCATTTCGTGAAGAATTGACAGAAAAAGAGATTGGACAATTTGTGAATGAGCTTTCGGAAGTTTCATTGGATAGCTTTATAAAAGCTTTTGAGATGGGAAAAAATAAAATAAAGGAATATCCTCATTGTGATTCGTTGATTTATTCAATTGCTACTGTTTTAAATGCGGCGTTAACTTTATCCGATGTCGATGATGAGAAAAAGTTGGAATGCAATAATGTGATTGTTGAATGGCTGGAACGAACTGCTGAAAGTCCGAATGAAAAGGTAAGGATTTCCAGTATTTTTATGCTTGCAGCGAAATATATACAAATGGAAAAATATAAAGAAGCAAATATCTTTTTGGATAAAATTCCAGATACTGTGATAGATGCCACAATTATGAAAACGAATGTACTAGCACACCAGGAAGGGACAGATATTGCAGCGTTCTTTTTAGAGGGAAAACTGATGCAGGCAGTTACGAATATACAAAACTATCTGTATAAGTTGATAGAAATGGAAGAAGAAACCGGAAATCATTGTAAAGCAGAGGAGATTGCCGAAATCACAGAACATATGGTATCGTTATTTGGTCTGTGGGATTACGGTAAAGTAGTACCATATCTATTGATTGCCGTGTATCGAAAGGATGTAGAAAAATGTATTCAGTTGATAAAAGAAGTGCTGATGGAGTCACAGAAGCCATGGAAGATGGTGGAATCACCTTTATATTACAGATATGTGGATACAGTACAGGGAAAGTCTTTTTCAGGCGTTGGAAATAATTTTGTTCGTGCATTAGCTACAGAAATTGAAAATAAAGAAGAGTATGAATTTTTGAAAGGAAATAAAGAACTGGAGGCGATTTTTTCTCAATATTTGAAATAGATTGCGATAAAAATATATAGAAATGATAAAATAAAAGCTGTAAAAATCTACGTTGAATTTTACAGCTTTTTGTGTATAATAGAAGTAGCAGAAACAATTTAAAATCAAAGGAAGGAGCTGAAAGAATATGGCAAATATTTTACCAGTATCTGATTTGAGAAATTATAATGAAGTCCTGAAAAACTGTCATAAAGGAGAACCGGTATATCTGACTAAGAATGGCAGAGGACGTTTCGTTGTCATGGATATTGAAGATTATGAGCGTGACCGTGCAGAGAAAAAGCTTCTCTTGAAGCTGCAGGAAGCTGAAGAAGCAGTGAAAGATGGCGAAGGTTGGCTGGATCTGGACGAACTGAAAGCACTTGTGGGGAAATAAGATGTTAAAATTGCGGATCAATCCGATTGTTGCAAAGGATTTGAAAAACATCCGAGATTATATTGCTGAAGATAACGAAGAATATGCAGCAAAGACCATAAAGGAAATTTACGGTAAATTTGAAAACCTTCAGATGTTTCCTGAAATGGGGTTGGATCTCTCCAAACGGGTCAGCTTTCGGACAGATTATAAATATGCGATATGGGAAGATTATGTTATTATCTACAAGGTCGGTAACGAATATGTAGAGATTTATCGTGTAGTTAACCGATATCAGGATATCACGAGAATCTTTGATTGATAACAGAGATGTGATAACAAATTGATAACACCGTTCAGTACAGTCTGGGAACTTTGGACAGTGGAACACATATAAAACCAGATAGAACGAGAGTATGAAACTTTTTCTGTAAAATAATGTTTATAAGGTTCTTCTATGATACAATAAATATCATTAGGAGGGCCTTTTATTATGGCAAGACAAAAGAAACCTGTACATCGTGTACAAATGACAGAAGGAAAACGAAACATCATCCATACTTATAAGACATGGATCGCCTAAGAGCGGCTACTGGGAGATGATAGAAAATTAGCGGGATGATAGAAAATGAAGGTTAAATTAGAAGATGATGGCGAAGATAATTCAGAACTTATTGAAGAAATAGAAGATTCATTTATAGAAGAGTATATTCCATTACCAGGACAGTATGAAATCAATGAGTCCAGGATTATTGATTTAGCTAATGCACAGGATATATGGGAAGATAAGATTTTACCTCTTACTGCAAAAGAACATGATATTTTACTGGATTGCTATCGGACTAAGCTTAGGTATAGTTATTGGGTTTCTAATAGATGATATTGGTCTTGGAATGTGTCTGGGGGGTATGATGGGTGTTAGCATCGGCCCTGTAATTGATGTGCTGAGAAAAAATAAGAAATCAGAGGAGCAAGAGGATAATGATGAGAAAGAATAATGTGCTTCGCAAATAGATAGCGTCACTTCTATTATTTTTGTTATTTGAGACAGTGGCAATCACGTTGTGGAAGGCTAAAGGAAACTTGTTTTATCTGTTGAATTTCAGCTACATTGGAGGATGCCTTGCGTTGGGAACAGCACTTTTTACTGCAGGAAAACGCTATGCCCGACATTTTCTTGGTGTTTTTGAGGCGGCAACAATCCACTACGCAGTCGCGAAGATATTCGGTCCACTGTTTTTCAATCCTGCGTGTTCACTGCGATGAAAGCAAATGTGTTCATTGTGGAAAATGTCTGCGTGTCTGCCCAATGAATGTGGAGGTCAATAAGGAATCCCGCAAACGAAAGAGAGGAACGGAGTGCATACTCTGTTATGAATGTACGAAGGTCTGTCCGACCAAAGCATTGCATTAAAAAATGGAGTTGGAGATATAGCTGCAATGGCAAAGTCGAGTTTTGTACATACACCAAAAATAAAAGATATAATTTGGAATGGAGATTATGATATACTGCAAACAAGATATAGTGCAAAACGTAACAGAAAGGAGTACGCACAGTGTCAGATAAAAAGAAATTTACAGTATACGCCGGAAGTGTAGCACTATGCGTAGGTGTGGCAGTTCTGCTTCATTATGTGTCCTTTACCAATCCTTATCTGCAATCTATTTGTCACCTTTTAAGGCCTTTTATTTATATAGGACTTTATCTGGTATGGGCGATTTCTTTTCAAAAGAGAATTATCCAAAAGGAACCCCGTCGTTGTTTAATAATGATTGCAGTGATGATGGTTTTTTGGATGCTCGTTCGTATGTGTAAATTTGAAATACCGTATGAGATGCCGACAGCACTGCGCTACGCCTGGTATCTTTATTATATTCCTATGCTGTTACTCCCTACGGTCAGTCTTTATCTGGCATTTTATATACGGCAGCCGGAGAATTATAAATTACCGGAAAGACGGTGTCTGCTGTTTTTTCCGGCATTGTTTCTGATAGGGATTGTATTAACGAATGATCTGCACCAGTTAGTTTTTACTTTCCCGGAGGGAAGACTGGGGGAAGCAGCTTCCTATGAAGTAGGAGTCTATGGATATGGAGCAATGTATTATGCTATAGTCGCCTGGGATCTTGGATGTCTGCTGGTGGCACTCTTGATTATTCTATTAAGGTGTAGAAAAATTAAAAACAGGAAAATGCTTTGGATGCCTTTTGGTGCTTATGGTCTGTCGGTTGTCTATGGCATCGCCTATTATCTGAATCTGCCCTTCTGGAAAATATTTTCAAGCGATATGACAGCTGCATTATGCCTTCTGTTTGCTTTGATCATTGAAAGCTGCATCCAGTGCGGATTGATCCCTTCCAATACAGGATACGCACAATTATTTGCAGCATCTACAATTTCAGCACAGATTACAGATCAGAGTGGAAAATGCATTTATCAATCTCAGGATTCGGAATGTATTGCACCGGAAATCGTAAGGCAGGTAGTTCAATGTCCGATCATGTTAGAAAATGGGATCAGGCTGTCGGGAAAACCAATTTTGGGAGGCTATGTGTTGTGGAAGGAAAACCTGTCAGAATTACAGGAAATCGTAAGAGAGCTTGAAGATCGGAAGGAAGAATTAAAAGATGCGAATTTGATTGAGGAAGAAAATCTGAGAACAAAAAGAGAAGTAGAAAAACTTTCTGTGAAGAATCAGCTGTATGATAAAATACAGAAACAGACGGCAAGGCAGAGTAAACTTTTGACGGAATTCATTGAAGCATATTCTATGGAAGAAGATGAGAACAAAAGGGAAAAAATATTAGGGAAGATAGTTGTGATCGGAGCCTATATAAAAAGGCGTAGTAATCTTATTTTTATTGCGGAGCAGACAGTAAAATTTCCGATAAGAGAGTTGGAGTTATGTTTCAGGGAAACGATAAAGAATCTGGAATGGAATCATGTTGAGGCAGGTTTTTCCACCGCGTTAGAAGAAATACGAAGTGAAGATGCTATGCAGATTTATGATTTTTTTGAAGCAGTCATAGAGGAATCTTTGGAAGATCTGTTGGCATTTAATGTAAATCTGAAACGCAGAGAGGCGCGGATCATCATGTCTATGAGTGTGGAATGCAAAACAGATCTGCAGGAAATTGCAAGACGATATGGAGCTTATGCGGAGCAGGATTTTGACGGATCATGGCTGCTTTCTCTGATTCTGGGAGGAGGTGGCGGCAAATGATAAAAACATTTGAAAACTGTTCACCGGAGTATCAGATTACGATTGTTTGGTTTTTTATTTTTTTGACTTTGCTGTGTATGATTCTGGTTATTTATGAAGGAACAGGAAAAAGACAAAGAAAGATGTTGCTGCTGGACAGTGTATTGCTTATAGTTATTTTCTTTATAACAGCTGTCTTGTGTGTGTGGCAATGGGCGTTTTACGAAGAAGATTCCATGATATTATTTAAAATACCGTATGTGATTTTAATTGTTATAGGAATTGGTGTTTTTTTATATGTGGGATTGAAGATTTTTGGAATTTATAAGTACCGAAAGAGCTGCCTGAGGGAAAATGCAGTTCAGGAAAGTCTGGACAATTTGCCGAGTGGAATTGTTTTTTTTGATGGGAACGGAATGCCTAAACTGATGAATCGAAAAATGTATCAAATTTGCCAGAATCTGGCGGGAAGAGATATACAGAATATTACAGAACTGGAGGAAGCACTGGGACATCCTCTGAAAGAGAATGTATTTTATGATGTTGATTTGAAAGTATACTGCTTTGCGGATGGAAGTGTGTGGAAATTTTCAGAGAAAGAGATTATTACGACAGCCGGAGATCATTTTTTTCAAGTTCTTGCTTCTGAAGTGTCGGAATTATATCGGAACAAGGTGTTGCTGAAGGAAGAAAATCAGAAACTTCAGGAAATGTCTGTGGCTATGAAAGAACTTTCTAAGAATGTAATAACGCTGACCAGAGAAGAAGAAATGTTATCTATGAAAATGAGAGTGCATGATAATCTGGGATATAGCGTCCTGGCGGCACAGCGGATGTTGCTGCGCGAATCGGAAGCAGACCGGGATGTTTTCCTTTCGCAATGGAAGCAGACATTAGACTTGCTGAATAAAGATAACGAGTCTGTGAAAGGCGAACAACTGCACAGGCAGGTGCAGGAAAGAGCGGAGATTTTGGGTGTGAAAATCATTTATACAGGAGAACAAGCCTGGGAATCTCATATTTTCGAACTGATGGATATAATACTTTTGGAGGCACTTTCCAACTGTGTCCGCCATGCAGGGGCAAGCGAACTGTATGTAAAATGCAGTAGTGGGGAACAAGAATGGATTATGGTGATTACAGATAATGGACAAACAACGGAGAAGGATGTCAAAGAAGGAGGAGGATTATCCGGTATACGAAAAAGGGTGGAGCAATGTGGAGGTACATTAAAAATCTGTACGGAGTCAAAATTTTCAATAATCGTTAAGATACCAAAGGAGGTGCGGAGATGATACGGGTACTAATCGTGGAAGACCAGCGTATGGCTCGGGAAGATATGGAAAATTATATTCAGTCCAGTGGGAGATATTGTCTGGCGGCTTCTATCACAAACGCAGCTATGGCAGAAACCGTATGCAGACAGAGCAGGTGTGAACTTGTCTTGATGGATGTCTGTACGGAGAATGATGAGAGTGGTCTTGTGGCAGCAGAGAAGATTAAAAGGACAATGCCTCAGATAAAAATAATTATCGTGACTTCTTTAGTAGAGTGCAGTTTTATTGACAGGGCGCGCAAAGCGGGAGTAGAAAGCTTCTGGTATAAAGATGCCGGTAAAGAAGAACTGTTGGAGGTTATGGATCGTACGATGAAAGGGGAGAACGTGTATCCGGATGCTCCGCCGGTTGTGATGATCGGAACGGCGAAAAGCTGTGATTTTACACCTGGAGAATTAGCAGTTCTGCGATTAGTGGTGGAAGGAGAATCCTATAAAAAAATTGCAGAGAGCTTGTGTATATCACCGGAAACTGTAAAATGGCATATCAAAAATATGTTGCAGAAAACGAATTTTGATTCCAAAACGAAATTGGCGGTAGCTGTTACAAAGAAAAATCTGATTATAAATGGATTTTAAAAATAGCATTTTACTACCCATATGGGGAGTGCTTAAGACTCTGAAAACCGATATCATATACTATGTAAAAGTGTCTCAATCCGATGGTTCTGTTCTTTGCTGAGATGTCAGATTGTTTATAAGACACTGTCTGGAAAGGAGATAAATAATATGAGATATATTATGAGAAGAAGCTGCCTGTTCTTGGTAATGATTGCGGTTATAGTTTTTACAGGGTGTGGGCAGAAGAAAAAAGAAGATCCGGTAACCGTTACATTGTGGCATGTATATGGCGGACAGACAGAATCGCCATTAAACGATCTGATTGATGAATTTAATGAAACGATTGGAAAAGAGGAAAATATCCGAGTACAGGTTGGCAGTGTTACAAATACGAATACGATACATGAAAATGTACTGGCATCCGCATTTGGAGATCCGGGAGCCTCTAAACTGCCGGATATGTTTGTTTCCTATCCTAACCCGGATAAACCGGAAAAGTTATTTTTATTTTCTACCCCTTGTGTTATTC
>OLPH01001343.1_pt1 | contig 24941 bp, 23 predicted proteins | sample 1672951 | NCBI WGS metagenome assembly OLPH01 (sample SAMEA3136740, study PRJEB25190) | human gut metagenome | reverse complement strand
CGTCTCGGCGGGGAGGTCTTCCTGCTCAAAATGTACGCGGGCTGCAGCCCGCTCCTCGTGGAAACCCTCGTAAAATATGGTGCCGCCGGCATCGTTATCGAGGGCTTCGGACGCGGCAACATGCCTCCCCTGATTCAGAAAAGCTTGGCAGAAGCCGTCAAAGCGGGTATTCCTGTCGTCGTCTGCACGCGCAGTCAGGCAGGCCGCACCCTTGACGAGTACGGATACGAAGGCGGAGGACGGAAAAGCCGCGAGGCCGGGTTCATCCTGACCGGCGAGATCAGCGGCCCCAAAGCCAGACTGCGTCTCATGCTGGTCCTGGGCCTCACCCGGGACATGGACAGAATCCGCAGCTTTTTTGAACCCTATGCCCGCTGAGGCCGCCATTATGCATTTTGACCTTCGTTATGGCGACGGTACAGTCCCCCTCGACGTGGACGATCGCCGCGCACCCCATGTCATACATCTCAACGCGCTCCCCGTTCTGAAAAATCCCCTGGAAGAAGCCCGCAGGGTGCTTGCATCCCCAACGGGGCACGCTCCCCTCGCTGAGGATCTCAGGTCGGAAAAGCCGGAAAAAATCGTCGTTGTTATTAATGACGAAACACGGCCCACGCCCTATGAGGTCTTCTTCCCTGCCCTCCTTGAAGCCTTTTCCGCCGCGGGCGTGCGCGACGACCAGGTGACTTTCCTCATCGCCACAGGCACCCACAGACTGCAGAGCGACGAACTCAACCGCAGGCTCTACGGCTCCGGGATGATCGACCGTTTCCGCTTCGTCTGCCACGTATGCACTGACGACAGTTCCCTTGTGAGCCTCGGCATGCTGCCCTCCGGATACGAATTTGTCCTGAACAGGCTGGCTGTCGAAGCCGATTACCTCATCACGCTCGGCGTCGTCTCTCCCCACTACTTTGCCGGCTATTCCGGCGGCCGTAAGTCCATTCTTCCCGGCATATGCGGAAAAAAGACGGTACAGGACAACCACGCCCGCATGGTTGAAATCCTCGACCACATGCCGCCCATCCGCGAGAATCCCATCAGCCTCGAAATGATCGAAGCCGCCCGCAAAGTGGGCGTCAACTTCGTGTTCAACGCTGTCATGAACGCGGACAACCAGGTCGTCCGCCTCGTGGCCGGTGATCTGGTTGAGGCATGGTACGAGGCCGTGGATACGTCCTCCTCCATGTACGAGATTCCTTTCACCGAACCGGTGGACATCGCCGTGTCCAGCGCCTGCGGCTACCCGAGGGACGTCAACTGGTACCAGGCCCAGAAGGCAATCGACCACGCTGATAAAATCGTGAAGCCCGGCGGCACCATCATCGTCTGCGGCGAGTGCCGCGACGGGTACGGCAATAAAGTCTTCGAAGAATGGATGAAGAAAAAACTGCCCCCTGAAGAAGTCATGAGGGAAATCCGAGCGCACTTCGTCCTCGGCGGACACAAGGCCTTCGCCTTCGCCAAGGTCGCCAGCGAAAAGAAACTCGTCCTCGTATCCTCCATGAATGCAGAGGACACGGCCACCCTGTACGGCACAAAGGCCGCCTCGGTCCAGGAGGCCTTCGATCAGGCCGTGGCTGCCTGCCCGGATGCCTCCATCGCCATCATGCCGGAAGGAGGACTCACACTGCCCGTACACATGAACGCCTGAGCATGGAAACTCTCAGCGCCAGATGTCTCTATTCTTCATATTGCCCGTCGCTTTAGCCGCTTACACATAATCATGCACCAGATGACGGTGCGGAGGAATCTGCCACACAGCCCCTTGGGAGATATACCATCCCAGGGGGCTTTTATTTTTCCTGCCCGGCAGCTGGATCTCCCTGCCCCTGACTGTGATAGTCCCGCTCACCGGAGCGCTTCCGGGATTGCCATCTTCGTCAGTCATAATCACAGCACCGCCAGCCCGATGAACGGCGCCCTGTGCCTGATGCCTGTTTCTGAAGAAACGGAGACCATCTCTATTGTGGCTGGTTGATCAAGACCAAAATTAACGAGGCAATAAATTATTTTCGAGATGAGGCGTCAGGTTATCTGTAAGCCAGCATAGCTCTCTCCTTTTTGTATTTTGACCGGGTCAGGCCCGGAGCGCCATTTAATGGCGGGGACCCGCTTGCGGGGTGGCAGCCGTTCATTGGCGCGCAGCGGCTTTACCCGGAATGAAAAGTATAATGTCGGCGCGGCCGTGAGGGGAAAAGAGGAACTTTCCCCCACGGCCTGCCCGGCGGCGGGCGTTTCTTATTTCATGCGGCCGCCCGCGCGGCTTCCAGCAGCATGGCAGGATAGTAAACCAGTGCCGGAGGCACCCCGCCTATGGCTGAGTGGCAGCGCTCAAAATTATATTTCTTCACATAAATCCGAATGGCTTCGCGGGCTTCCCGGATGTTATTGTACTGGGTGAGGTAAGCCTCCTCATATTTGAAGGAACGGAACCACCGCTCGATCATGATATTGTCGGCCCAGCGGCTCTTGCCATCCATGCTCTGAAGCACTTGATTTTCCCGGAGAAACGTCTTGTATTCGTTACTGGTAAACTGGCATCCCTGGTCAGAATTTAAAATTTCCGGTTTGGCGATCCGGAAGGCTTTTCTGACAGCCTGAATAACCATGCGGGTATCAAGGGTGTCGTCTACCTCCCAGCCAACGATACAGCGGCTGTACCAGTCGATGATGGCTGTCAGGTACAGAAACCCATGCTTTATGGGGATGTATGTAATGTCGATGGACCACGCCTGGCTGGGGCGTTTGATGTCCGCGTTTTTGAGCAGATACGGGAGAATCTGAGCCTTCTTCTGCCGTTTGGAAAGGTTCATCTTTGGGTAGATAGCATCGATGCCCATTTCACGCATAAACCGCATGGTTCTGAAGCGGCCGGCTTTGAATCCCTGCAGCCGCAGCTGCTTTGAAAGCTGACGGGCGCCCCAGGAGGGGTTATCTGTGTGGATTCTGTCGATGAGAGCCCTGCACGCAAGTTCCTCTTCAGCAGATTTATTGTTCCTGTGCTTATAGTAGATACTTGTCCGGTTGAGACCGGGGAGTCCTGCAGCGATGCGCACAGAGAGTTTCTTCTCCCGTTCCCCGCCGGAAGCGCAGGCTCTACTCTTCGAAAGGCTTTGGAGTAAACTTGTCTTCGTATCCTGGTCCAAGAGTCTCCTCAGATTTTTTTTTAAGCCAGTCCACCTGCATGGCGAGCTGGCCGACCTTTCTGGCGTAATCTTCCTTTTCCCTGTGCTCGGCGAGATATTTCTCCTTCCAATAGTTCTCGCTGGTGTCATCGAAGGCTTTGGAGCACTTTTCCAGAAAATCTTTTTTCCAATTTCGCAGAAGATTGGGAAGAAGGCTGTTTTCTGAAGCCAGAGAATTGAGGTCCTTCTCTCCTTTAAGAAGTTCGACACAAAGGTCAGCTTTAAACTGTGAGCTGAATTTCCGGCGGGTTCGCGACATGGGGATCTCCTTTCAGATGGGGATGTGATACCACTTTTTTTCATTAAACACTGCCCCGCCTTTTGGTTCTAAATCGTTAGGCCATTATACATAATCGGCCTCCTTTCGTGGAATTCGGAACGGAATTGCTCCCGGACTTCATTCTTCGAAAGGATTCCTGCAGGTGTCCTGAACTGCGGCTAGGGTGCTCTGAACGCCGGACGATGTGATCTGAACGTGCGGAATATTCATGAAGGGAAAACAATAAGCAACGTTTAGAGAGTTCAATAGATACACCCTTGACAATTTTGTTCTCTTTTTCCATTTTACAAAGCCTGACAATAAGTATTGAGAAATTGTTTTTTCTTTACGGGAAAAGTCATCAAGCGTATCTACAATTCAGTAAGGGAAAAATGACGGTTCCAAAGTTTCGAATTGACTATTTTAGGATATTTTGAAAAAATATTTCTTTCATTTTATATGTAATTTATTGTAATGAGGCTATCATGAAATATACAGTGCAAAATATTATTTTTCCAGATCCTACTGTTTGTTGTGAAACTAAGATGTATTATATAGCACATGGTTCATTTATACAAAATAAACAGGAATTGCATCTTAACTATGCTACGCAATGCGCTTTTTCTACTTATTTCAATTCTTTTTCTGCAAATAAATGGAGAAAATATACAAAGATTGACAATCTACAACTTGAACTAATTTATCAAGGAAAACTGAAAATTGAAATTTTTTCTGCATATTGGTATCTTGGAAAAGCAATTATTGAATGTCAAAATAGCCATATAGTAGAGTCTTCTTCGAAAGATGTACTTCATATGCCAATTGATTTCGATAAATATGATAATATATTTTTCAAAATTACGGCTATCTCAAACAATGTTGTTTTTTATGGCGGATGTTACTTTACAGAGATATCTCCTGATCAGCTAAACAAAGTGGACATTGATCTGGTGATGTGTACGTTTAAAAGAGAAACGTATGTCAGAAGAAACATCAATCTTATTGTTGACAACTATATCAGACAGGAAAAATACAATGGAGCTCGTCATTTTCGGTTATTGATTGTAGACAATGGAAGGACGTTGCCTGCCGAAGAAATTGAAATTCCCGGAGTAGTCTCAGTATATCCCAATCTGAATGTGGGAGGATCTGGCGGATTTTGTCGGGGAATGATAGAATCTCTGCATTTGGGAATATCGACACATATCCTTTTTATGGATGATGATGTGCTAGTTCAAACAGAAGCCTTTGAGAAATGCTATAATCTATTATCCTTATTGAAACCGGATTATCAGAAGGATTTTATCGGAGGAGCAATGTTTCGGCTGGATCAGAAGAATATCCAGCATGAAAATCTTGCTGCTTTTAAAGGTAATCATCTTATAAGCCTTAAAGGTATGCTTGATGTGAGTCAATATGAGAATGTACTTTTTAATGATAAAGCAGAATTAGTTTCAGGGATTTACTGTGCTTGGTGGTTTTGTTGCATGCCAAAAACTGTTGTAAATCTTGAAAATTTACCCTATCCTTTTTTTATCCGGATGGATGATATAGAATATTCTATCCGCAATTTGCATCATGCCATCTCCTTGAATGGAATTTCGGTCTGGCACGAAGCTTTTGATAAAAAATACTCTACTTTAATGGAAAACTATTTTATGTTCCGAAATAATCTGGTGGTGAATGTGCTCCATCAGACGGGAACTAAAAAAATGGCTTTACAATTTTTATTCCACCGGTTTATGCACGATATATTCCGATACGATTATGGCGGAGCAGAACTTCTTTTAGATGGCGTTGATAGTTTTCTTAAAGGGCCGGAATTTTTTAAACAAGTGGATACCATAAAAGATCTGAAACAACATGGAGTCAAACAGGCTAAAATGCTTCCCATAAGAGATGTCCCGAATGCTGATATGCTCTATGGAGGGTACAAAAACGATCTTTCCAAGGGTCAAGAAAATCTGTTGGTAAAGTGCCTGCGTTTCATTAGTTGCAATGGTCATTTGCTGCCTTCATTTTTGTTCAGAGACAAAGGTTTTGCAGAATATGGTTATGGAAATAACAGCAAAATGTATTTTCTAAAAAAAATGGTGATCGCCTGTGACCCAAATTTTGAAAAGGCAACAGTGCTGTCCATAGACAGAAAAAGAGCATTTTGTCTGTTTGTCCGGTGGCTTAAATTGTGCAGACAGATCAATAAGCAATATAAAAAGTTAGAAAAGGAATATCGGGAATCTTTCCATGAAATGACGAGTGAGCCATTTTGGCGTAACTATTTAAAATTATAAAAATATTATCCGCAAAGTCTAAACTTAAACTGTACCCATGACAGTGGACAGTAAGATTTGCACACAAAAACTTTAACCGATTGGCGAGCCATTTACATTTTTAAAAAGTGCGAAAGCTTCTTTACACTCCCCAGCCATCCTCCCAGGGAAGTCAGAGTAAATAAAAAAGCGTCCTATGCGATAGAAAATCACATAGGACGCTCAGGAGAAAACGTTGTGCGATGGCTATTAAACTCGGTTCACCATAACCTTGGCGGGACGCAACAGTCTTCCTTCAAGCTGGTAGCCGCTCTGCAGGACGCGCGCAACGGTGTCAGGCTTAAGATCGGCTCTGCTGTCGAAGCCGACCGCCTCGTGCCTCGCCGGGTCGAACGGCTCGCCTTCCTTGCCCACCGGAAGCAGACCATGGCGCCCAAGCGCGTCGATAAAAAGCTTGTGGGTCATGGTGATACCCTTGAGCATATCCTGGCAGGCTTCGTTGTCCGAGCCGTACGTGATGGCAAGTTCGAGGTTGTCGAGGGTAGGGATAAGATCCTTAAGAACCTTTTCTGCAGCGTACTTGAGATGATCCTCGTGTTCGCGCTGCAGCCTCTTCTTGAAATTCTCTGTCTCTGCCTGAGCTCTCATGCGCACCTCAAGCACTTCGGCCTGGGCGGCCTTCAAAGCTGCTTTCAGCTGGGCTATCTGTTCCTCGGGTGACGCCTTCTCTTCGGATTTCCCTGACTCCTGGCTGCCTTCGGATGCGGCTGCGTTTTCAGCAGCTGATGAAGCGGACTGCGCCTTCGCGGTTTCTTCAGCCCCGGTTTCGTCCGCAGTTTCCTGACTGTTTCCGGCAGACTCACGGGCAGTGTTTTTTATGGTTTCCTGTTCCTTCGTTTCTTCAGCCATGGTGGTATCTCTCTGTTCATTCTCCGCCTTCGACTCGTGATCGGGGGAGAAAGGATTATGTCTGTGATGGTGATGGCGGCTCATAGCCCTGCCTCCATAATAAATAAATTCGGCCTTACGCCGCTGGGGGCTTATCAGCCATCTTCACAGAAAATAAGTCCGGAGCGGCTTCTGTCAAGGCGCGGAGACGATCTGTTCCGGTACGAAGTGCTAGGCTCGCAGCCTGCTCAGGCTATCGTAAGAAGAGGGATATGCACCTGTCCTGGAAAGCTGTTTTCAGAGCGGTCTCAGATTTCTGCAGAGAAATTTCTTCTCTGCGGGAAGGTTATTTACCACTGACGGAGATTCCAAGATCTTCATACTTGGAGGCTAGGTCCGAGGGATCCCGGGTTATGGAAATTCTCTGCACATCGCGTGCGGAAAGCCCATTCAGCATCCTGCTCACTTTGACTGCTATTTCCCGGAACAGTTCCTCTGGAAGAAAAAGGGACGCGGGGCAGACTTTGTAGAGATAGAGCCTGCTGTTCACCAGAACAATGGGAAAAATGTTACAGGCAACAGGCCTGAGTTTTCTTTCAAGACGGCACCCGGAAGGAGTCAGTGCTTTGCACCCTCTCCGGTCAAGAGCTGCGGTATGTTTATCCAGAAGGTAGAAATTATCCGGTGTCTGGTCAGAGATCTGGCTGTCGAGCAGGGCCATGGGGAAAGGTTTTTCTTCCTTCTGAGGACCGCAGCAGAAACGGCAGTCGGGGCAGTACTCATTGACCAGAACGCCGTCCGCAAAGGTGACCGTACGGGGAGACGGGAACCGTTTTTTCCAAAGAGATTTGTAATAGGTGAGATCGTTATCCATATATGCTCCCAGGAGAGGACGTACGCGTGGCTGGCGCGGTGGTGCTCCTATATAGCGAAGGGCGTGTTTCGGCAAATGTCCGGACGGACGGCCGGAAGCCGGACTTCATGCGTTTCCGAAAAAATAAAAAAAAGACTTGCATAGAAAGAAACTTGAGCGTACAAGCATTCTCAACAAAGCCGAAGTGGTGGAATTGGTAGACACGCTAGGTTCAGGGTCTAGTGCTGGCAACGGCATGGGAGTTCGAGTCTCCCCTTCGGCACCAACCAGGAAAAAAAGTCCGCAAAGCGTTAAGTTTTGCGGACTTCTTTTTTTGTGCTTTCCTGCGCTGAAAGGTCTGGTTGTTGTGGTTTTCGTATCCCATAATTTCTGCTGGCTCTTCCGCTATTTTTCTGTCCGACAGGCTTTTTCGTAACAGGGAAAAGTCCTTTGCTTTTATGATTCCGTTTTTCCCGATACTGCCGACAGAGAGGAAGAACACGTACAGCCCGGATGGCTCTTCGGCCCAAAATTTATGGGAGTCATCGCTCCCTGCTGGTCTGAGCCTTTCCCTGTCTCGGATATTTTCCAGAAAGCCGTTTTTAGCCGTCTTGTATTCGCTTTGCGCCATTTTTCTCAGCTCCAGCCGGGGTTCATACGCGGCTCGGGGGCTTAAGAAAAGGGGGATCGGATGCACTTCCGATCCCCCTGAGAGGTATACTGATGCCTCAGAGAGGCGGGGCATCAGACAAATTCCGCGTCCTTTATACAGGAGCGGGACAGAGCCTTACTTTTCGCCGGCGAGTTTCTTGCGGATGAACTCAGGGATGATGCCCTTGACGGACTGCATGGTGACCATGCGGCGCATGATGCCGAGCTGATCCTGCAGCGGAATGCTCTTGGGGCAGACGCTGTGGCAGCCGAGGAGGCCCATGCAGCCAAAGACACCATTGTCATCGCCGATCAGATCGTAGTAATCGGCGGGCGTGCGTTCATCGCGGGGGTCGATGTAGAAACGGGCCATGCGGTTGATGGCCGTGGCGCCGATAAAGTCCTTGCGCATAAGAGCCGTTCCGCAGGCGGCCACGCAGCAGCCACATTCGATGCAGCGATCAAGCTCGAAGATTTTGATCGCCTTCTCGTTATCCATGCGCTCTTCCTGTGCGGTGGGGTCAAACTGCTTGCTGGTGTGAATCCAGGACTCGATCTTTTTGTCCACGCCGCGGAACCAGGTTCCCGTATCCACGGAGAGGTCTCCGATGATCTTGAAGACCGGAAGCGGGTGCAGGGTGATGTGGGGAGGGAGCGTGCTCGTCTGTGTTTTGCAGGCGAGGCCGGGGCGCCCGTTAATCACCATCGCGCAGGAACCGCAGACACCGGCGCGGCAGCAGAAGTCGAACTGCAGTGTGGGATCCTGCTGTTCACGGATCATGTTGAGCGCCACAAAGAGGTTCATGCGGGGATGCTCAGGCAGCTGATAGGACTGCATGTGTGGCTTGGAGGAGGGATCCTGCGGGTTGTAACGGAATATATCGAAGGTCAGTGTACGTCCCATGGTGGTTATCTCCCTTAGTCCTCATCGAAGCCGATGACCTTCTTGTCGGACATGTCACCGGGTATAATCTTGCCGCCGCCGTAGCCGCGGTCCCCTGGGGGAAGAATGAACTTGGTGGTGGCGGGCTCGTACTTGAGCACGGGCAGGGTGGCGCCTTCGGGCCAGTAGGCCAGGGTACGCACGAGCCAGTCCTTGTCATTGCGGGCAGGGTAGTCCTCGCGGGTATGGGCACCGCGGCTTTCCGTGCGCTGCAGGGCGCCGTAGGCGGTGCAGAGGGCAAGCCTGATTTCTCCGGGGATGCGCAGTGCCTGGGCGAGCTCGGCGTTGGCGCCCTTAGTGATATTGCCCATGAGACGCATGTTCTTGCTGCGTTCGAGCAGTTCCTGGAGGCGGTTAACGCCGTCCTGCAGGTCCTTGCCGTTTCTGAAGATACCCACGTCCTCCATCATAATGTCCTGCATGGCGTTGCGCAGGGTGTAGCAGTCGTCACCGGTACCGTGAATCAGGGAGTTGATGCGGTCCTGAACCTTGAGCTCGGCGTCCTTCATGGCCTGGGTGGAGAACTTCGTCTCATAGCCCTGGAGGAACTCGACGACCTTCTTGCCGACGACATGACCGGAGACGATGGTCTCGGCGAGGGAGTTGCCGCCGAGGCGGTTGAAGCCGTGCATATCCCAGCAGGCGGATTCGCCGTTGGAGAAGAGGCCCTTCATGCCGTAGACGGCACCATCCTTGTTGGTCCTGATGCCGCCCATGCTGTAGTGCTGGGTAGGACGGACAGGGATGAGCTGGGTCACCGGATCCACGCCGAGGAAGCAGGTGCAGATATCGTAGACTTCCCTCAGGTTGGTCTTGATATGCTTTTCGCCAAGATGGCGGATATCAAGCCAGAGGTGCTCGCCGTATGGGCTCTTGACGCCGAAGCCCTTGCGCATGTGTTCGGTCATGCGGCGGGAAACGACGTCTCGGGAGGCCAGTTCGGCCTTTTCAGGCTCGTAGTCGGGCATGAAGCGGTATTCGTTCTTGTCAAGGAGTGTGCCGCCATCGCCGCGGCAGCCTTCTGTCACGAGGATGTCAGTGGGCACAGTGCCGGTGGGATGGAACTGAACGGCTTCCATGTTGCCGAGAGGAACGATGCCGGTATCGAGGGCGATGATGTGGCCGCCGCCGTCGCAGATAACGGAGTTCGTGGTGGCGCGGTAGATGCGGCCGTAGCCGCCGGTGGCGATGAGCGTGGCCTTGGCGAAGTATCCGACGAGCTCGCCGGTGCGCAGGTCACGGGCAACGCAGCCCATGCACTGATCGCCGTCGTGAATAAGGGCTTCGGCCTGCATGCGGTCATGCACGGTGACGCCGAGCTGGATGGCCCTGTTGTCGAGGGTGTACAGCACTTCGTGTCCGGTGCCGTCCGACGTGTAGCAGGTACGCCATTTGGCCGTTCCGCCGAAGGCGCGGGAGTGGATGAGGCCTTCGTTTTCGGCTTTTTCCGTGGCCTGGAAGGGCTTGCCGCCCTTGAAGTAGGTGTGCTCGCCGGGAACGACGCGGTTCCAGGGGCAGCCGAGGAAGGCCATCTCGCGCATGGCAATGGGGGCTGTCTTCGCGAAGATGCGGGCCACTTCCTGGTCACAGCCCCAGTCGGAGCCCTTGACCGTGTCGTTGAAGTGGATTTCGGGGCTGTCGCCATCGCCCATGATGGAGTTGCCGAGAGCAGCCTGCATGCCGCCCTGGGCGCAGCAGGAATGCGAACGCCTCGGGGGAACGATGCTCAGGCAGATGACGTTGAATCCGGCCTTGGCCGCCTCGATGGCGACGCGTTCACCGGCCAGACCGGCGCCTATGCACAAAACGTCTGTGTGAAAGAAACGCATATCTTTGCCCCTCCTACGCGCTGAACCAGGTGCGGGCTATAGCCGCGACGCCGATGAGAAAATAGGCACCCATGCCGATCCAGGCCCACTTGGTCCAGGCCTGGCGGGTTCCGCTCGTGCAGACGCCGAATTTGACGCCAAGGCGGTAGAGGCCGATGCCGGTGTGCAGGACAACGCAGGGCAGGAAGAGGGCGTAGAAGGCAAGCCAGCCGCTGTGCAGCCTGGCCGCGCTCTTGGCACTTTCGATGGGCATGTTGGTCATGACAGCCCAGACGTGGGCGAAAGCGCAGACCAGAATGACAATGGCCGTGAACACCTGGACGAGCCACAGCCAGGTGTCGCGTTCCTTAAAGGCGCGGCTATGGCGCACGAAGATGCCGAGTTCACCGGCGCGGAAAGGCATTTTCCTGGCGGCGATGAAGAAATGGATGACGATGAGAACGACTATGATGGGAGCGGCGAGCTGGGCCATGTACGTGGCTTCCATGAACCAGGCGATGCCGTTGGTGATGCTCGGGCTGAGGATGCACGTGCCCTCGAGGAGAAGGTGGACGCAGATGAAGAGGGCAAGAAGAAAACCTGTGCAGGCCTGCCAGAAATCAAGACGGCTGCGCCTGGCGTCAGGGGAAGAAGATGTCATGTGAACTCCTTTTTGCTCTGCAGGAATGGCTGCAGGCCGGTGAAAAGGGCAGTGCTAGATCTCCCTGTAGGGAGCCTGTCCGGTCTCGTAGTAATTGTCTCCGGTGCTGTCGATAACGACGATGGCCGGGAAGTCCTCGACTTCCATGGCGGCCACGGCCTCAGGACCGAGATCCGGATAGGCGAGGACGGTATACTTTTTGATGCTCTGGGAGATGAGGGCGCCGGCTCCGCCGACGGCGGCGAGATACGGGACGCCGTATTTCTTCATAGCCTCGACGACCTCAGGTTTGCGGTAGCCCTTTCCGATCATACCTTTGAGGCCTTCGGCGATGAGTCTCGGCGTGTAGGCGTCCATGCGCCCGGACGTAGTCGGGCCGGCGGCTCCGATGGCCTGGCCGGGTTTGGCCGGACTGGGGCCGACGTAATAAACGACCTGTCCCCTGAGGTCGACGGGAAGCTTTTCGCCCCTGTCGAGCGCTTCCGTGAGGCGCTTGTGGGCGGCGTCGCGGGCCGCGAGGATGGTGCCAGTGATGAGAACACGGTCGCCTGCGCGCAGGCTCCGGGCCGTCTCATCGTCAAAAGGTGCCCTGATATGTTTCACAGAATCAGCCATGGCGCCCTCCTAAAGCACAGCCTGCGCGTGACGGGCCGCGTGGCAGTTGATATTGACGGCGACAGGCAGGGAGGCGATGTGGGTGGGAGCCCATTCCACATGAACGGCGAGCGCGGTGGTGCGTCCGCCGAGCCCCTGCGGGCCGATACCCGTCTTATTGACCATCTCCAGGAGCTCCTTCTCGAAGGCCGCGTAACGCGGATCGGGATTGACGCTGTTGAGATCCCTGGCGCAGGCGCGCTTGGCGAGCAGAGCGCAGAGTTCGAGGTTGCCCCCGAGACCGACGCCGATGACCATGGGAGGGCAGGAGTTCGGTCCGGCCACTTTGACGGCGTCCAGAACGACCTTTTTCACGCCTTCGATGCCGTCAGCGGGCACGAGCATCTTCACAACACTTTTGTTTTCGGAACCGGCGCCCTTCGGGGCCAGCCTCAGGGTGAGGCGGTCTCCCGGGACGATGCGGACGTGCAGAACGGCGGGCGTGTTGTCCCCGGTGTTCTTGCGGTCGAAAAGAGGTTCGGCGACGCTGGACTTGCGCAGATAGCCGTCCACGTAGCCGCGGCGTACGCCTTCATTGATGGCACTGGTAAAGTCACCGCCCGTGATGTGCACGTCCTGTCCGATATCGGCGAAGATGACGGCGAGGCCGGTGTCCTGGCAGATAGGCATTTCGGTTCTGTCAGCGATGGCAGCATTGTCGAGGAGCTGCTGCAGGATGTTTTTTCCAACCGCGGACGGCTCGCTTTCAAGATGCTGTCTGAAGCTTTCGACCATATCGCAGGGCAGGTGGCAGCAGGCCTGAATGGCGAGCTTCGCCACCGTGTCCGTGATATCCTTGCAGGCTATTTCACGCATTGCTTCCTCCATTTCTTTCCCGGCGTGCGCCGGGGCGTTTTGCGGGGACGGCGGGGAAGACATCGTGGCCTTTCCCCGCCGCCGTGTTCTTACTTCATGGAATCAGCAAGCTGCTTCACGTACGGGGCCACACGGGCATGGTAGGCATCCATGCGCTTTTTGAGGCCTTCCGTGTACGCCTTGAAATCGGTGATGGGCGTCTGGGCGACACCGCTTTCCATGGCGGCCTTGGCAACGGCCGGGGTGACGGTGGTCAGAATGCGGGAATCGAGCGGCTTCGGGAGGACGTAGTCCGGGCCGAATTCCGGAGCCTTGTCCATATTGTAGGCATCGAGGACTTCCTGAGGCACGGGTTCCTTGGCGAGATCGGCGAGCGCGTGGGCGGCGGCGAGCTTCATGGCTTCGTTGATGTCGGTGGCGTGCACATCGAGGGCCCCGCGGAAAATGTAGGGGAAGCCGGAAACGTTATTGATCTGGTTGGGGTAGTCGGAGCGGCCGGTGCCCATGATGGCTTCGGGACGGGCCTCCTTGGCGTCCTCATAGGTGATTTCGGGATCCGGGTTGGCCATGGCGAAGATAACGGGCTGATGGGCCATGGAGCGGACCATATCCTTGCTCACGAGGCCCTTCTTGGAGAGGCCGAGGAACATGTCGGCACCCTTCATGCAGGCCGCGAGATCGCCGCAGTTGGTGGGCTGGGCGAACTTTTCCTTCCACTTGTTCAGATGGTCGCGGCCCTTGTAGATAAGGCCGCGGGAGTCGAACATGAAGATATTCTCGCGCTTCACGCCGAGTTCCACGTAGAAGCTGGCGCAGGCGATGCCGGCGGCACCGGCGCCCACAACCACGATTTTGAGTTCATCGATCTTTTTGCCGGTGATCTCGCAGGAGTTGAGCAGGGCTGCGCCGGAAATGATGGCTGTGCCGTGCTGGTCGTCGTGGAAGACCGGGATATTCATCTGCTTCTTGAGTTCTTCCTCAATATAGAAGCATTCAGGCGCCTTGATGTCTTCGAGGTTGATACCGCCGAAGGTGGGCTCGAGGCATTTCACGACTTTGATGATCTCATCGGGATCCTTGGTTCCCAGATCGATATCGTAGACATCGATGTCGGCGAAGCTCTTGAAGAGAACGCCCTTGCCTTCCATGACGGGCTTACCGGCCAGAGCGCCGATATTGCCGAGGCCGAGCACGGCGGAGCCGTTGCTGACGACGGCCACGAGGTTGTTGCGGCCGGTGTAGATGGCGGCAGTCTTCGGATCCCTGGCGATTTCCAGGCAGGCCTGGGCAACGCCCGGGGAATAGGCCATGGACAGATCCTTCTGATCCCTGAACGATTTAATCGGAACGACCTCGAGTTTGCCGGGGCGCGGATAGCGATGGTAATTCAGTGCTTCCTCTCTGGTGAAAAGCGCCATGATGATACCTCTCTTTTGTTTTGGGTAATTTCATATATACGAAAACAATCCAGATATATGAAATTACCTATACTGATACACTTCCTGCGTCCTGTGTCAACGGCTCCGCGGAAAATTGTGTTCCTCTCTGCGGGCCGCAGGAGACAATACCTTGTCATTACACTACTTTTCAGAGGAAAAAAATAAAAATTTGCATTTTTCCGGTTTCTTCCGGAAACAAAAAAAGGATGCCCGGGGTTCCCCTGCATCCTTTTATGTTGTTGATGACGGTTTCTGTCAGCCGCGGCGCGCCGCAAGGGCGGCGATGCGCCGGCCGAGGTCTGCGCCGAAGCGTTCCAGGAGGCGGCTTTCGCCTGCCACGACAGCGTTGAACATTTCGCGGCTGCCGATTTCGGGCATACTGATTTTTTCGCTTCCTGCGAAACTTCCGCGGCCGAGTATCCGGTTTGCTCCGGGATCGATGAGAGTCCAGCGGGCTTCAAGAGCGATGCTGCCGCCGGTCGATGCCTCGAGGCGGATGATATCCACGATGACGCCGTAGGCCGCTGCGACGCGTGTATCCTCGGACGCCAGCACCGTGATGCCCTGACGCAGAAGCACCGGTGTCAGGCTCCGGCGCAGCAGGCGCGCCGCTCCGGCATCGAGTCCTTCGGCCCATTTGTTGAACTGGGGGATATTGATGAATGTGCCATTTTCGTCAAGCAGGACGATGCCAGCGCGATCAAGATATCCGGGAAGATTGACACCCACGATGCCCAGCGTCGTGCGGGGCATGCTTTCCACCGAGACGGGGGCCGCCGTGCTTTTTAAAATGTAATAATTGGTGGGTTTGCTCTGGCCGCAGGCCGTGAGAACGAGAGAGAGAATGATGGGAAGAAAGGAAAAACGGCGCATCAGTAGGCTCCTTTGCGGCCCCTGATCAGGGATTCGGGATTTTTGTCGAGTTCGTCCGTCAGAGAGCGGAGGGAACGCACCGTGGTCTTTGTTTCACGGAGCGTGTTCAGCAGTTCCTGCGTGACGGGAGAGAGCGTGTTCAGGCTTTTTTCCGCTGCCGCGGCCGTCGCGTCCACGCGCCTCGCAGCGCTCGCAAAATCAGTCATGGCCCTGTTCAGGTTTTCCAGAGCACGGGGAAGATCTGCCTTCAGTGCGGCGGATCCCGCCTCGGCGTTGCCAAGCGTGCTGTTCAGGAGGGCTGGCGAGGACTGCAGGGCGGCAAGGAGAGTGCTCGCCTGGGTGAACGTATCCGCGAAGGCCTTGAGGGCGCGGTCCACATCGCCGCTTTCGATGAGCTGGGAAAGGTGGGTCAGGGCGGAATCGATATTGGCCACAACCTTTTCAATGGGAATGCGGTCTATGGTTTTCTGGAGTGTGTCGATGGCTGTGGCGACAGTGGGTATCTCATACTGCGGCGTACCGGACTTGAAGCTGGCAGGCGTATCCGGGAAGAAGTCCAGCTCTATGCGGTACTGACCGGTGATGAGGCTGGAGAGCTGGAGGCGCCCGCGCATGCCCTTGCTGACCATGTCCTGAATGACGGCCACTTTTTCCTCCTCGTCCTGAAGGGGATGACCCGTTGCCAGGATGAGGTTGGCCGCGTCAATGGAAATATTGACAGGAATAGTCACGTTGGACTTGTTGGCGTTGGCAACAAGGCTGATATGCGTGACGGATCCGAGCGGCACGCCGCGGAAGACAACGGGAGCGCCCACGGAGAGCCCGCTTACGGAGGAGCCGAAATAGAGCACGAACTGCGTGTCGTGCTTGAAGAGCTTGCCCCCTCCGAGAGCGATGATGCCGAAAAGAAGGAGTCCCAGGGCGAGGAGAGAGAAGAATCCCAGGGCTGTTTTATGTTTTGCGAGGCTCATCTGTCTGTCCTTTGAGGTTCATCTGCCGTCCCTTCCCGCGGGGCCGTGCCTGTGATGTCGGGACGGCGGGGATCCGGAATTTCTCCGGCGTGGCGGGAAAGGCCGCGCGTGAGGAAGAGCATGGCCGTTTCCGGGGTGGCCGGATCGCGGACAAGCGCCGAGGGGTTGCCGCAGGCCTGCATTGTCCGGGTGCCCGCGTCCAGGAAAATGCTGTTTGTGGCGATGGCATAAATGCTGGCCAGCTCATGCGAGACGATGACGAAGGTCGTGCCCAGCGCGTCGCGCAGTTCGCTGATGAGATCATCGAGCAGCTTCGCGCTCACGGGATCCAGACCCGCCGAGGGCTCGTCGAGAAAGAGAATGGCCGGATCCAGCGCAAGGGCCCGCGCGAGACCGGCGCGTTTGCGCATACCGCCTGAAATTTCGGAAGGGTAATAGTCTTCGAAGCCGGTGAGGCCGGCGAGGGAAAGCTTGAGCAGGGCCTGCCGCCGTATATCCCTGTCAGAAAGGCTTGTGTACTGCCTGAGCGGCAGGGCGATGTTTTCGGCGAGTGTCATGGAGCTCCACAGGGCGCCCTGCTGAAAGAGCACGCCCGTGCGGCGCCTGACCTTCAGCCGATCCCCGTCGCTGCCCGGCCAGAAAGGCGTATCCCCGAAGCTTACCGTACCTGCCTGCGGGGCCTTGAGCCCCATGAGAACGCGGAGAAGCGTGGATTTACCGCAGCCGGATCCGCCCGTGATGAAGAAAATGTCTCCGGGCATGACATCGAAGCTGATGTCCTTCATGAGTACGAAGGAGCCGTATCCTACCCTGAGATGGCGGCAGCGTATGACTGGCGTGGCGGAGGAAGAAACCGGAGAGATGGACATGACCAGGTTCACTCCTCACACGCCAAGCACATTGCAGATGACGGTAATGATGGCCGTGGCGACGATGATGCCCACGATGGCGTGCACGACTGCCGTTGTGGTGGCCTCTCCGACGGCCTGGGCGCTGCGTCCGCAGTGGATGCCGTGATAGCAGCCGGAAATGGCGATGATGATGCCAAACACGGCGGCGTAACAGAGTCCGATGATGCCCTGATCGTAGTGAACCATCTCCGCCGTGGCCGTGAGGTACTGCATGGGCGAGAGGTCGAGCATGGAAACAGCCACCAGAAAGCCGCCGAATATGCCCATGGCGTCGGCAAAGACCGTAAGCAGGGGCACCATGATGGAAAGCGCCAGCATGCGCGGCAGGACAAGATAGTCCACAGGGGAAATGCCCATGGTCTCAAGGGCGTCTATTTCCTCGTTGACCTGCATGGTGCCGATGAGAGCAGCGTAGGAAGCGCCGACGCGGCCTGACATGACAACGCCGACCATGACTGCGCCCATGACCCTGAGCATGCCGATGCCCACAAGGCCGGCCACATAAATCTGGGCCCCGAACATCTTCAGCTGTACGGCGCCCACGAAAGCCAGGATGAGTCCGAAGAGCATGTTTGTGACAGCCACGATGGGGAGGGAGCGGACGCCGCACTGGTACATGGCTTCCCAGAGGTCGCTGCTCTTCATGGAGGAACGGCCAGAGAGAAAACGTAGCAGGGCGATGATGATGTCCCCGAAGAAGTCGAGCATGCGCCTGCAGCCTTCAGGGAAAACGGCGATGCAGGATCCGATGACGGCAAGCAGGCCGTCATCTTCACGGCTGCGCGCTGAGCCTTCCTTCTTTTCGACGGCGAAGGTAAGATCGACGAGACAGTCAAGGGATTTGGGCAGCTCCCTGCTCACAGGGATGTGCCGTTTCCTTGCGGCGCCGATTAATTCCATAAGGAAGGTGAGCAGGCAGGAATCCCAGTTCCCGAGACCGTCACTGGCCACGCGGAGGCTTGAAACATCGGGACGGCGGGCTTCGCTGACAATGTCCTCGCAGCCAGAAGGCCATCCTTTTTCGAGCTCCCACGAGCCGCCGAGTAGGACGGAGAGACAGCTTCCGTCCCTCCTGGCGCGGGCGCTGGCTGGTGAATCGTTCTGCATAATGTGCTGATTTCCTGGAGGGGCATTGCCCCGGACGTTGACAAGAAGGAAGGCAGGTGAAAACCTGTATTCTTAAAAAAGTTTCCACGTTTTACCCTGCGCGCAGGGCGCGCGCAAGCGGGACGGGACTGGTATTCCCAAAATGACACGCGGACGGGCCGCATCCGGCGCTCCCGGCGCGAACAGGCCAGCGAGGTAGTCAGACATGCCCCTTCAAAGTCCTTTTTCCTCAGGAGATACCCCAGTTTTCCTGATGGACGGTTCAGCCTATATTTATCGCGGTTTTTTCGCCAACCGCACGCTGCAGCGTTCTGACGGTTTTCCTACGGGAGCTCTCGTCGTTGTCTCGCGTATCCTGCTCCGCATCCTGCGCCAGGAGCGCCCCCGCTGGTTCTGCTTCGTGAAGGACGGACGCGGAAAGAATTTCCGGCATGATATTTATCCCCAGTACAAGGCCAACCGCGAAGCCATGCCCGAAGAACTTTCCTGCCAGCTCGAACCCATTGAGCGTATGGTTCACGCCCTGGGCATTCATTATGAGGAAACGGAAGGCTTTGAGGCCGACGATGGCATAGCCTCCCTGGCCGCGCGCTTTTCCAAAGAGCATCCCGTCGTCATCGTTTCCGGAGACAAGGACCTCAGGCAGTGCCTTGGGCCCAACGTGGTCATGTGGGATCCCGGCTCAAAGAAGGAAAAGCTGATCACGGCCGAGGTCTATAAGGAAGAAAACGGGTTTGCTCCCGATCTTCAGGCCGATATGCAGGCGCTCACCGGAGATTCCGTGGACAATATTCCCGGTGTTCCGGGCATAGGCCCCAAGACGGTGCAGCAGATTTTCGCTATCTGCCCCGGGCTCGAGGCCATACGCGATCACTTTCCCCTCCTGCCCCCGAAATTCCAGAAGAAACTGCAGGATCACCTGGAGGATATGTTCCTCTGGCGCAGACTGACGATGCTGTCCCGGGATTTCTGTCAGAATGTCAGCCTGGATGATCTGGCCGTGCAGCCTCTCAATCTGGGGGCTGCGGCTGACCTCGTCAGGGAATTTGAGCTCATGGCCATGCGCTGGGAGATTGACGCCCTGACCCGAGAGGAACAAAGACCCCGTCCTCGTCAGGATTCCGCCGCGAAAGCAGAGGGCGCGGAGACCGCAGTGGCTCCGGAGGTTAAAAAACGGGAGAGCGCCGCGCCGCGGCCCTCTGAACCGCCTGCCATGGAAGGCACGGCGGAGAGCCTGTCTCTCCTTGATGTGGTTCCCGATGTGGCCGCGGCCGAGCTCGAGGTGCGTTCAGATCCAGCCTCCCTGCCCTCCGTATCCGGATGTACTGTGGCTGTCATCTGGCCAGACGGCCCTGACGGACGCCCCGGCGTGGCCGTGGAGAAGGGCGGAACTGCAGGCGTGTCCGCGGCAGGAGCCGAGGAATTCGCGTGGGGAGGCGATGACGCCACGCTGGCCAGCTGGGCTTCGGGAGCGGAGCGCATTGTGTTGGCTGACGCCAAGAGCCTTATGGAAAAAGCCCCCCACTGGCAGAAGGAGATGTCCCGCCGCGCCGGAGAGGGCAGGGGGCTCTTCGATCTTGGCCTGGCCGCGTACCTCTTTGACCCCGAAGACGGCGATTACTCGTGGAAGAGGCTGGCCGGCCTCGCGCAGATTTCCGATCCCGGTCTCGGCAGGGGCGGTCTCGGCGTGGGCGCCCTGGCCCTGGGACTCGCGGCGCGTGACATTCTGCGCCTGGAGCGTGACGGGCTGGCTCCTCTCTATACGGGGCTGGAACTCCCCCTCATGCCTGTGCTGGCCGATATGGAAAGGGAAGGCATAGCCATCGATATGCCGGCCTTCCGGGCTTTTCTCAATGAAGTGGAAGATGAGCTGAAGGAGCTTACGGAGAAGGTCTACGCCGAGGCCGGAGGGCCGTTCAACATCCGATCCGCCCAGCAGCTCGGTGAACTGCTCTTCACGAAACTTGGCCTGCCGCAGTCCAAAAAGACCAGGGGCGGGCAGTTTTCCACGAGTCAGGAGGCGCTTGAGAAACTTGCCGGCAGACATCCCGTCGTCGACGCCATCCTGCGCTACCGCAAGCTGGAAAAAATCCGCTCCACGTACCTTGAGCCGCTTCCGAGGCTCACGGATGCCGGAGGCCGCCTCCACACAACCTTCAACCAGGAGGCCACTGCCACGGGCCGCCTTTCCTCAAGCGGGCCCAATCTGCAGAATATTCCCGTGCGCGGCCCCCTGGGCAAACGCATGCGCTCCTGCTTTGTGGCCAGAGAAGGCAGTTTCCTCGTGAGCTGCGATTACTCGCAGATTGAGCTCAGGGTGCTGGCCCACATGAGCGGGGATCCGGCGCTCATCGCCTCCTTCCGCAACGGCGAGGACATTCACAGCCGTACGGCGGCCCTTGTTTACGGCATAGAGCCCGATGCAGTTACGCCCGATCAGCGCCGCAGCGCCAAGACCATCAACTTCGGCCTCATCTACGGTATGGGAGCCCAGAAGCTGGGCCGTGAGCTCGGGATCAGCACAAAGGAAGCGAAGGAATTCATTGACCGTTATTTCTCCAAGCTCTCCGGCCTGAAGGCCTTTTACGAGCGCGTGGAAAAGCAGGCCAAACAGGATGGCTTCGTGACCACACTGGGCGGGCGGCGCAGGCTGCTTCCCGGTCTCAACTCCAGCAGCGGGCAGATCTACGCGCTTGCCAAACGCCAGGCCTTCAATACGGTCATCCAGGGCTCAGCCGCCGATATTATCAAAATAGCCATGCTGTCCGTGTACCGGAACGAACAGCTCAGGGAATGGGGCGCGCACATGGTGCTTCAGATCCACGACGAACTTGTGCTCGAAGTTCCCGAGGCGTACGCCGACGGAACCGGAAAGCTCGTCAGTGAGCTCATGGAAGCCGTACGGCCCGGCGGCGTGGAGTTTTCCGTGCCGCTCGTGGTCGACTGGGGCGCAGCCAGAGACTGGGGAGCGGCCCACTAGTCGAAATCGGCGAGCAGCGAATCGATGTGAAGCTCCGCCGGGAAACGTTTTCTGTCGGTCAGCTCATCCCTGAGCCTCTCGCAGGCCGCGAAGAGGCGCGGGGATGAGATGCCGCTGCGAATGGAATTGTTGGCTTCCAGGAAAGCGGCCAGGAGATCGCAGGCCTTGATGAGCTGGCCATCCTTGGGATCATCGCTGTCCGTGTTGTGCTTTTCGTGCAGTTCCCCGAACCCGTTAATGGCCGTGACATGACCGCCGCGCCGTATGCATTCCCGAAATTCCGAGCCGACCTCCATGCCGAGAAAATACCGGAGAGTCTCCACGAGGCCTTCCTCATGCCCTTCCCGCAGGGGGCCGAAGATGCGCCGTTCGAGTTCCGTGTTTTCGAAATCTTTGATGAGACTGGCCAGCGCATCGGAGGATTTTTTCACTGGGGAGATGATGTCCCGCGTCAGAAGTTCCGGCAGGTCGTGAAAGAGGCCGGAGAAGAAGTTGTTGCAGCAGCGCACCTGGCAGGCGCCGACGCTCATACTGAAAAAGTAGGCGAAGGCGGCCACCGTGAACATGTGCCCGAGCACGTCCGTGGGAGGAATGCGGGGGGCTTTCGTCCAGCGCACCTGAAAGCGGAGCTGACCGCAGAAACTGGCGAAGCCGTGCAGGGCGCTTTTCTCATCGAGCAGCGCATCCACGCCCTGCACGCTGTCCCTGAGTGCGTTCAGCTCCTTCGTGAAGTTGGCTGCGATGGCCGGCATTTCCTGATCAAAGCCGTTCATGGGCTCGATGAGCCGGAACTCCCACTGTGAGGCGAACATGTGCGCTGCGTCGAGTATGCGCCGGGCCGTGAGATGTGTTTCGGGCTTTGTATGCCAGGTTTTGAACCGTTCCCAGAAGGAACCGAGGGGAACGAGTGTCGGCTGCAGTTCTCGGAAGACATGCTCCGTGAGTTTTTTGTACTGTTCTCTGTTATTCTTTATCTGATAAAAGATGGGCGGTTTGATGTCCGTGACAACGAGCCGGTAGAAGTAGTCGAAAAGGGCTCCCTCGATGAGCTCTCTGGCCAGCGTGGCGCGCTTTTCGGCGCTCAGCTCCCGGGACATCTTGTCCCAGAGCAGGGTGGCCACGATCATCTTGTGCCCCTGTTTGTCAATTTCCAGGAGATCCCTGGGTCTCAGTTTGTCATTCCAGCGCAGGAGATAGGCTCCTGAGAAAATGAGCTGCAGAAGGCTTTTACGAACCTGGGGCTGGAAGGATGATGTGTTTCCTGATGAGGCCATGTTCTGTGAATCTCCTTTCCGGCAGGGGCGGGCTTCAGCGTATCGGGCTATGTCAGGGAGAGTATAGGCGGATGAATAAAAATTGACAATTTTTTCAGAAGGTTGTCAAAGCCTGGACTAGCCATCGCCCCCAAGCGTGCGGAGAAAAAAGTTCATGGAAAATTTCTTTTCTGAACGTTGACAGATGGCATATTTTTGGTTAGGTAATCACGTTCAAGGCGAAATCTGTCACCCCGTTAGACGGTTTCCCCTTCTGTGGAATACCTGCCGCGCGTCCGCGCGGCTGCTATATTATTTTCTGCTGACCGCGCCTTTGCGGCGCGGAGCATACGGAGTCATTCTCATGAAGACTTTCAGCCCTACTCCTAAGGACATCAAGCACGACTGGTATGTGGTCGATGCCCAGGATCAGGTTCTGGGCCGTCTGGCCAGCCAGATCGCCCATCGCCTGCGCGGCAAGCATAAGCCCGAATTTGCTCCCCATGTGGATAACGGGGATTTCATCATCGTGATCAACTGCGAGAAGATCAAGGTGACCGGCACCAAGATGACCAACAAGCTGTACCGCCGTCACTCCGGCTGGGTCGGCGGCCTCAGGACCACCGCTCTCGGCGATATGCTGCGTGAGAAGCCTGAGCGCCTCATCATGATGGCCGTGCGCGGTATGCTGCCCAAGAACAAGCTTGGCCATGCCATGCTGAAGAAGCTCAAGGTGTACGCTGGCCCTGAGCATCCGCATGCTGCTCAGAATCCGCAGCCTCTGACTCTGTCCCTGTAAGGAGTGACGTCATGAACGAGAATTTCCATTACGGAACCGGGCGCCGCAAGACAGCCACTGCCCGCACCCGTCTTTACTCCGGATCCGGCGCCATCATTGTGAACGGCCGCCCCTTCCAGGAATATTTCAACCGTAAGACCCTTCAGATGGTCGTGAGCCAGCCCCTCAAGCTGGTGAATCTCGAAGACAAGCTTGAAGTCCGCGTCAACGTGCGTGGCGGCGGCACGGCCGGCCAGGCCGAGGCTGTGCGTCATGGCATCAGCCGTGCTCTGCTTCTTCTTGATCCGTCCCTCCGCGGCGTTCTGAAGAAGGCCGGTTTCCTGACCCGCGATTCCCGCAAGAAGGAACGCAAAAAGTACGGTCTGCGCGCTGCCCGTGCCCGTTACCAGTACAGCAAGCGTTAATCGGGTTATATTCATGCATCTATGGGGTGGTTCCTTCGGGGGCCGCCCCTTTTTTATATTCTTACGGATTTGAAAAGTTGGGAGCTTGCTGAAGAAGAAGGATTGAAAGAGCTTTCCAGCGTGCTCGGTATCTTCCACAATGAGGCGCCGCGGTCAGAACAATGGGTTCAGTTTTGATAGAATAAAGAGAGAGGGACAATCGCAGAACCTTTTTCAGTTCTAAAATATTCAAGGAGTTTATGACGCTCGAAGTTATAAAAACGCAGATTAAAATTGTGAACGAGCAGCAACGGGTGATTGCCGCTAAGCGACAATCACTGTCAAGCGATCGCTCGATGGACCCGCTAAACGATCGTTTATTGGCCCCACCTCAACAGCCCTCGAGGGACTGGTGAGGTGAGGATGTGATGAGCCCGCTTCTTTAACACCTGAGTCAGTTCTGACTGGCACAAAAGAGCGCAGGGGGGACCTCTTCTCGTCCTTCTGAGCAAATGGGTACCATGGTGTCGTGAAGCCCCCTCTGCGGGCTTAAAAGCCATTAAGCTCTGTTTTTAGGCCTTGAGAGCCCTTTTGATCTTATTCTCCCGTGCACGGTAGTTGTCTCCCATTATGACCACTGGCGTGCAATGATGAATCAACCTGCCCAGTGCTACCGATGCGGCAGTAGCGTCACCGAAGATCGTCTCCCAGATGGTGTTCTGTTGCTTGTCACAATAATACTTTTCTTTCATAACGAGCTGGTATTAATTGAAAAAGTATTTTTTCCTGTCTTGGTGTCAGCGGCATGAATCCTACTTCATCCAAAATGAGCAGTTTCGGCCTGTTGGCATCTTTGAATACCTGTTCAAAATTCCCTGCAATATATGCTTTTTCGAGATATTCAACGAGTTTTATTACAGAATAAAATTGAACAGATATTCCCTGCTCCAGGGCAATTTGGTCCAATGCAATACTCAAATGCGTCTTGCCGACACCAGAAGGCCCGATGAAGATGACATTTCCCCTGCCGTTACTCAATCCAGAGTTATCAGTTCTCTGATGACACCCGGATTCAGAGGAGGCGGAGGGACATATCAAAGTCCGGCGATCGTGGCCTGGAAGGGAAAATGTGCCTCCATCTGCGCCAGTTTGATGCGATTGGCATCGCCGTTGTAGTAAAGTCCGGACTAGTGTGTAAAATTGCCTTTCGGGGGACAGCGGGTGATGACCGCTA
>OLPH01001325.1_pt1 | contig 25135 bp, 15 predicted proteins | sample 1672951 | NCBI WGS metagenome assembly OLPH01 (sample SAMEA3136740, study PRJEB25190) | human gut metagenome | reverse complement strand
TTTATCTATTAACATAAAATAAACTCTGTTAAGTTCATCTAAAAATCTTTTATAAATTTTATGAATAATCAGATTATATTCAATTAGATGTGTTGTAACAGCAATTCTTGGATAATCATGAAATTGTTCATATATATCTTTTTTTATTCTCTCAAATTCTTGTGAGAATTTAGAATTAACATTAAAATGGGGAGTGTCAAGTATTCTTTGTAAATCAAAATAATATTTTCCCCCTCCTGGTGAGCTGATTGGTAAATGACCATGCTGTGAGTAATTCCGCAAAAAATAAAATAATCGATAGGAAAAGTATTTATCATAATAATAAGAAGTACAATCTTTTTTAAAATTATTTTTTGGAGACTCTAATTGTAAATTTAAATAACCGAAGAGCGTTTCTATAGATTCCACCAAAGTTCTTCCAGCACTAATCAAATTTATAATAAATGCATTAATATTTATATAATCACTAGAACCTGCATCTGCTTTTCTGACAATATCATCGTTCTTATATAGTACATAATGATTCAATAATAAATTAAGATTTGTCTTATATATTTGGAATAAATGTCCAATCTCCTGTAAGTGCCGATTGACTTCTATCAGTGTCAATATATATATTGATTTTTCATCAAATTCTGGAATCTGCTGCTCATCAAGCGGAAAAGGAAAATCTTCTGGCCTTAAAATAAGTTCTGTATCTACATAATCTTCCATACCTTTAATACTCCTCATTTATTTTAGCACTTCATACTATTGAGAAGAAACGCAATTTGACTTTTCCTTTATAATTTGTATGAAATTCATTATAAAATTTAAAGCCTGTGATTCAATATTTACTAATTTCTCTTTTATAATTAAAAATATTTTAACATTTTTAATTACTTTAACGCTAAACTTAAAGGCAAAATCAAGCAAGGGACAAAAATCGAAAAACTTTAAACCTCAAAAGCTCCAATTTTCGAAAAACTTTGAACCCGTAAACCTCCAAAAATCGCACTTCGTTTTTAGATTTCCTCTTGTTGGGACGAGTTCTCACAATGCCTTTCTAAATTCAAAATCACAGACTCGCATTCCTTTTCCAGCTTTTCATACTGTTTTCTTAAGCCGTAAAGTTCCTTAAGATGAAGATTGATATTTTCAATCTCCGCCTCAAGTTTTTGTTTTCGTTCCAATCGGATCTGTTTTTGTTTTTCATATTGTCGAATCTTTTTTTCAATTTCTTTGATCAAACTATTCTCCTCCTAATCCGTTCTATACTGTTATAAAGTTCAAAAAACATGATTTAATCTCTATTCAGCGTACAGAAATCCCGATTTCGGGATTTTTAGCTATTTTTCTGGAATTTGTTTTGATTTCGGAATCTCTATCTGCACAGTTCTTTTCTCGATTCCTTTTCCGGTTCTTCCTGTTCCTCGGTATCCACGACATCATTCTCTTTGGAATCCAGTCTGAGTTCCATCGTTAATTGATGCAACCGCTTTTCTTTCTGCTGCAAAGATTCTTCCTGCTCAAAAGGCTTATCCACTTCTTCCTTGGCAATTTCAAACTGTCGTTTCAGGGTCTGCAGTTCGATCTTGGCTTCTTCCAGTTCCTTGTCCATATTGGACAGGGCATTGTTCAATCTGGTAATGTTGCCAAATTTGTCATTTCCCAGTGTGATCGTATGATTCTCTGCACCGGTCAAAGACAGCTTGTATTCGATCATAAAACCGTCAAAGCTGCAGTACAGATCAAATCCACGATATTCACCGATCTTGACCGGCTTGGCCGACATGATCGATCGCCCTGTTTCCAATAACTGTTTACCGGCTTCGGCTTTATCCATGACCATTCGTCCCTGGATCTTCATCCCGCTGAATTCCTCCGATACCGGGAATTGATTTCGTCGCTGAATATCTTTTTCAAGATGATCGATCCGCTGCGCCTGTTTCCGGATCGCATGCGGATAGTATTTTACGATACGATCCTGCAGTTCATACTTTTGATTCAGATAGCTGCTTTTTAGAGTCTGTAACCGGTTGACTTCAACTTCCAGGTTACACCGTTCCATGATTCGCTCATCCCCGCAGGCAATGGCCTTGATCTCGGCATAGTTCAGTACGGTTTCATCCACTTCCTCCATGGTTCTCTGCGGTGTCTTTGAAGTAAAAACCTGTGAAATAAAGGTCTGCTTCTTCTCGATCGTCTGATACAGATAGCTGTCAAACGTTCCCTTGGTGATATACCGATAGATATACACATCCTCATTCTGATTGCCTTGACGAACGATACGTCCTCGTCTTTGTTCCAGATCCCGCGGTCGCCACGGACAGTCCAGATCATGAATCGCAATCAATTTATCCTGAACATTGGTTCCGGCTCCCATCTTGGAGGTGGAGCCATTTATGATACGCACATCGCCGGCCCGTACTTTCGCAAACAGATCCTGCTTCTGTTTCTCATTTTTCGCAATATGAACATGCTGTACCTCCTCAGCCGGCACACCTCTTTCAATCAGTTTATTACGGACATCATCATATACATTGAATCCGTCCTGTGTCGGTGTGGAAAGATCACAGAACAGGATCTGTGTGAGTTTCTGCTCCTTGTTTTCTTCCCAGATCCGATAGATATTCTCCACACAGGCATTGACCTTGCTGTGAGGCTCATCGGGTAATAGAGGATTCATCAAGCGTTGATCCAAAGCCAGTTTTCTTCCGTCATTTGTCACCTTGAGCATATTGTCCGTCTGTGGGTCGACCTCACGGTTATGGATCTTTTCGGAACGTTTTGCCAATCCGTCAACCATGTCTTTCTGTGCCTGCGAAGATTCCACACTAATGACCTCGTAATGGGCATTGGGAACAGGCAGATGGATCATATCAGCGGTCTGGATATCCGCCACTTCCCGAAACAGGGTCATCAGTTCCGGCAGATTGTAAAATTTGGAAAAGCGGGTCTTGAACTGGAATCCTTTGCCATCCGGAGAAAGCTCCATAGCGGTCACGGTTTCCCCGAAGGTGGAGGCCCAGGCGTCAAAGGATTCCAGACCGTACTGTTTTAAAGTATCCGGCTGAAGATAGCGCTGCATGGTGTACAGTTCCGCCATCGAATTGGATACCGGTGTTCCGGTCGCGAAGATCACACCTCGATTCTTGGTCTTTTCATTCAGATACTGTGTCTTCATATGCAGATCGGAGGCTCTCTGAGAATCGGTCTGTGAGATACCCGATACATTGCGCATCTTGGAGTAAAGAAACAAATTTTTGAACAGATCGGCTTCATCCACAAACAGTTGATCAATGCCCAGTTCTTCAAAATAGATCAGATCATCTTTTCTTGTGAAATCATTCAGCTTTTTCAGCCGATCCCGCAATTTCTTTTGGGCCAGCATCATCTGTTTGATCGTATAGCGCTCTCCATGGTTCTCCTTTAACTGTCGAATGCTTTCTGTGATATCCTGAATCTGATCTTCGATCATCTGCCGTTGACGATCCGGCGAGATCGGGATTCTGGAAAACTGACTGTGTGTCACGATGATCCCGTCCCATTCTCCGGATGCGATCCGTCCAAAGAACTTTCTTCGGTTTTCCTTACTCAGATCCCTGTTGGTAGCCACCAGGATATGAGCCGCCGGATAGAGCGTATAAAAATCAGAGGCAAAATCATTGATGATGTTATTGGGAACGGCATACATGGGCTTGGTACACAGTCCCAGTCGCTTGCTCTCCATACCGGCTGCAATCATTTCAAAAGTCTTGCCGGCACCAACCGTATGCGCCAGTAACGTATTCCCTCCATACAAAATTCGGGCTATCGCATCTCTTTGATGTTTTCGAAGAGTGATCATGGGATTCATACCCGCAAACCGAAGATGACTGCCATCATAGGTTCGATTCCGGATCGAATTGAACTTTTCATTGTACAGATCTGTCAGCTTTTCTCTGCGGATCGGATCCTTCCAGATCCATTCCGAAAAACGGCCCTTGATCAGATTCTGTTTGCCCTGAGCAATCGCTGTTTCTTTTTTGTTCAGCACACGGATCTCTTTCCCTTCTTCATCATAGGTCTTATCAAAGATTTTTACATTTCTCAGATTCAATGTATTTTCGATAATCTTATACGCATTGATCCGGTGTGTACCAAATGTTCGGTTCGTTTCGATCCGCTGATCACTGGATTTACCGGAGATATACCATTCCTCCGTGGTTGCCGTATAGTAGACCTTGATATTGTATTGCTGCCATCTAGGGGTTTGTAAAAGATCAAAGATGAATTCCCTATAAATCTCCGGTGGGATCCAGGTCGTTCCCAGACGTACGGAAATATCGCCGGCCTTGATCGGTTCCGGCAGCACTTTCTCCAAAGCTTCTACATTGAACTGATACCGCTCATCCTGAGCCGCTTCCTGTTGGGCTAAGGCCAATTTCTGGCGAATATCGCCGGACAGATAGGCATCGGCGGTTTCATACACCGGATCTCCGTTTTCTTCTCTCTGTGCCGGATTCGGGTAGATAACACCCTGCAACTGTCGCACCAGATCATCTTTATCCATTCCGGTCAGTGCCTCCATATACGCAAGATCAATTTTTCCTTTTTCGGACACACTCAGGATCACCGCTTCTTCCGGACTTTCGACATGATCAACCGGTTTGTTAGGACGAATGGTACGCTTGGTAAAGATATCGGACTTTCGTTCCAGACTTCCATCTTCTTTTATGATTTCCAGCGAACATAACAGGGAATAGGAACTGTCTTCTTCAAAGGCCTGTCGGGTAGCCCGACTATGAAGCAAGCCATACTGTTTCTGATAGTCGTTGTATCGTTGATTCAGTTCGTCCTGTTTGGATCGAATGAACAATTCATCTGCATCCTGTACCTGGAGTTCGATCAGTTCTCTCAGTGTATCCCGTAAAGGGATCAATGCACGGATCCGATCTTCCTGATTCCTGGGTCGGTGAATTTCGTTCAGGGACTCATTTTCTTTATAATAGACCACGCCATTTTGAATACAGTAGCTAAAGTTTCGAAGTTCCGGATCCATATCCAACGATGGCGTATGGATATCTACCGATTCTGTATCACGTTCTTCCGATAATTGTATGGACGCCAGGGCCGTATCAAGAAAAGTCCTCAGATCGGTATCCTTTTTCGGCACATAGATCCTTTGAGGACCGAAAGGACCGGATACACTCTTTGGCTCTGCCAGGATCATCTCCGGATGCTCGATAAAGTAGCGGTTGGTCTGGACCGGAAAAGCCTGTCGTTCTCCTTCTTTGTTTTCATAAAACTCGATTTGTTTTTCCGTATCCACCCAGTCGGGCAGTTCTTCTTTTTCACGAATCGAATGCCGCTTCTGAAAGAACAGAAGATCGGAGTTGACCGTGGTTCCGGCTTCTTTTGAGAAGGTGTCGTTGGGTAATCGAACACCACCCAACAGATCACAGTACTGGGCCAGATGTTCCCGCAAACGGGTGTCGGCCTTATCCATCGTTCCGGTGGACGTAATAAAAGCCAGGATCCCTCCCGGCCGTAGTTTATCGATCGTCTTTGCGAAAAAATAATCGTGAATCAGAAAATGAAGTCGATCATACTTTGGATCCTGCACCTGGTATTCCCCAAATGGCACGTTGCCCAGGGCTACATCAAAACTATGGTCCGACAATTTTGCTTCTTCATATCCTTTGATCTGAATATCCGCTTCCGGATAGAGCGCTTTGGCCATCTTTCCCGACAAAGGATCGATCTCTACACCATAGAACTGCAGATCCATATCCACAGGTTTTCGGGCAAAGAAATTTCCAATTCCGCAGGAAGGTTCCAGAACATTGCCGGTAGAAACGCCAAAATCTCGCAGTTTGGAATAGATCGCATCGATCAATACAGACGGTGTATAAAAAGCTGTCAAAGTCGATTCCATGGCGCTCTGATATTCTTCCGGTGATAAAAGAGTCTGTAATTCGTTTCGTTCGGTTTCCCAGTTTTCTTTGGACGGATCAAAGACATCGGCCAGAGCTCCCCAGCCGGTATAAAGCCGCAATTGATCTTTCTCTTCTTCGCGGGCAGGCCGCTTTTCTTCTTCCAGGGAACGCAGAATACGGATGGCTTGAAGATTGTCGGCACATTTTTCTCTGGCACTTCTAGGATTTGTCGGATTTTTTGATAGGGTTTCTTCCGATGGCTCTGCCTTGAATTCGGCTTCTTGGATCTTTTCAAAAGGAGAAAAAAGAGATTCTTCTTTATCCTGTAGCAGATCTTCTCTTGTATAGTCTCTCTGGATCGTATCCAGCCACTGGCCGGCAAACGTATTCAGTTCTTCCTCCAATTCCGGATTCAGGACTAGATCGTTTTCCATCTCGACTTTTTGATAGACACCCAGACTGTCCTGCTGATAGGTACGGGCGGATAACGTATGTGACTTCATATCGATCACAAATTCCATATCCGGATCGGCCATACTGTCACCATTCTGTTCATAATAGCTGGAGATAGCTATACGATCCTCATCGATCCATTCGATTGTGACAGGAAGATTGTGTGCACCGCACTTGAAATGGACAGATTTTCGTTCATCTGTGAAAAGTTCCGGTGCGAGATGTCGGAGTTTCTGATAGTTTTCTTTCTGTATTCTCTCTGGCTCTGCATCTATTTTCGTATCCAGCGTCCATGCCCGGTTTGGATCAAATACATAGCTGTTTCTTGCATCCCGGCGAAGACATCTTTCAAACTCATTTCGATCGATCTCTATCTGTGTATTCACATCGGAGATGGAAGGATAGTGTTCTACATATACCCTGTCTGCATCCACCAACTCAATGGTTCCATACAGTGGTTTTCGGTCGTATTCGATAAATACAAAGTCTCCCGTACGGTAATGTGGAAGATCCGTCAAAACTTCACTACGATACGACATCTGTATTTCGCTTCCGATTGTCAGATCCGATCCCTGCCCCCGGGCCAAAAGATAAGCCAGATCTTCACGAAGAAGCCTGGCAATTCGGATCTGTGCAGGATCCCCTGTTTCATCGATTGTTTGATTCAGCTCCTTGATCGTATCCTGTAAAGCGCCGATATCCCGCAAGCCGGCAACAAACTGTTCATGGATCTCCTCTTCATTCAGATCGCTGAAACTATCTTGAAAATCATAAGGATCCACTTCCCGGTAAAAGGGAATCAGCAGAGAAACAATCGATTGTTCCAGATCCGAGCAGGTGACATACGGTTCTTTTTGTGGTTGATGCTGTACATGGAACTGCGTATACGTTCCCTGGTCATAGCTCTGCAGATCGGAAAGTAGATCCTTCTTTACTTTTTGATCCTTTTCATCCTGCGGTCTGCTCAGGGCAACCAGATCGATCACATGATGCAGAGTTTCCGGTGTTTTTAAGAGATCCTGGATCTGTGAGATCTTGGTATCGCCGTCCTCCCGGATGCCGTAAGGACGAAGCTGACTGAAATCGAGTCGGTAGAAATAACGGTGTATATTCTGAGCCAGGACAGAGCGCTCATAATCTTTTAGATGTGATTTTTCCTGTTCACTGAGAAAACGATTCTGTTTATATAAAATATCCAGTCGTTTTTCCACTTCCGGCCATTTTAGAAAAGCAGCGGCATAGGGTGTCCTAAGGCTTCGGCTGTAGATCTTCAATCCATTTCCGTCAGAGTCGTGATACGTACTTCCACTCCATCCCCAGGCATCTTTCAAAAATTGGATCCGTTCCTTCTTATCCGTGTGGTTACAGAAAAAGGAATAGGTCTGGATCTTTTGATGTTCATGATAGGAATGAAGGATCGTGGCATCAATCTGATCCTGTGTGACAAAATAACCGTCTGTTTGAACGGGTTCTTTGGTTCCTTTCAAAGGTTCCCGATAGGCCGTCAGATCGTTTACCTCCGCAAGAATCTTTTGCGGGCTGTGATGCCTGTATCGCAGTCGTTCCGGTTCTCTCTGTATCAGATTTACACAATCCTCCAGTTCCCGGATGATTCTGGCACGAAGATCCGGAAGTCGCAGTTGCATTTGAATCTTCTTTGTTCCTTCAGGAAATCCCATAATATAATCATTCTGCAGAGTTTCCAGATAGGATTCGTCTTTTTGAAAATCCAAATCCTGTACCATATACCATAGACTTTCACTGAGTTTTTGATAGCGATGATCTTCAATCTTGTCCAGTTCCGCCTGCGGAAGATAACGGCCATCCTTAATAAGCTGTTGAATCATTTCAGCCGCCTGCTCCCAGGAAAGAACACTTTGGATCGTTGCCGTCTTGGCACTTTTTCCACATCCGATCGTTACACCTCTTTCATCCCAGGAAACGGCCACCTGTTGTCGTCCGATCAACAGTCCCAGTGTGCCGCGGGAACAGGCATATTGGATGAATGTACTGTTTTCTTCCAAAGACCGCTGCAATGCGATCTGGTCGGCAATCTCCCAACGTTTTTCCGGTTCCAGAGGGATCGAGCGTAAGGCCGTATCCACAAACTGCTGGGGTACTGACAGATCCGGCGGTTCCAGTTGACCGGGCTCGGTTTCATTCCATTCCATATCAAACAGAGAAAGCTGCTGATCCTTTAAGCTGGGAATCGGTTTGATCGGTGGTTCCACAAAAAAAGCAGGATCGTCTCCTGCCTGTATGGTTTCTTCTTTGGTTTCTACTGATAGATCAGTTCGGTTTTGAGAATCTCGTCTATCTCCCTCTCGATTTGATACATCTTCTGTCCCCACAGGATCGGATCCTCTTTCTTGAGCTGTTCGGTGATCCCATCCTTTGTCTTGAGCTGGTTCATCAACTGTGTTTTTCGTTTCTGGGCTGTCTGTTCGATCTCCATCAGATGTTGATTCAGACTCTGATCCATCAGATACTCCTGAAACAAATAATTCCGGTGCTCCTTCAGAAACTGCCTTCTCATCAATCCGTATTTCCCAGGTTGAACCTCGTTTTCCGGTTTCAATGTCAGATTGGGAAGCAGGACGTCCCCGTGTTGTCTGTATTCGATCTTCATATGATCCGCTCCTTTCTTCATCTTCATTATGCACATTCATTGATTGGCTTTCCAATGTGCGATTTTTTTGCAGATCCATGACTTCTTTATGGATTTCCCGGATCAATGTCTGTGTTGTGTTTTGCCAGTTGACTCCAAATGCTTTAAAAGCCAGGGAAGTATCCAACCATTGGATAGAATCCAGGCTTTCGGCCTCTATATAATCAAACGCATAGATTCCGCATCGGGATAAAGCAGAGAAAGCCATACTGTTGAAAAGAAGATCCGTCATCATGGAATCGAGTTCTTCTTCGGATAAAATGCTTAGTTTACTGTCGGCTTTTGCAAAATGCATATCGTTCAACAATGAATCTTTATTTTGTTCTGTCAGGATACGGGAACATTTCAGGATCGTCCCTGCCAGTGTGGAACCTTTAACTCCATATGCCCTATCCAAATGCTCCTTTACATTGTCGTACCGATTAGAGGGTACATCCCATATCGGCGGTTTTAACGATTTTACCTTTCCCGGACGGGTATCCGAATAATCAAAATAAAACTTTAACCGTGTACGGCTGGTATAATCCTCATCGATAACCGCAATCCCTTTGGCTCCTTTCTGAATCCACAATCCATATCGGCGATTCCACTGTTCCATTTCCAGAACAGCCGTTGCCTCCGGTTTTTGGGCATAAACCAGCACCATTTCCGTAAAGGGCAGACGATAGTTCCTGCAGGCCGATCGTAGAAATTGTCCCCAGGCTTGTCCGTCTTTTCGGATCTGATCCACGGTTTCCTGATACAGAACTTGTGTCAGTTCCATTCTCGTAGTCATAAATTCCTCCTTTCTCTGGACCAAGCTGCCGTTTTTCAGCAGCTATGTAATTGAGAAGCGGTCATAAAAAAAAGATATGACTTATATCCATCTTCTGGATCGAAATCATATCTAAAAATAATAAGACCTATAAATTAAAATTTGTTTAATTAACAAACTCTTCTGTAGGTGGCATAGTGATCTACATATAATAAATTATTGTGCAATACGAAATAACTAAATCTACATCTTAATAGCACAGATGAGCTTTGCTTATCCAATGCTAATAGTGTACTTTATATAGACTTCAATTCATTTTGTTCATATTTTTATATTTTAATTTATTAAATTATATTTATTCGATGTTTTATAAATAAAAATATCATTCATTAATCAAAAAAGGTTCAGAATATTTACTGATTATTTTTTTATTAAATGAATATTTATTAACTAATTCTAAAAGAAAAGACTCATCTTCAGGGTGGTTATTTACTTCTTTACAAAATAAATTAACATTTTCAACTAATTCTTTTAATTTTTTTTGCGTAATAATTTTCATAGATTCATTTGGATTTGCATCTTTAGCAAACTTTTTTGACGGATGTATTAAGATGGGGAAAGTTTTTATTTCTGGGTTATTTACTTTTGTTTGAAACCACTGTATAGAAGAGAGTAATTGAGCACAATCACTTTTTGAAATCAATTCAGTTGTTGTTCCACTTTTACATTCGATAATAATAGATACAAGAGAACTGATATCCCACAAGTTATCTGGCCCACCATCACCTATTTCTTTTTCTGGTCTTGAAGAACCAAATCCTAGTAATAATCCTAATTCTTTAATCGATTCTTCAAATTTATTAGGAGCTCTAGGATCAATGGACTCAGGAATAAATACTAAATCGTCCAAAATTGATTGTACTTTTATGATATATGCATTATTATCCCTAAATTGTTTTCGATACTGCATAATGTTGTTTACTTGATTTATATTTTTCTCTCTTCGAGTAATTGATTCAATTCCAGAAATAGGAAATAATAACTGTTTATTCATTTTTTTAGCATTCAACTGTATTCTCTGTGCATCTGATGAACTCTGAAAATTTATATATTCTGCTTTTTCTTGAGATAACCAACCATAAAAATCATCTCGCTCTATTCCGTTTAATAATTCATTAAAAATTGGCTGCAATTTTTTATAATCACGTGCTAAACATGCATTAAATGCTTTTCTTAATGTAATATATTCAGTAGAGATATGTAAATTAGAATCACTTAGCACAGAGCTTATATTCCTTTTACTTAACTCTACCCATGTAGCATCTTGTGTTAAACAATAATTGAAATTTGATACTATATCCTCTAATGGTTTATTTACTAATTCTTCACTTATTTGATTAGATAATTCAATTTGTTTTTTTGCAGCATTACTGAAATAGGATATTCCATCTTGATTGTATAAAACATTTATTAATTTTTTTCCCATAAGTAAAATCCCACAATAATCTACATTAGACCTAACTCCTCTACCCATTCCTTGTTCAATAATTTGAATTTTTTCTTTTATGATGAATTTAGAATTCCTAATCCACGAAGATTTTATGGTCTGATATAAACTTTGATATTCAGGCAAACCATCAATTACTAATAATCTGCAAGCATCATCTGCCAAATCAATACCATCATATCTATTAACTAAAACGTCTAATCCTGTTTTTTTATCCCTTATTGTATCTATTGTGTCTCCAGTATAAATTTTATCTGAAACATCTTTCCAAAATAATGCTCTTTGAAATGATGGAACAAGTATCACCACTCTTATTTCTTTGGATTTAGTCAATAAATATTCTTTGATTTCTTCATCAGTAATATTTGGATTTAATACTTGTGGAAATAAAATCATTCTATCACCCATATCATTTGATTTTTTTGGAGAAATCACAGTTTCATTTTTTTTCATATTTATATCAAAGTTTGTGACAAGAACACTATCATCATTTGACATATATATACGTCTTTTTGCATGATAAAACTTAGTAATCTTATGAATGGGTAAACATTTTGCTGTTATTTCAATTTTATTATAAGTTATACTACAATAACACAACGTAAGTATATCTTCTATCAAAGGTAAATTAAACTTAAAATTATCATGATATTGATATAAAAGTTCTAAAATTACATCAGAATTTTTCTGCCAACTCCAATAAGGTATTAGCATAGGATTGGCTGTATAATCATTTTCACGTATTTTTAATAAATTAGCAGGATTTTGATTTTTTAAATCATTGTAGAATATAGTAAGAATTTTGCTAAACAAATCAGAATTTTCATCTCTTGAAATTCTTAATGTAGATTGCTCTATACCTCTGTTTACACAAGAATGAACATCATCAATTATAAATGTACCAACATCAATACTATTAGCACTAATTCCGAATCTTGACAATCCATTTATTAAGCTATAAATAGTAGTGACAAGTATTGATTTTTTTTGAGAAAAACTATAATCGTTAATATTATCAGTTGCTTTTATACCTAAATTATTTGCTTCTTCTATTACTTGATTAACCAAATATTTATCAGGCACAACATAAACGCACCTTTCTTCCAACTCATTTTGACAACTTTGAAGTATTAAAAGTGCCACTACAGTTTTCCCACTTCCTGTATTCATCTTGATAATATTATCTAATTTATTTCTATTAACGAACCAAGAATCAAGAACTTCTGATTGTACATCTCTTAAATATCCATATTTGGATTGCTTATATGGTAAATTGCTAAATATAGTTCTTGGATCAATATCCTTTGATTCATCAACCCTTATTTTAGATAAATCTAACATTATAAACCTCCTCTTTTTTATTAAATATAATTATATCATTTTTAATTATCGTTATATTATATGGTATATAAAAAGCAAAAAAGATATATCTATCTTCTTGTTCATAGGATGTTCCTTTCAATAAATATTTTGAAAAACTAATTAGAAATAGTTTTTAAGTAATAGAATGAACAGTCTATTTTTTTGAATGTAATAAAACAGAATAATTATATCATTTTAATTCTATAACAGCTACTTGCATATTTATATGAAATTTTTTTATCAATTCTATTTAAAACTTCAATAAATTCTATCTAGTATTTTGATAAAAAGCTATTCACAATTTATTCTTAGGATAAAAAAGAAATATTCTTTAAATCCATAAAAATTCACAAATATATGCTAATTTATCCAATTATAAAAGCTGGCATTTGTATAGGTATTTATTTTTGATTTGTTTTAATTACATGTGGATTAGTAAATCCATCGGTAAAAACTGTAGTTAGATATTCATTACAATTTGGACAATTTACATCTTCGAAATCTCGATTACCTTCCCAAACCGATTTATCATCATATTCCACAATACATCCACAATTAGGACACTCTATTTTTTTCATAAACGCCATCTCCTTTATTTTTCATAAAATATAATTTAACTCTACAAATTTCAACTTCTGGAGATATTATATCGCTATTCCTCACTAATTACAGTATAGAATTACGATAGAAGGAATGATCCATCTATGAACCATTCCTCTTATATCGTTTTATTCTGTCTCTGTTTCCGGATATTTATCGTCTATCAATTCTTTCATCATCCTGTAACAATACAAGGTAGCTTCCATATAGGGTTCATTGTCGGCTCCCTCCATGGCACCCCGCAACAGATGATCCAGAGCCATGGTATAAGCCATCCTGTTACATTCTGTATCGTTCTCTTTTTTCATGACCTTGATCAAATCAATCGCATTGATCTCCAGTATACCAGGCTTACATTCCATTGTATTTCCTCCTACTTCTTATTTTTCTTTTGCGGGTGGCCAGTACTGTGATCAGTCCGGCCGATCCCAAAGCCAGTCCCGCAAACAGACCCAGATGATGATCCGTTCCGGTTTCTACTGTTTCATTGGGCTTTCTTGTATCTTCCATGATTACTTTTTGAACTTCACCGGTATCCTCGATCGTAAATTCAATGTCCTGTGCCAGTTCATAACCGACCGGTGCTGTATCCTCATGGAGTATATAAGTCTTTCCTACATGGAGTCCTTCAATATGGTACGGTTCTTTTGTGGATGCCCATTCCTCAATGGTTTCTCCGGTTTCTTTATCTGTCAGAGACATCTTGGCACCTTCGATTTCTTCACCGGTTGTCGCATCGACCTTTGAAATCTCCACTTTTGTGATCTCATCTTTCATAACCACCTTGGTTGGCTTGCCGTTATCATCAATAGTAAACGTGATATCGGATGCCGTGGTATAGCCTGTCGGAGCCAGATCTTCATGCAACGTATATTCTTCGCCGATCTTCAATCCCCGAATTACATGGGCTTCTTCGGTCGATTCCCATGTTTCGATCAGGTTTCCTTCGGCATCGAAAACTGATAACTGTGCACCCGGCAGTTCTTTTTCGCCGGTGATATCGGTTTTTGTGATTTCTACTTTGGTCTGTTCGTTCTGGATCGCCACTTCTTTCAGATAGATCAGCTGATCGCTATGGTCATAGCTTAGATCGATTTCTATTGGATCCGGATTGGAATAATATCCTTCCAGTGGTTGCATCTCTGTCAATTCATATTTTCCCAAAGGAAGATTCCCAATAAAGATTTCACCCAATTCATTGGTCACATACTGTCCATTTTCAGAAATATCTACCGATACCGGCTGTCCGGCTTCATAAAGCAGTGTATTTCGTCCGTCCAGGGAATAGATATCTTCCCTGGCGGTTAACCGGAATGTGACACCACCCAGAGGCTGTTCTGCATCTTTGTCTGTTTTTAGAATGTGGATACGACCAACCGGCTTGATATTCGTAGCATTCAGATCGACCACATATTCCTTTGTCGTTTCATCTTCCTGTTTCAGGTCAATATCGTGTACCTGTTCTGACAGTATATAGCCTTCCTGGGTCAGTGTTTCTTTCAATTCATAATGACCTAACGATAGATCCGAGATTGTGATCTTTCCACTGACATCGGTCTTATTTTGGGAAACCAGCTCACCGGCTTCATAGATCACAGAACCATCAACAGGATTCAGAATATCTTCTTTCGCCGTTAACTGATACTCCACATCCACCATAACTTCTCCGGTTTCTTTATCCGTCTTGGTCAGTGTGATTTTTCCTTTGGGCTGTTCATCGGTAATTGTGATAATCTTGATAGGATCCCCATCCGGATCGGTCTCCGAAACAACAGAATTCGTAATGGTAAAATCTACATCTTCTGTCTTGAGGAACCCTTCCGGTGCCTGGACTTCTACCAAACGATAGTTTCCGGCCTTTAATGGCTGATCCAGTACCACAGCTCCATCTTCATCGGTCGTCCATTCCTCGATATACTTGTCACCGACTTTTTGTGATACATATTTGTTGGTATCGGTATTCAGGATCTTAAAGGTCATTCCACTGGCTGTGATCTCTTTTCCAGATTCTTTATCCAGTTTCACAACTTTCAGATAGGAAGTAAACGGACGGTTGTTGATCACATAGGTGATCGGCTCCTGATCTTCTTCACTGACGGTGAAGGTCCATTCCGCTTCCAGCTTATCCGTATCGATCTGTCCCTTGATCTGTTTAACGATATACGTTCCGTAGGCCAGTTCTTTTGACTGGGCATAGCCGTCTTCATCGGTAACCAGATGATCATATTCCCGATCTGCGAATTCTTCATGATGTTCGTAGGCAGAGTCTACGCTTCCATACTGATCGACATATCGTTTCAGGACCGCAATAAATTCGGCTCCTTTTTCCGGCTTTGTGATCTCACTTTCCTTTCCGTCAGTAATGATCTTGCGGATCTCAAAGCGTCCGGTAATGATGTGATCTTTCATCGTACCGGTATAGGACTTGATATTGTCAACAGTTTCTATGGAAGAAAAATCTACATGGGCCTTGTCTTCATTTAGTTTATAGCCATTCGGTGCTTTGATCTCCACAATCGTATAAGTACGGTCCGTAGGAAGATCCGTGATCACATTGGAATTTCCCTGTGCATCGGTGATCAGTGTACCAACAACCTCCTGTGTCGTATCATCGATCAGTTGAAATTCAGCACCTTCCAGAGTCGCATCGCCCTGTGGAGTATCGGATGTTTCAAAGTCCTCTTTCACTAACTGAACGCTTCCTAATTCCAGTTTTACCTGGACCTGGATCTGCCTGGAAGATGAAGTCCCCAGATATCCTACATTCTGTGAAGTGGGTGAAGTATAGGCAATCTGACTGACAGGATCTGCATAGGCATACAGAGCATCATAGGATACTGTCGTGTTAAGGTTGTCTCCTTTTTCCGCCCAGATCGTGAGTGCATTTCCATTGCGTTCGGTATGGATACCGGAAGTACTGTTGTCTAAATACTGACTGAATAATCCGGCAGTATCTTCCAACGTCTGGGCATGTTCTTTTCCATAACCTTGTAAGGTTACAGTGCTTCCCGCAAAGGAAACATTGCCATACATTACATTCAATCGCTGGTTGATGATATCAATCTTGGCCTGGATATCCGGATGGATATTTGTGATCAATCCCGGACGCATCTCCTGCCAGATACGGATCTGGGTGGCAAAGTCCATCTCATCTGAAGTATCGCCGTTAAATCCATATCCCAGTGCATTGATATAGCCCAACTTTTTATTCAATTCGGCATTGCCTGTGTAGGTTCCCAAAGCAGAAGCCGTGTAATCTCCGGCTCCATTGATAGTGCTTCGTAAAGGATCGATACAGTACACTTTCTGTCCATTGATCGTTAGTCGGGCATACACATCTACGTTATATCCAGTATTGGTGTATTCGGTCATTCCCACAGCCCATTTATAAGTGGGATCTGTTGTCAATCCATACGGGGTTTCTACATGCAGTACATATTGTTCGGCCGCATAGGCAATCAGATTGTTTCCCTGGAACAGCAGTCCGCAGGCACACAGGAAGGCCATAAAAACTTGCATGATCTTTTTCATGGGTATTCTCCTTTCTTTCATGCATAAAAAAAGATGAATTTCTGTTATTCATCCCATCAAAAATCTATTTACTTGTCTTATTACTACTCACTTCTATTCCTGTTTATCTCTTACTACATACACCTTCCTTTCTTTTGAGCTGGTAAAGAGCTGGTAGAGGGGGTGTGGTGTGGAGAGGGGGAGATGAGAAAAGTGGATATCCCTTATTTCGAGTCTGCTCCCTTGTCAGTCATCTTTCCTGTTTTTCACGCTGTCTTTTCTTATAGCGCTGATATACTTCCAGTGCTTTGACGATCTCATTCTCCATTTCTTTGACGGACGTCCTGGGAGCAAAGAAACGGGAGATTCGTTGACTGGATAAACGGATCTTTTCGATCTGGTTTGGCTTTTCCTCCTGCATGATTTCCGATATCAGTTCATCGGTCAGTTTTCCTTCTTCCTGTGCCTTTCGCATACGGATCGTCTGATCATGAGAAGGAGAGCACACATTGATTTCCATCTCCTCCAAAACCATTTTTTGTGCATGTAGCTCCAGATAGGAAAGTTCTACAGCCGGACGCATAGCGATCTGTCCTTCATCGACCAGTTTCAGTAAAGGTTCGATCAGATACGTCAGACGGATATAGCGTTGAATTTGTTTCATACTGTCATCTGAAGAATCACTTAATGATTTTAAACTATTTAACTTTTGGCCCACTGGGCCAGAAGTTAAATCAGTACGTGCTCCCTGTCTTTTCATGGCTTCCAGTTTCATTCTGTAGGCAAAGGCTTTCTCCGATGGAAGTATAGTCTGTCTTTGTCTAAGGTTCGTATCTACCATGATCATCACAGCTTCTTCATCGCTCAGATTCCGGATGATACAGGGAATCGTTCGTAAACCGTTCTGTAAGCAGGCATATTTTCTGCGATGCCCGGCAATCATCTCATAGCTTCCATCTTCTTTTGGCCGTACCAACGCAGGGGCTATCACACCACTCTTGGCCACAGAATCAATCAGATCCATCATTTCTTCATCGTTTCGAACCTGAAACGGATGATTGGGAAAATCCTCGATTTTATGAATCGGTATATCGATCACTTTTTCGGCATGATCTTCCGCCTTTTTCCTGTCACTTACAAAGACATCTTCATCGAGCGTGGGGATCCCGATATTTTCCAGTTTCCCTCTGGGCATTTCGTTCCACCTCCTTTGCGAGTTTTCGATAGATTTGAGCGCCGTCACTTTCCGGACGGTACTTCAAGATACTCATTCCCAGAGCAGAGCTTTCCGCAATGGCGATCCTACGGGGAACGGTCCAGGGATAGACAAGAAACTGAGAACCATACTGTGTCTTTATCTGTTCCTTCATCGTTCTGGATAATACCGTTCGATCATCAGTCATTGTGACCAGGATACCTTCTACATACAAAGATGGGTTCCCGTCTTCCCGTATCTTCTGGATCCGTTTCAACAGCTCATAGGTGCCATTGGCGGATAAAAACTCTGACTGGGAGGGAATGATTGCACTGTTAGCCGCACACAGGGCATTGATGGTCAACATCCCCAGCGAAGGCTTACAGTCGATGAGAATGAAATCATATCTATTTTTTAGAGGGGTTAAGATGTCTTTCAATACCGTTTCTTTATCTTCGATACTTCCCAAAGTCACTTCAATACTGGAGAGTTTCTCATTGGAAGAAATCAAATCAAAACCTTCATCACACTGCAGGATTCTTCCTTCATAGCTGCACGTATCTGAAACGATCATTTCCAGCATCAGATTGGAAACGGTCTGTTTCATTGGCTCCTGTTTGGATAAACCCAGGGCTTTGGCCACATCGCCCTGGGGATCCAGATCCACCAACAATACTTTCTGTTTTCTTTGAGCCAGTCCGGCAGCCAGATTAACAGCCGTGGTTGTCTTTCCCACACCACCTTTCTGATTGGCTATGGCAATCACTTTCCCAGTTGTCATGGTTGTCCTCCTTTCTAACAAAAATGCCACCGTCAATGACGATGGCTATGTAATAACTAATTTACTATTTACAAATAACTATTTATCTTACTCTTAAAATTATCTTAAACTTTACTGTTAAACGCACCTTTTTTAACAAAAAAAAAGAACTTTTGTATAAACTACAAAAGCTCTAATTTTTCTTAAAAATATCTTAAACATACTAGCCTTCTACTACAATTGCATTTGTATCAAAAGCACTTTTTTTGACATCGTGTATCAAAAGTGTATCAAAAGCATTTGTGCATAATGCTCAACCTTTAAAAACCCTTTAAATAAAGGCTTTTTGGCAACATCCAAGCCGACTACTACTATTCGAACTCTATCGTCCCCGGTGGCTTGCTCGTCAAGTCATACATAACACGATTGACCCCACGCACCTCATTGATAATTCTGGACATCACCTTATTTAATACCTCATAAGGAATCTGCGCCGATTCGGCTGTCATAAAGTCAATTGTGTTGACAGCACGCAAGGCAATGGCATAATCATATGTTCTTTCATCGCCCATGACACCAACAGAGCGCATATTGGTCAACGCCGCAAAATACTGCCCGATTTCACGATCAAGTCCAGCCTTGGCAATCTCTTCGCGGTAAATCGCATCAGCATCCTGTACGATACGCACCTTGTCTGCCGTTACTTCACCAATGATACGAATACCTAAACCTGGACCTGGGAAAGGTTGACGGAATACCAAGTTTTCCGGAATGCCCAATTCCAAGCCGGCTTTACGTACTTCATCTTTAAACAAATCACGTAAAGGCTCTATAATTTCTTTGAAATCGACATGATCCGGTAAACCACCGACATTGTGATGCGATTTAATGACAGCACTTTCGCCACCTAAACCACTCTCTACGACATCCGGATAAATCGTTCCCTGTACCAGGAAGTCCACTGCTCCGATCTTTTTGGCTTCTTCTTCAAACACACGGATGAATTCTTCACCGATGATCTTACGTTTTGCTTCCGGTTCTGTTACACCTTTTAACTTACTATAATAACGCTCCTGGGCATTGACACGAATAAAGTTTAACTCATATGGGCCTTCCGGTCCAAATACCGCTTCGACTTCATCGCCTTCATTTTTTCTAAGCAGTCCATGATCCACAAAGACACAAGTCAGCTGATTGCCGATGGCTTTGGATAATAAAACCGCTGCTACAGAAGAATCCACGCCGCCACTCAGTGCACAAAGAACTTTTCCATCGCCCACCTTTTCACGAATGGCCTTGATTTGATCTTCGACAAACGAGTCCATGCGCCAGTCGCCGGCACAACCACATATATTACGTACAAAGTTATACAACATCTTTGTACCTTCCTGCGTATGCAACACTTCCGGATGGAACTGGATCGCATATAGATTTTCTGCTACATTTTCTGCCGATGCACATGGGCAGTTTTCCGTATGGCTGGTAATTTCAAATCCCGGAGCTACTTTAGAAATATAGTCAAAATGAGACATCCAACAAATCGTTTTCGGACTGACTCCTTCAAAAATCTTTGAATCCGTTTTATCTATGATGACTTCCGTCTTTCCATATTCACGAGCATCGGCTTTTTCGACTTTTCCGCCCAACATATGCATCATCAGCTGCGCACCATAGCACAATCCCAATACAGGAATTCCCAATTCAAATAATTCTTTAGAATATGTTGGCGAATCCGCTTCATAACAACTGTTAGGGCCACCGGTCAAAATGATTCCTTTGGGATTCATAGCCTTGATTTTTTCCAAATCTGTCTTATACGAGTAAATCTCACAATACACATTGCATTCACGTACACGGCGTGCAACTAACTGGTTATATTGTCCGCCGAAATCGAGAACGATCACGAGTTCTTTTTTCATCATTCTGTCTCCTCTTACCTATAAGCCATTATACCATGGCTGGTTGATTTTCTAAATATGCTATAACGTCCTTTAAACTTTGACAAGTTGTTTGAATATACGGTTTCATTTCTTCATCCGGTACGATCTGATCCGGGACAAAAATCGAGTGCATATGGGCGCCGGCAGCGGCTATGATTCCATTTTTACTATCCTCCAGCACCAGACAGTTTTTCGGATCAACATTTAACCTTTTAGCCGTTTCCAAAAAGATATCCGGTGCCGGTTTAGATGGAATCCCTTCTTTAGAACTTGTTAAAACCTTGTAGGAAATTTTAAACCCTGCATGTTCTACCATTCTTCGAATATCTTCCGGAGCTGAACTGGACGCAATCGCATACGGTATCTTCTGCTGATCCAGATATGCGATCAATTCCTGTAATCCCGGCATATTGGCCGATCCTGGTTCTTTAAACATCGAAAAAAAGTATTCCATTCTATGTTTTTGACAGTATGCCATCGTCTCCGTGATCCCCGGATATTCCTGTTCAAAAATCTGTACTCTCCTTGAATCACAACCAATCATCGCTTCCACTACCGACTCCGGTGCCGGAATATGATTTTGATCCAACACTTCTCGAAATAATATTTTAAACATGGCTTCTGTATTAAACATCAGCCCATCCATATCAAATATAACCGCTTTTATCATTTCTCATTCCCCACTTTCCGTCTTATTATATCGAATCTATGATAAAATAAAACCATGAAAATATTATGTGTTGGTCAGATCGTTTATGATCTGACATTCTCTATGAATGAAACCATCATTGAAAATAGAAAATATGTCATGAAAGAACGCACAGAGTGTATTGGTGCTCCAGCTACAAATGCAGCAGCTTTATTGGCAAAATGGGGTAATGATACTTCTTTGATTGCGCGTATAGGTGATGATTTTCTGGGAAAAGAAATTCTAGACCAGCTGCATAAATTAAACATCTCCACAGAAACGATTTTGATCGATCCATCCACTTCCACCAGTATCAGTTGCATATTGGCTAATCCCCTAAACGGAAGTCGTACAATTTTTAACCATCCTTTACAAGAATCACATATGGAACCAAAATGGCCAAAAGAAGACCCCGATTTCATCCTTATTGATGGCCGGGAAACAGAGATCGTATTACGAGCTCTTAAAAAATACCCGAACGCTACTTCTGTCATGGATGCCGGTTCTGTAAAACCATGGACCTCTACACTGGCCCCGCTTGTTGATTACTTTGTATGCAGCGAAGATTTAAGTCGCACCTATACCGGTCAGGAAATTGATATTCAAAATACGAATAAATTATCTGCGATTTTTTCAAAACTGGCAGAGCTCAACACAAAACATATCGTCATTACAATTGGTGGTCGTGGCGTACTTTATCAGGAGAATCAAAAAATCTATCATGTTCCTGCCTTTAAAACTAAAACTGTCGATTCTACCGGAGCCGGTGATATTTTTCATGGTGCTTTTGTCTATTTTCTAGGCCACAACTATCCTCTTGAAACCGTCATCAAATTAGCATCTTTAACCGCTTCGATCTCTACAGAGACAATGGGCGGTATGATTTCGATACCATCCTTAAAAGAAGTGATGCAACGAGCAAAAGAAATGAAGTCCATATTTTAAAATGTTTTTCCAAAGCACGAATATATTCATCATAGATTTTGTTTTCGAATGGTAAAAGTGGCAATTCTAATATTGCAATGTTTTCTAATTTAGAACATTTTCTATCCCTTCAATATCACAAAAATACACGGTGTTATTTGTACATGATACTTCAAAAATAGTATCGGATACATTTTCATATTCATCAATCAATACGTTTGCTTGTTATTCAAAACCATCTGCATAAAATATCTTTCCACTAGACACCAGGCGTTCTAAATCATCCTCTGTACAATTTTGTTCATTTACAATTTTCTCTAAGTGCTGTTTGAAGAAGTATGATAATTCATCCCTTGGTATATTTTCAAGATCAAATGTACGATACTCATTTAGCACTTCATAAATAAGCAAAGGAAACTCACCACAGTCAATTTCACTTGACCAATTTGTATTGCTTGGCTCATCACAATCTTCTTTCAATAATATATATTCGTTAACATACTGCATATTCATCAATAACAGTTTATTATTCATACATGGAACTATAATATTTTTTCTCTATCGTATGGAATCTTAACTATGACTGGTTTGGCTATACAAAACCAGAACAATATGCAATTCGAATGAATAATAATCAACTCGTCCAAGAGATTTTAACAGACTATATGAAAGAAAACAAAACATAAGGCTCACACTATTTTAAGCAATTCATAAAAACATTCATTCTCAATATCCAACAATCCTGTATAATAAAGGTTGCGTGAATTTCCGGAGGTTATTATGATACTAGAACAAATTGACAAGGATTTATTGGCAATGGCAAAAGAATCCGATTCCGTTTTAAAAGATATTTATGAAAATATCGATGATATTTGTTTATACAATTCCAATCGAATCTTATCCGCTTTTATTGAGAATCAAGTTTCTTATTCCGATTTTGCGGATATCAACGGCTATGGGAACTATGATGAAGGTCGTGACAAGATCGAGAGAATTTTTGCTTCGGTATTAGGTTGCGAAGATGCCCTGGTGCGTCCACAAATCATGAGCGGAACCAACGCATTGTATTTAACATTATCTGCTCTTTTAAAACATGGAGATACCATGATTTCTATTTCCGGTGATCCTTACGATTCATTGCAGGAGATGATCGGATTATATGGAAATTCCTCGCAGTCTTTAAAAGCATATGGTGTAAAGTATGAACAAATTGATTTGATAAACGATGATTTTGATGATGTAACCATTCTGGAACGTTTAAAAGAAAACAATGTACGATTGGTGGAAATACAGCGATCGAGAGGATATTCACATCGACTTTCTTTAAGCATCGCCAAGATCGAAAGAATCATCAAAAAAATTCGGGAAGTTAATAAAGATGTCATCATTATGGTTGATAACTGTTATGGCGAACTGGTAGAAAAAAGAGAACCTGGACATGTGGGGGCCGATGTTGTTGTAGGCTCATTAATGAAGAATCTTGGTGGAGGTATTGCCACGACCGGTGGATATATCGCAGGAAAAAAAGAATGGATACGTGATGTTGCCGAAAGACTGACAGCCCCCGGCATTGGTAAAAGCTTAGGTGCCAACTTTAATTTAAACAGCTCTTTTTTAAAAGGCATTTTCATGGCTCCAAATGCAGTAAAAAGTGCATTGAAAACTGTTGTTTTTGCCTCTTATATGCTGGAAAAACTGGGTTATAAAAATGTATCTCCGGCTTATGATGAAAAACGAACGGATATCATACAAACCTTAGAACTTGGATCTGAAGAAAACCTGGTCAACTTTACCCAAGGTATTCAATCCACCAGTCCTATTGATTCTTTTGTACGTGTTCTGCCTGCTCCTATGCCCGGCTATCCATTTGATGAAGTCATGGCAGCCGGAAGCTTTACACAGGGCAGTACAATAGAACTGAGCGCCGATGCACCCATGGTAGAACCTTATACATCCTATATACAAGGTGGACTGACCTTTGAATACGGAAAATTATCTATTTTATTAGCACTAACCAATATGAAAAACAAACAGTAATATTTCTAAAACCAGATTTCCTGATAAAAATAATAGAATAACTTTTTAAATAAAGAGGTCCCGCAGGATCTCTTTATTTCGTTATATCGAATCCATTATTCTCTATTTTTCTTTGTTTAAAAATTATTTTTCATTCATTATTTTTGTTTAGTAGATAAAAATCTTTTGTTTTATCTAAAATACAAAAGAAATATTGTCCTTTTTATAAAATACGACATAATAAAAGCGTAAGGAGGATAAAACGTATGTTTGCGAGACACCTGGAAGTCAATGAATTTTTAGATATAATGATGGTAACTCCTAAAAAGATCTGGAAACAAGTCATTTGTTTAGATAACGGTATTGCCGGTATCGTATATGGATTTTTAGATCAGGGAACTTTCTACTATTTGGATCGGTTTTATCCATCCAAACAAAAAGAAGAAGAAATCCAAAATATGGATTTTTATGAACTGCACAAAGAACTTTATACAAAATTAAATCTAAAAGTTCATTTAGTTGCACAACAATTTAATTTAAACTAACGAGATTTTATGTTTGCGGATTATCATGTACATACTGCTTTTAGCGATGATTCCATCTACCCTATGGAAAAAGTCATTCAAGATGCCATAACCATGAAAATGGATGAAATTTGTTTTACAGAACATGTCAATTATGGGATTAAGGTGGATTAGGATAGTGGAAAGGAAATTGTGTACCGAAATGGAGAACCTTGAGCGAATTGCAATTATCCACTATACATGAAAACTATCAAACAAATGAAAAAAGATATGGTAACAAAATAACAATAAAGACAGGATTGGAATTTGTTATGCATATTCATACAATGAAGCT
>OLPH01001307.1_pt1 | contig 25451 bp, 4 predicted proteins | sample 1672951 | NCBI WGS metagenome assembly OLPH01 (sample SAMEA3136740, study PRJEB25190) | human gut metagenome | reverse complement strand
GATAAACTTAGTCTTATTCAAATGGCAGAAGAGGCTAAGATAGATTACTATTGGTTTAATCTTGACCCACGGTTTATGGATGGAAGTACTACTAGTGCTAGTCCATACTACGGAATGAAGTTCTTATGTCCATTTACTAATAACAAAGGAGATAGATTATTCAGAACTCCACATCAAGTAAAAGGAAACTTTACTTTTAAGAACATACCTATGTATGAAGGATTCGTAGGTTACTTTATTAGCTATGAAGAAATAGATAGTATTCTTATTTGCGATGGTATAGTAGACCAACATAGAGATGAAGGTTTTAGCAATGATGTTCTTAGAGAATCTAGTTTTAATAATCTAGCTGTATACTCTAGTAGTTATCAATTCTATTCAGACGATATATATGTTCTAAAAAAGAGTGGAACTCCAAATGTACTTGTTAGTCTTGGAACTCTTAGTTTTCAAACTAGAGATGAACAAACAGCTAATAGTAGAGATACTATTAATGCTTATGTAGTTAAAGATTGTGCTAATAATTCTATTAGAGAATATAGTCATGTAAATAGCTCTGATTTTTATGCAGCTAATAGTACACCACAAATTGGAATAACTTCTAAGATTGTTGCAAATAATGCTGGTCAGTATTTTAAAATTGGAATTCCTTATAGTAGTGCAGGACAATTAATCTCTACTACTATACTTACAGAAGGAACAACCACTACTAAATTACTTACTAGAGGTAGACTTCTTTATATTAATCAAGAAATATATACTAAGAAAGAAGGAGTTAAACTAATACGTCTAGGGCAGAACAAATATGTAGATGGCGAACCTCTTCCATTAGTAGGTTACGAGTATGGCGAAAATGGAATGAGACAAAATGTTACTGGATATATTAGTATGGATTCTGCTATTATAATATTTGATAATGCAGGAGTTACTTATTCAGGAGATTGGCAACCTGTATATGGTTCGGTAGATAGAAAGTTCTACGGTATATATAGAACAGCAGTAGGACTAGAAACTATTGATAGTGCTACTAGAGATATAATGCACATTAATGCAGTCAGATGTTATAAACAACTTACTTACTTACCAAGTGCTAAGATTAAAGTAGGAAAGATAGAAGATACTTACTTTACTTATGCTAGAGGAGATGCTGGTAACTTTGTGAATATATCTAATAGACAATTAACTGCGTCTATTCTCTATGGGTTATACGAAGTATCTAGTATATATGTTGATTATGCGAGACCTAATATAAATGCTTATAATCCTAATGCGGTAGCTAATCAAGTAGAAGTCTACGGCAAGTTTATTCGTAGAAGTAATGTTCTTCAATCTGAATCTACTAATAATGCTTGGAGACGGTTTCCTGCTGATGGATATAAGATAATTAGCGAGAACAAAGGTAACATCATTAATATACTAGGAACCGGTGTTTATCTTATTGCTCATTGTGAACATTCAATGTTTATCTTTAATCGTGATTCTACTCTTGCTACTAAAGACAAAGATGTACAGATGTATATGCCAGATGCTTTCGATACTGAATATCAAGAAGTATTTACTAGTGAGAAAGGATATGGTGGACTACAAGACTTTGGAGCATTTACTTGTAATGAAGTTGGTTACGTATTCTTTGATAAGAGCAAACGTAAGTTATATAGATTCGATGATAAACAACTAAATGATATTACTACTGGTATTCAGAGTGTATTAGATAAATACGTTAATAAGAATACTATTGTTAATATAGGAATGGACAAAGAATCTAATCGGCTTATCTGCTCCTTTACGGGGGAGGAAAAGGTCTTCACATTCTCCTATTCTTTAACTGCTAATAATTGGATAAGTACTCATAATTATTCTGGTAAGTACTTCAATACTAAGACAGAACTATATCAAATACCAGATAGTACTCCAAAAGTAATATATAAGAATGGTAGTCCTAAAATAAATGGAGAACTATTATATCCATATCTTAATTACGAGTATTGTACAATAGATGATAACAAGAATCCATTTTATATTAGTGAAGCTGTTGGTTGTGCAGTAGTAGATGTAGTATTTAACTTAGAGTTCGATACGATTAAGTTACTTAACTACATAACTTACGACTTAAAAAAGACCAACAATATTAATTATAGTGGGAATAAAATTCTTATATTTACGAACACAGGTATCTCAACTGAATGGGACGTTTCAACAACTAGTCGTAATGAAAAGAATATGACTAAGCCATACTACGAGCAAGGTAAATGGAACTTCAATTACTTCCGTAGTTTGATAAAAGGAGTTGAAGAACTAGAACCAATAGATAGAATTACTGGTAATTACAATATTGTAATACTTGACGAGAATCAAGTTAATATAATAACTGCTGGTAAACCATATAAGAAACAAGACAGTCTTATTAATGGTAAGTATATTGGTATTCGCTTCATTATTAAAGAGACTGATGTTGCAGTTACTCTTAGTAATATAGAATGTTTTATTAATAAATACAGAGAATAATGGTACAAAGAATTAATCAAAGACCGAAAGCATTTATCGGTGCTGCCATATCTGTTGGTACTCAACTAATCGGTGGAATACTGAATAGTAAAAAGCAGAAAAAACAAGAAGAAGAACAACGTCGTCTTGTCAAGAAGCAAGAGTATCAACAACAAGCAGCTTATATGACACAGCAAACAGCTATTGATAACGATACTTATGCCGATATAAGAAACCAACTAATGAGAGTTGGCGGTGATACCCCCCGTAAAGGGGTGACACCAATCGTTAGTCGTGGTGGTACAGCTGTGCCTATCAAGAAGAATACGTTTCTTCTTAAAGGACGTAAACATAATACTGGTGGTATTGTAATCGGTAAAGGTAAAAATAGTATTGAAGCCGAAGGAGATGAAGTAGTTCAGATTACTCCTAAACAACTTAAAGTGTTTAGTGCTCAACCTATACTTAATGGTAATAGTCCTGCTGAATTAGTTCAGAAAGGTGCTGAACCTTCTAAAGTATTTAATGCGCAAGAATCATTTAAAGATAGAAATGGTCTTAATGATGATGGTACTAAAAAGAAAAGAAATATGAGAACAATAACTGGTAAAAAGAAACTAGGTGGTTTGTCTCGTAAGAAAGATTACGGTTTAGATAAGAAACCTTATCCTAGTGTTAAGTCAAATGATTTTGCAGGTGGCGGACGTAGTTATCCGATTCCAACTAAAGCTGATGCTCGCGATGCTCTTAGGTTAGCAGGTTTACATGGTCGCTCTGATGTAAAAACTAAAGTATATAAGAAATATCCTGAATTGAAAAATAAGAAAGCTACATTAGGAACTTTTGGAAGTTTGACTGGTGCTAATCGTAGATTGTTAGCTCTTAATCAAAATGTTCCTTCTGCTGGAATTACTGCTGGGGCAAAGATTATTAATCCTAGTGCTTCTAGTATTAAACCGATTAATAGTGGAAGTAAAGGCTTTAATCTATTCAAAGGAATAGATAAAGGAGAAGCTATTAGTTCAGGAATTGGAGCTGCTGGAACTTTAATTAGTGGATTACTTAATAAAGGTAGTATAGATAAAACTTCTGCTCCACAAGTTCCTACTCCTCAATTAATTGCTCCTGCTAAACTTAAAACTAGCGTTAATATAAATCCTCAACTATCAGATGTTAGAGAATCTGAACTTAGTCAAAACAGATTGGTTGAAGGAAATACTGCTAGTTCAGTAGCCAGTGTTGCTAGACAACAAAGAATATCTAATAATGCTTTAAGTCAAAGAAGTAGATTAAGAGGCGAGAAAGAAAATCTTGAAACCCAATTGCAAAATCAAGATGCGATGAATCGTCAACAAGTAGCTTATGTAAATGCTAAACAAGTAAATAGAGCTAATAGATTTAATGCTATTTCTAAAGTTCAAACTGCTAATGATAAAATTCAAGCTAACGCTAATAATCGTACTAATATAATCGAAGGACTTACTAGTGGAGTTAGAGATTATCAATTAGGTGTAGATAAGAGACGTTCAGAAGAAAATGCTATTGCTGCTATGATGAGTGCTAATCCTGAACAAATAGAATTGTTCTTAAAACTAATGGAAAAGAATAAAGGTAGACTAGGTAATGTACGAAGTACTTTATTCAGATGTGGTGGTAAGAAAAAGATTGCTTAACTATAAATAATATAACTATGCCGATAGATATTAGAACAGCTGGTTATCAGAAGAGGGAGCGGGTTGCCGCTCCTTTAGATGTTTACAATAGTACGTTAAATACTCTACAACAGAAACATGATACTGCTATTGAAACTAGTAATCAGATTAAAACATTTCTTGCTAATAAGCAATTAAATGAAGCTGAAAATGAATGGCTCGATAACTATTCGAGAGATATTAATGCTCAAATAGAAGCTAGTGCACAAGACGGGAGTTATGCCACTGCTTTAACTGCTGCTAAAAGATTAGCAGGAGAAGTAGCTAGTAATCCCGGTCTTATTGGTCGTGAACGTTATCAACAAGAGTTTAAAAAGTTCCAAGATGAAGTTACTAATAGTAATGCTTATGACGGTGATGTTAAAGCATACGCATTAGAACAAAATAAATATAATTATCAAGACCAAGTAGATGAAACAGGTAAAGTAATAGGTGGTAATCAGTTCCAACCTAATTATCGTCCTGTTGAACAAATAGATTATAGTGCTTTATATCAGAAAGTATTATCTACTGTTGGTGTTGATTCTAGTTCTGGCGAACAACTAGTATGGGGAGATGCAGAAGGTAATCTTAAAGACGGTCAAGGTAATATTGCTGCTGGTGATGTTCCTTATCTTAAAACAGCTAGTGGCGTTCAACAACTATCAGCAGATAAGATTCGTGCTGCATTTGAATCTGCTTTAAATGAAACTCCGGGCGCTCGTGCTTCTCTTGAACAAGACTATAAAGTAAATGTTTGGAAAGCTAATAAAGGTAATAAGAATAATCTTGTTACTAAGCCTGATGGAACTATTATGTCACAGAGAGAATTTGAAGAGAACCTATTTACTCCTAGATATGCTACTTCTGCTTATCGTAGAGTTGAAAGTAGAATTAATCCTAAATTAGGATTTAATCTATTAGCTGCTGCTCGTAAAAATTCTGCTAAACCTAAGACTGGTAAAGAACCTGATTTACTTCCTTCTTTAGCTACTATTGGTGGTAAAGAAAAAGTAGAACCTGATACTCCTGCTAAAGTACAATCTCAATTAAATACTTTTAATGGTCAATTATCTAATATGTTTTCTTCTTATGGAATATCTAAATCTCTTCCTTTAGATGAAGCATATAGTAAACTACGTTCAGGTATTGCTAATAATGTTACTTTATCCGATGCTGCTAAGAAACAATTATTAGATGAAGCTAATACTTATTATAGAGGAATAGCTAATGCTAATAATCGTTTAGATGCAATGAAAGGACATCTTACACAAGAAGAACAATATGCTTCGGAGTTCTTAGGTAAGAGATTAAGTAACGGAGATATGGCAGATACTAATAATCCTATGCAACTAGAATATGCTAATAGAATGAATAAGTTATTTACTGATTCTAAAGGCAATAGTTTCGATACAGTTCTAGTTAATCCTATTAACGATAGTAGTAAAGCCGTTATTATATCTAAACTTAGAACAGATATGGGACTGACTAGTAAAGATGTGTCATTTAGTAAAATAGGAGATAAAGAATATATTCGTATTAGTAAAGACGCTTATACTCGTTTAGCTCCTGAAATAGCAGATGTTCTTAAACTTAGTCCCGTAGGATTTACTACTGGTAATAATGCTCCTGAAAAATTTACTAGAAACGATGAAGTTTTCTATGGAAATAAAGTATATGGTAGTTTAACTACTATGGGTATTGCAGGTTTTAGAGCAATAGGACGAGGTGAAATAACTACTGCTAAGAGTACTAAAGATTCTCCTGCTTACGTATATGAAAAAGCTGCACAAATGTCTAATGCTGCAACTAAACGTATATCTAAATCATTACCACCTAGTTATGTTGATGTTAATGTATTTGATTTACCTCCTCATATAGTTGCTACTGGTCAAGGATTTGAAGATGACCAATTAAAGAACTACAATGAAAGAGTAATGAATATGATTAGTATTGCTAATCCTGGAAGTATTGTTATTAAGAAACGTAATGCCGAAGGAGTTCTTGAACCTGTTGAAGATAGTAGAGAACGTGATGCTATTATGCAAACTATTCAAGCACAAGTTAAGAAGAAAAATATTAATAATGGTTGGTGTAGTTCTGCTTCTACTGGTGAATATGGAGTATTCTTAAATATTCCTTATACTCCTAAAACTGGAAAGAATAGTGCTAAGAATCCTGATTCTGAAATGGAAGAGAGAGTACAAAATGCAGTAGCCGGAGACTATATGATTACAGGTGCTATTCTTAATGATGAAATAGAAAGATTCAAATCTTTACCTGCTGTTAAAGCAATGGACACTCTTAATTCTATTAAGTATAATAATGCACTTAAAAGAAATTATCGTTTATCTGATGCTGAATTTGGAGATGGAACATATTCTGCTGTTACTGATGGCGGTAGTTTCTATCAGATATTAGATGCTAATGATGAACCGGTAATTAAGATTACAGAAGGTGAGTTATTTCAACGTATGTTTCAGAATAATCAAGCTAATGCTATTCTTGCTCCTGTTAAAGAGGATATAAATCTTATTAGTGCAAGGAATGGTTCTATTGCAAATTCCCCCATAGAGGAGCAGCAAGTTATTGCTCGTCCTCTCATGCAGAAAGCTATGATTATGGCAGGTGCTACTGGTAATCTTAAAGAACTAGATATTGATACTAAGAGACAAGTATTCCAGTTCTTTAATAGAATGTATTCAGGACTTACTGGTGAATCGCCTAGTCAAGTGATATTTAATCAAATGAACGATTTAATGAACTAAGTTATGCCAAATATATTTGATGATATATCAGTAGAAAAAGCTCCACTAGACAGTGGGGCTAATTCTGTTAATATGGCTAAAGAAGCTCCTACTGTTACTAAATACAAACCTGATGTAACTGCACAAGGCGACTTCATGTTTCGTAATCTTAGTGGTAAAGAAGTCTTTACTGGAACAGAGGAAGATTATCATTCTTTAGCTAAGTATGGTGCTGAACCTAATCGTTATCAAAGTAGAGAAGAATTAGAAACTCTTCGTGCCAAGAATCAATCAGCTTGGAAACAAGCAGGTAATGCTTTAGGTCAAACTATTGGAACAGTTATAGGAGACACCGTTGGTGGTATGGGTATGTTAGTAGATTTAGCTACTGCTGGATTATGGGATGATAAACCGTTTAGTAATCCTATTACTAGAGCAGGTGATACTATATCTGACTATGTTCGTGATGATTTATTTCCTATATATCGTGAGAATCCTGATAAAGCATTTGATATGAATGATTTTTCAGGTTGGTTCTTTAGTCAAGTTCCAAGTATTGCTAGTTCTCTATCTTTAATGATTCCTGGTACTTTATTAACTAAAGGAGTTGGAGCTGTTGGTAAAGGTGTTGCAGCATTAGGACGTAATAGTTCTAAAGTAAGTCGTGCAATGAATTGGGCTAAGAAAGCTACTAAATTAGATAATGTATATCGTGCTAATAAGTTAAAACTTATCGCTAAAGATGGTATTACTGCTATTGGTATGCGTCTTGGTGAGAACTATCAAGAAGCTCGTGGAGTTGCGGAACAAATAGAAGGAGAAGCATTGTCGTTATTTACAGGAATGTCTGATGAAGAATTTCAAACTTGGTTAGATAATAATCCTGATATTGCTAATGAAGCTAAAGAAAGAACTAAAGAAGAAGCCGCTCTTATAGTTGCAGATAAAGCAGCTATGCGAAACTTTGGATATAATGCAGGTAATGTGTTCTTTGATTATATGCAATTACGTGCAGTTAATAAAGCATTAGGTCAAGTTAATCGTGCTATTACTCCTCGTATTCGTTATTCACAAAATCAAGCTCTTGATAGAATAGCTTCTACTGGTGTTGAATCTGCTAGTCAAACTTTAGGTCAAGCGGCAAAAGGTACTATTAAAGATTTTGCAGGTAAAATAAATCGCTTTGTTAATTCTAGTGAGAATCTACTATTATCTGAATTAACCGAAGGTATTGAAGAAGCTATTAACTTTGTAGGTCAAGAAGAAGGTACTTTATATGGTCGTTACCTATTAGGTCAAGCTGAACAATATAATGGTGCTGTATCTATGGATAGAATAGAGAAGTACTTACAGAATCCTCAACTATACAATGCTGCATTATGGGGAGTTATTGGAGGTGTTACTTTTGGTGGTGCTATGTCAGCTATTAATAATCGTAAAGGTGGTAATGTAGAAGAGAAACAACGTATTGCTGAAATCAATGGTCGTGAGCAAGTATTCAATGAATATGCTCGTCAGATGAAGATTATCGAAAATGGTGAGAATCCGTTTCAGATAGAACGTGATGCTAAAGGTAATCCTATCACTTATCTTGATGGTGGAACTATTAGTCAAGACCCAACAGTAGGTACTACTCGTTATAGTAAAGTTAGTCCCGAAGAACAAGAAGATTTACGTGCTGCTGCTAAAGAGAAGTTCACAACTACTCTTACTTTAAATGCTATTCGTTCCGGTAACTATGAGTTACTCGAAGATTATATTGAAGACCCTAGATTAAAGAAAAAGCTAGTAGATGCAGGTCTTGCTGATGAAGCAGAATATGATAGAGATACTCAATCTATAAAGAAAACTATGCGTACTGTTCTTAATAGATATGTTAACTATTCTAGTGCATTGCGTAGTGCTAATATAGATGATGCTCTATTAGATGTAGCTATATCAGAAAATATAGTTAATGCACAAGAAGCTGACTTACTAAATAAACGAGTAGAAAGACTTAATACTATTCAATCTCAATTAGAGAATACTATTCCTGCTATTAATGAGATTCTTGACCCAATGGCTAAGAATCGTATGCAGTTAGGTATATTAGAACAGTATCGTCGCGAAGTAATGTCTACTTATAATAGTCTAAAGAATAGTAATAATCCTTTGGATAAAGCACAAGCTAGTCAATACTTAGATATATCTAGGATAATAGAATCTAAAGTTAATGACTTACGTAGAGGTTTAAATCCTATGGAAAGTTTATTCTTAGATAATGTTCGTAGTATAGAAAATATAGCTCTTGGAATAGAAGGTAGTCAAGAACAAAACGCACTTATTAAGAAACAGATAGATGAATTAGATGAAAATGATGTAGCTCTGTTTAAACAAGCAGGTAAAGACTTTAGTCTAGAAAGTTTATCTAAACAAGTTCGTGCTATTAATTCAGAGTATATGGATAATATGGGACAGATACTTTTTGATGAAATTTGTAGAGATAACTATCGTTCTAATATTATTACTACTAATGAACAAGCTAAGGAATTTGAAGATACTCGTAAGAAAGAATTAGAAGATGCAGCTAAGAATCTAGTTAAGTCAGCAAAGAAGAATCTTAATGACTTTGTTAATATGGCTAATGAAGAAGAGCTTGGTAATCTTGAGAAAGCACTAGATAATGCGTTTACTGATGAAGAAAGTCAGAATACTAGCAATAAGAGTTTATCTAACGCTGTTAGTATTTTAACTAATTCAGAGAATGGTAAGAAAGATATAGCGTCTTTAAGAGAAGCTATTACTAAGAGAAGAAATAGTCTTGCTGCACAAAGTCAGGCACAGCAACAGAATGGGAATAATCAGCGACAAGACTCCTCTACGGGGGAAGCGAGGAGCGAAGCGACGAGGCAAGAAGAACCAGAGGTTAAGCCTATTCCAAAACCTAAACCAAAGACTGCTAAAGAGAAGAAGTTAAAAGAGACATTAGATAAAGTAGTATCTAAAGCTAGTTCAGGTGTTATAAATAAAGCTAATATTAATAACTTAGAATTTACAATAGTAAAGCCTTTTGCTAGTTTAGGAGATGTTAGTAGAAAACCAGTTAAAGTAAGTGCAATAGACGTACGTGTTAGTAAATTTGGCAATGTTAGTATTGATGGAATGGATGCTAAAGGTAATATTATTGCTGATGTTACTATCGATGAACTAAATGCCGCTATTGCTATCGGAGATGTTACTTACGTAGATACTAGTAAATCTGATGAATCTGCTCCTGCTGATACTAACGTTCTTGAATCATCTATATCTGATAATGACTTAGAAGGTCAACGTCAACGTATAGAAGAGATAAATTTATTTATATAATCAAATACAAGGTAATCAGATAGAAGGTAAGACATTTACTAGTCTTAATGATATGATGGTTTATCTACAACAGTTAAATCCTAGAGCTGTTAGTTTGTATAATGATATTAAGATTCTAGCTAATCGTCAAATAGTAGATGGTAAGATAGTTAATGTTGATGAAGAGATTAAAACTCCTTCTGATATTATACAAGAAGCAAGTAAGACTTTAGATAAAGCTGTTGCAGAGAATAAACAGAATACTAAAGATAATGGTTACTTCTTTAATTTAGTTAATTTAAATGATAGTAAGGTTTACTCTCGTATCGGTCAGTTAAAGACTAATGATACAGTAAATGTAGAACTAGATGAAAACGGTAATCTTATTGTTAAGTCTCGTGGAATTAAAATAGGCGAGTTTCCTAAGATTGGTTATAATAATGGTAATGTTGAAGTTATGAATCAAGGTTGGAGATATACTGTTAGAAACGATAGTATAGATTTTATAACTCAACTTCAATCTATTATTGCTAGTGAAGAACCTAGTGCTAAAGAATTTGTACAACTGCTTAATAATATACGTCGTTTGTATCGTGTTCGTAATAATCCTGAAGTTGAAGGAACATTCGGACATCAGCTTAATGCTCTACAAGAGAATGGTCACTGGCAGAATTTAACTAGTTTATTCGGTGATACTCAAACTAATCTATTAGATAGGATTAAACATCTTAATAATATCATATTCTTTAATAATGCTCTTAATGTTAATCAGTCTAACTTTAGTGCTATTGTTGATGAATCGTTGACTAATTGGATGAATAAGCTCAAGAAGTCTTATACGGACATTAATAACTTAAAGTCCTCTATTAGTAAAACTAAGTCTAAAAAGAAACGTCTAGTTGTTGGACGTACAAGTTCAGGTAGTGTTATTTATGCTAGAGATAAACAAGGTAATCCTATATATCGTAAGTTTGGAGACGTAGCTACTAGTGAAGCTACTGACGGTTATCGTCTAGTAGTAGGAGTTGACGGAGGAGTTGCCGATATTAAATCTAATAGTATTATCGCTGCTAGTCGTATTCCTAGAGGAGTAGTTGGTATGACTATTAAAGATTCGGAAGGTAGACTTATTGCAGTTACTAGCCGTGAGAATACTATGAGTAATAGTGAAACAGAAGCTACTGAATATACTAAGAGGTTTAATGAAGGATTAGATAAATTATTCCATTCATTAGTAGATGCTACTCTACAAGGTAATACTGACTTACATCAACAACTATTAGATGAAATATCTAAGTATGTAGGTAAGCAAAAAGCCCTTTATGGTTATGAAGTTGTAGGTCGTGCATTTCGTCCTCTTAATAAGATTGGAGCTACTATTTACTTTAATGTTGCTGATAGAAATGTAGCATTTGCTATACCTGGTGAAATTAAACCTAGAAGGCTTATGGCTCGTATGCCTAATGGTTTTGTTCCTACTAATAATCATGGTAACTTTAGTACTATGATGGAAGGAGTATATGCTACGCTTACCCGTAATGTTATTAATTCAGCTATTCGTGGTGAATCTAATTTGTTTAGAATGGTAGATGGTAAACTACAAGCTAAGATACCTAATATACTTCAAGATGAATGGATGGACACAGGTTATAGTAGTTATGAAGAATTTGTAGCTAAAGACGGAGTACTAGTTACTGACTTAGGTAATGTTACTGATAGTAAAGGTAATATCATTAGTAACTTTAATTATGTAGGAGATGTATATAATCGTAATATCACTCTTATGAATCCTAGTCGCAATGCTAGTCGTACTGACGCGGCTAACGCCGCTACTTCCCCCATAAAGGAGCAACAAACTGTGTCTCCCGTAGTTGTACCTGACCCACTTGCTAGTCAAGATAGTGCTCCTCAAGTAGGTACTCTTATGGAAGTTGCACAAGCTAATACTGATAATCCTAATCTACTATCTGTTATATCTGCATTAGAAAGTGCTGGTATTAAACTTAATCCTGATATTGAAATAGTAGGTGATGAAGGTAGATTTGCAGGAATAGTCGCTGGTGGTAATACTATTACTCTTAGTAATCGTTTTAATAGTCTTGCTCCTGAACGTAGAGTTCTTACTCTTATACATGAAGGTGTACATTATCTACTTAATGATGAACGTGCTAATATAGAACAATCATTCGGAGACTTATACGATAAGTTTGCTAACTTTATTAATCAAGATTCTCGTCTAGTAGATGAGTATGGAGATTTCTTAAATAGTAGTAAACCTAGAGCTGTTGCTATTGAAGAGTTTGTAGTCGAAGCTATTACTAATCGTACATTTGCTAGATTACTAGCTAGAATTAAGTATGATTCTAATCCTACTACTGAATCAAATAACCTGTTTACTAAAATAGTAGATGCTTTAGTAGAATTAATAGGTAAGATAGGACAAATAGATAATACATTGCTTGGAGAAGTTCGTAATCGTTTATCTACTATTGGATTAGAAACTAGTGATACAGCTAGTACTTCTACTATTACTCATGACGATACTTTTGATAGAGCAGAGGAAGATGTTAGTGTTCCTACTGATGATGTATTTGATATTCCTGATATAGACTTAGATTTAGATAGTAGTATAAGTGATAACTACCGTCAAGTCGATAATTTCGATAGTCTGATTGAGGGATTGAATAATCGACAAAAGGCTATTGTGACGCATTTGTTTGACACTGGTGAGCTTAGTTTTGTATGTAGTTAAGTAAGATAAGCCCAGAGACGAAAGTCCGGCAGAGAGCCTTAGAATGAGCCATTTTAAGCGCATCTTCCGGACTTTTATATTTTCCTTATCTTACTATCACGACAGCATATAAAATGCGAAATTCGGCAGGAATTTGCGGTCTACGGGCATCTGTTCGCCTTCGTAACGTGCGGTTTTCGTCCGTCTAATGAATCTATTTGATAGTATTGATAATAATGTTATCTTTGATACTGTTAGTAATTACTTAATTAATAATATAAAGTATATGAGTTGTACTCCTAGTAATCCTAAATTAGATAAGCTATTAGAGCTTACTAATAATGATGTTAGAAAATCTACCGAATATCTTGCTACTATCGAAGATACTGGTTTTCGTGAATGGTATCAAGAAAAGACTGGTAGAGATTTCAATGAAGAGAGTATTGATGCAAACACTGTTAATGCTATTATAGCATATAATAACAGAGAAACAATTAATACTCAAGATTATGTTCAGAACGTTCGTACTTCACGAACTGGTATATTTGGTAATGATATAGCAAAGGAAGACCATGCTATTAATATCCTTAGTACTATTTATCTAAAGAGTCAAGGAAGTATTCGTAAAGCTCTTGCTAATAGAAAACGTAAAAGTGAGAAAGAAGTCCTAAAGGATAAAGCCGGTAATGAGTTAAGTCCTCAAGCTGCTGTAAAGTTAACTATGATTACTTATCTTAATCGACATCTTAAAGAGAATGATAAGAAACTTACGCAAGAACAAAAAACTTATATCGGTACTATTATTCGTAATCTTTACGATGGTGGTAATTATAACCGTAATGAGTTATTTGATATTGTTATTAATTCACCCGAAGTTATTAGTCTTAGCAAAGAGTTTGGTATAGATACTAACGAGGATTATGAAACTAATGACGATGCTAAAGAAGGAAGTGAACAAGACGGTCGTCAAGAAGACCCTGAAACTATTGCTTCTTTACGTGCTGATTGGTCTGAACTAGCCGACCAACGTAAAGATATTGATAAGAATGTTAGTAAAGAAGTGAAAGAATGGTTTGCTCATTTACCTAAAACTAATAGTAATTCTTTTATTAATGAAAAACCTGATACAGCTAGTGATACTTATTCAGGTATAGCTGAAAGTGTTGGATTCTCTAGTTCTTTTAAAGCATTGAATAATTATGGTAACTTCTCTAGTGTTGAAGCTATGGTAGAAAGTTTCCATACTATTGCTGAAAGATTTAAAGAAGTATCTCATTTAGAATATGCTGCTCGTCTATTAGAAGATGAAGCTAATGTTCAGATAAGAAATAAGATATTTACTCAACTAAAACAATCTATTTGGGAACGTAATGAAGTAATTCAAAGTGCAGACGGTTCTAATGTAGTGACTAAGAATCGTAATACTTTCTCTAAACTTAATCTGCAAAATAAGATACTTAATAGTTTTGATTCTCTTGTTCATAATCCTTCTATTATGAATGGAGATGTTGCAGTATTAGAAGAACTTAAAAATAGATTATCCACATTAAACAATTCAGATACAAATGAAGTACAAGAAATCTCGGAAAAGCTTGCGGCAATCTTTAATAAATATAACTTCGGCATCAATAGGCAGGGTGTTGTTAACTACATTCGTAGCTTCGGTGATAGTCAACTTTCTAATATCACTAGTCTTATCAACGATTTGCTAGAATTTAATAAAGTTGTAGCTAATGCCTCTAATATATTAAAGATAGATAATGAAGCACAACGTATATATTATGCAGGCGAATATAGCAAAGCTAAGAATGATGAAGAATATACAGTAGTTCCGTTTGATAAGTCTCAACTACAATATAAAGGCGGTTATGCTAATAATATAGCTAATCGTATATCTGATAAATTTAAAGACTATCAAATAGTAAATTCTGAATTTAATAGTATTAATGCAGAGAACAATCTAGTTAGTGATATTCTAAAGAATAATTATATTAGTAAGTTCTTTGAAAGAATTAACGATAATCGTTATAATGATAATCCAACTGCTAATGCTGAACTTCGTGATTATCTAATTAAGTTTACTAATATTCCTCAATATCAGTACAGTAATATACTTATTGAGAAAACTTTATCTAATGGTAAAGTAATTCCAGGTCTACTTCGTCTTACTGATACTGGTTACGAACTTACTGAATATTATCGTGAGTTTGGTGCACAATTATATAATGGTGTTAGTAATGAACTTACAGGAAAGGCTAAATCTTATAAAGATATTAATGCTCTTGAATGGGATATTATTACTCTAAACGAATACGCTAACAATGGAGACAACTATGAGATGGCTAAAGAAGTTAAGAAATCTAAGTTCTTTACCCAAACACCTTCTGATGCTCCAAAGACTTTCGTATTTAATAGTTATAAACTAGATTATACTGGACTATTTAATACTAATGGTGATATTTATAGAGGACATCCTATTTATGTAGCTTATGCTAACATCTATGCTAAAGAATTAGCAGAAATGGCACAAGCTATCAACTTCTTATTCGAGACTACTGTTGAGAATGGAGTAGTAACTATTGTATCAGATGAGAACGGTAAACCTAAGATAAAAGAAGAGTTTAAAGATTTACGTAAATCAGAAGCTAGACTTAATTATCATTATTGTAAAAGTATTCTTGATTCAAATGGTGTTCCTACTGGTAATGTATTTAAGTTTAGAAGTCTACTTATTGATAAAGTTAAAAACCTTAATAAGTATAATAGTGAGACAGCTAAAACGGTAGATATGAATTGGCTATTTGAAGGAGGTGATGTATTCTCACTCCTTTATGGGGGAAAGAATAGTGAAATATCATTGATACAAGACGAGAACGGAGAATATAATATTAGACTTACTGGTGAACTTCGTAATTCAGTTTATAATTATATAGATAATTATATTAATTATAGAATACAAGAAGCTGTTGCTAAATATAGTTCTAATAAAGAGTTTGTAGATAAGTATAAGAATGCTAGTCAAGAATCATTTAATTCCTTCATTGCTGAAATGGTTCTTAACTATGAGATTCAATATAATAATCTAAATGATATGTTTTTCGGAGATGAAGCATATTATAAAGATTCTCGTGATACTATTAAGCGTAACAAAGAATATCAAGCCGGAGGATTAGTTTATGCAGGATATGATTTGTATAATGTACAGAAACATTTGGGAGATATAACAGTAGCTCCTAATAAGACTATTAGTATAGATAGTAGTTTCAAATATATTACTCTTGAAGATGTTCAAAGTAGCGGTAAAGTTCTAGATGATTTAAAGAAGCAATTAGATATAGCTAATGTATCTAAAGAGACTAGAGCTTTTATACTTAAACAGTTCTCTAAGGATAAATCAGAAGTAACAGATGCTCAATCGTTTATTACTCTTGATGAATTTGTTCGTAGAATGTATCTACGTGGAGAGTATGATAGTTATAAAGATTTAATCGAAGCTCTTTATGACGAAACTAAGCCTATTGACAATGTTAAGTTAGGAGAATTATCTAAGAAGATACAAGTTCAAAAGAACTTCTATTATGACTTAGAAATAGATAATGATGCTAAGTTAGCTAATCCTATTCAGATTAAAAATGCAGAGTTCGTACTTATACCTAGATTCTTAGGCAATAGTGAACTTGCTGTTTTAGCTAAATATATGACTGATAATAATATAGGTCAGGTTAACTTTACTACTACTGAAAAAGCTACTACTAATAGAGTACTAGAGTTTTGGGATTCTCATGGAAAATTCCCCTCTAAAGAGAGGTTGAAACAGTTTAACTTGGATATTCAAACTAAGTATAAAACTGGTTGGTATTCTAATCTTTATACACAGCAAGATATTCCTCAACACATGGATGGTGAGAATAAGGCAGGATTGCAGATTGTTAAGAAACTAATAGATAATATTGGTAATACTCCTGAAGGACAATCTCTTATTAAAGATTTCTTTGATAACTTTACTGCTAATATTCAAGATAGCTTTAAAGATGCGGCATCTCGTATTGGAGTTAGTATTGACGCTAGAGGTAACGTAGTATATGAAGAAGGAAAAGTTAAGATTGATAATAATCAATTTATAGCACTTATTAAAGACGAGTTAACTCGTAGAGGATTAGACAGTAATTATCGCAAGTATGCTGAAATAAATCCTGAAACTGGATTGCCTTATATGCCTGCTTGGACTAATCTAGTTCGTAGCAAGATAGAAAATATTGTAAATAGTATATTTACTAATCATGTTACTCGACAAGTACTTCCTGGTTTTCATGCTAGTCAAGTATCAGATGTTGGTATAACAGCTTTGTCTGGTCGTACAGATTTAAGAGATTTAATGCAATCAAAAGTAGAAGAGAAGCACGGATATAGTCTAGGACGTAAACTTACTTATCATAAAGACGGAAGTCAAATAGTAGAAATACTATTACCTAAATGGATGGTTAAGGCTTATAATACTTATGACAATGAAGGCAATCTTGTACATGAAGTAACTTTAGAGGACTTACAAAATGCTGGATTAGATACTATGATTGGTTATCGTATTCCAACAGAAGGTAAACAATCTATTGCTGTTATGAAAGTAGTAGGTTTGTTAGATGAATCTCAAGGTTCTACTATTGTAGTTCCTGATGAATGGGTATTACAAACTGGTGCTGACTTTGATATTGATAGTATTTATGGTATATATCATACAGCTACATTTGATAAAAATGGTAAACCTCATAAGGTCGAATATATTGACGGAGAAGATGAAGATGCTGTTGAAAGAAGATATAATAACTATCTATTTAATAATTTAACTAGAGAGAATATTCAGGACGCTAGAGATATTGCAATAGATTTAAGTCAAGAAGAAGGTATTAGTTACGCAGACGCTTACGAATCAGCTATTACTAAGTATGCCGAACAATCAGGACTTTATTCTAAAGAAGAATTTAGTCAATTAACAGTAGCTCAACAGAATACTCGTGATGCTCGTAACAATAAGATAGTAGATACATTTATTAAGATAATGAATCTACCAGTATCTATTGGTGAAAACTTATCTTCTAGTAACTTTGAAGATATTAAAGCTGCAAAGAGTAATATCTTTGAAGGTTTGTCAGAGACTTATCGTAATATTAATTCAGTAATTGCTCAAAATTGGTATCGTGATGCTAATATGTCCGGTGCACGTCTTAAAGCTATTTCTGTTAATCGTGACAACTTTGCCTCTATTGGTAATAAAGCTAAGACTATTATTGACGGTGCTCATGGTGGTTTTAGGTTTGTATATACATATAATACAGAGAAAGAAGCCAAAGACGCTCAAGCAAAATTAAGAAAACGTTTCAGAGACGTAACTAGAAATGGAAAAGAAGTAATGGTAGACCATAATCAGTTAGGTTGGAGTTACGATAATCTTAATATAGATAATCGTTTAATTACTCCTTACTCTTCTGAAACTACTGCACTTATTCTTGACGGTGTAAAAGAAGGTGGTGTACCTAATGTTGATTTATATACTTTCGATGTATATAAGTCTATTGTTGATTGTGGTGCAAACTATGAAACTTCTATCTTATTCGTTAATCAACCTGTAATAACCGAACTTATTACTAGACAAAATGCTAACGATAATGTATTTGGTGAAACTGGATTTAATCCACTTATAGGATTAAGACGAGATATGTATATAAGATTGGCTAAATCTCTTAGTATTCCTGCAAACAGTATTACTAAAAGAACTCGTCTTAAAGATATTAAATCAATGCTTGAAGCTAAAGGAATAAGTATTAACGAAAATGAACTTCTCGAAGAAGGAATACGAGTAACAGAATTAAAAGAACATCTTAAAGACAATATAGAAAATATAGATTCTACTAATGCTGATAATCTTATATATCAAATTAAAGCATTAAGAGCATTTGAATATTTCAAAGAGATATGTGACCAAATCAATACTAATATGATGGTTATTACTAGTGATAAGTTTGGTGCTGGTAAATCTGTTAATGAAATTGACAATGTAATTAATCGTATTACAGATATTAAAAAAAGTAATATTACTCGTACTAAGAAAGGTAATCCTGTTCTTAAAGCTGTTACAGAAGAAGGTAATAAATATCTTATAGATGCTATTTATCCTAAGATTAGTTTCAATACCATTAACGATATTAATCAAGATGATTCAGAATCAGTATATCCTTCTTTATATTATCAATTGAAATATAGTTGTATAGCTACTGAAAAGATTATTCGTGATAGCGAAATATTTAAAACTCAAACTCCACAATTCCGTGAGTTAGTTAATAAGTTCGATATTCGTAATCTACAAACTATTCAACAGTTAGAGAGTTTCATAATTAATATAAGTCAAGCACAATCTAATTTTGTTAATACTAATAGATTTATAACTAGAAGCAATAATGAATTTATTTCTAGTTATAATCTAAATCTTATTAGTAGTCAACAGAATACTCGTGCTAGATTATATGGTTATACTGATGTAGTAGGTAGTTTCAATATGTCTGATATGTCTGAAAAGAATATAGAAGCATTTATGAAGTTGTCTCCTGCAAATAAAGTAGTATTGATTCAAAGATATACTTCGGATGATAATCTATTTAAAAATCTAAATGTGGAGTATAAAGGTCGTCGTAATAGTTATGATAGAATATCTATTATAGATAGTACTATATCTACTGAATCTCAATATCAGATGTTTCGTAATGCTTGGCATAGTAATAATCCTTTCGTTAAACTTACAGCTATGGACTTAGTAAGATATTCTATAGTAGTAGAAGGTTATAAGTTTAAAGGTGGAACAATTAGTAAGATTATTCCTGTTGAGCTTTTATATGGACAGGATACTGGTATTGATTCTGATAATGGAGTTTCAACAGCTACTAATATTATTAATGATTCAGACAAAGCTATTAATAGTATGATTCAATACGGTAGTGAAACAGGAACTTATGAAAGACTTAGTAATGATGATAATGCAATAGAAAAATTACGTGACTTATTCTTTAGAACTAATCCTAATAATCCTGATGTACTTACATTTGAGAATAAGAAGTATAAGGAATCTAATAAAATAGTATTCAATAGACTTGGTGTAGGTGTGCTTAGTTTTAAAGAAGCACAAGAACGTAAAATGATTACTGGTAGTGAAAATAATCGTAAATATTGTCATTATGCTAAAACTAATGATAATAATAAAGTTCTACGTTTATATAAGCTAGTATATTATAATGATACTGTTTATATGTTACCTACTAATCCATTAGAACAAAACGAAATTGGAGAAGTAAGCGTTAATCCTGATAATAATAGAATGTTTCTTCCATTAGATATACTAGAAGATGTTTCTATTAATCAGTATAATGCTGCATTTATTAGTTCTGTAAATATAGGTATTACTTCTGATACTCGTAAGTTTATGGTTCTTCCTACTGTATTTGAAAGAAGAGCTGATACATTAATCGAAGAAGTATTTCCTAATAGTACTGTCTTGACTTCCCCCATAAAGGAGCAACAAATTGATACTTCTCGCAAGTATATTGTGGCAATTACTGATAACAATGCCCTATTAGAAACTATTGAATCTCTTGATGCTGCCGGTGTTCATGATTATGTTGTTGCTGCTCCTAATATGAATTATAATAATATTCGTAGGATTATTAATGAACGTAATAATGCAGATATTGCAGCTAAGAGATTACAAGCAGCTATGACTAAGTTAGATGCTAATGAAGTTCAACTTAGAAAGAAGAAATCAGATAATTCTGAATCTCCTTATTATGCTCAACTTAAAGCTAGCATTAATCAAACTATTGAAGATGTTAATGTTAATGGTATTGGTTTTGTTCCTGTTCTACAAACTGTTGTAGATAATACAGGTTTTAGAGCCGGTGGATATTTTAGATACGAAAAAGAAGGTAATGTTTATATTGTTACTAACTTAGGTCGTGTAACTACTAAATCTGTTAGTCTCATTCCTGACTATATGTATAGTAAGAAAGTAACTATTAATAGTGTTAGTCAATTACAATTCCCTAGACGTAATGCCATTACTCAAGTAGTTAAAGAAAACGCTAGATTAGATAAGTTTGCTAATAATAACATTATTCGTGTTCAGACAGAAGATAACTTTATTAATGAAGATATACTTGAATCTGCATTGATAGATAATGATAAAGAGATAAATGATTATATATCTCGTGTTATTGAAAGTGTTGAACGTAGTAATGCTAATGTAGAAGAAGCTGCATTAAACGATGCTTTCCGTTCATTTACAACTATTGATTTACGTTCTAATACAGCTACTAAGTTAAATGATAACTTACGTGAACAAGCGTTGAGAATTATCAATGGTTATACTAATAGACGTATTGATGATTTCTTATTTGATATACATAACTTCTTTACTACTTATGTTACTAATCCTGACGGAACTTATAAGTTAGATGAAAATGGTAACAAGATAGTTCAAGAGAAATGGAGTATAACTAATAAGAAGTTATTCGACCGTATGTTAGAGGACGAAACATTACGTACTCGTTATGAAATGTTCCTAGATGATATTAATAGATTTGTAGAAGACTATTCTATTATTGAAGCTATTCAACCTTATAATATTGATGAAGCTTATACTGTAAGTGAGACAGAAGAAGAAATCGAAGGTTTACGTAGAACTAATGATATGCTTAAACAGATTAAGGATAAGTTCAAACGTATCAAAGACTTAGATAATGTAGTTAAACGTAGTACTAAGATGTACTTCGATAGTTACATTACTAGTCTTTCTAGTGACCCTCGTGTACAATCTAATATGCTTAGTATTACAGAAGCATTTGAAGATGAAAACTTCTTCCAGTTTTGGTTGGCTGATAGTCAAGAAACACATATACCAATAGTTCAAATAGTTCTTAAACAAATGATGAATCAGTTAAGAGCTAGTGAAATAGAAGCTAGAGACAAAAAGATAGCGTTTACTTCGGCAATATCAACTATCATTGAGGACGCGAAAAACAACGGTATAGACGTGTCTCTGAACGATATTTTGGACGAAAATGGCAATCTTTTGCTACCGTATAATGAAACGTTCACTGAAAAATTAAGGTCGCTAAAAGAGGCTGTAAAGCTGGCACAAATCGAAGACCCGAATGGTCGAGACGGTTTAATATATAAGAAAGCTAAAGATGAGTTAGAGAAGTTCTTAATAGATAATGTAGAACGTGAATACGTTAAAGAGATGTATCAAGAGTACTACAATACAAACCAGTTACTTAATAAATACCCTGAAACTTATGTTAAGTTAATGAAGCTATTGCATGAAGAAGGAGATATATTAAGTACAATGATTGACAATGATTATAGTACTCTTACTGTTCAAAATGAAAGACGTCTTAACGAGATTCAAAGTGAACTTACTGAAATGCGTGCTGTTATTGATGTTGACGGTAATTATAAAGAGAATTATTATGAAGCTAATGCAGTTAATAATTATCTATTGTCTCGTCGTCAACTTAATAATAAGTATAAAGAAAACAGACCTAAGGATGCTTTTACTATTCGTTATAAACAAGCTATTGAAGGACTTCAATACCCTGAAACATCTGAAACTTATCGAGAATCAGTTGAATGGCTTAAAGCTAATACCGACTATAAGTTAAAAGGTGAGTTCTTAGATGAGTTAAAGAAGACTTATATGGATACTCGTGCTGGCAATCCTTTTGATAGTTTTGTTCGTACTATGGCATACGGCAAGTATGATGAAACAGGTGTTATTGACGGTACTAAGTTTACAGAAGTGCAAATAGCTAACTTAAAGAAACATCAAGAGCAAATGTTTGCCGCAGCTGTTGGTAGAGTTAAGCCAAATGAAGAACAAGCTCAAAAGTGGTTAGAGGAGCATATAAGTTATATCAATACTGTATATTACGAAGCCATGTATGTAGCTATGAACAAAATGGGTAAAGTAGTATTTGATAAATGGTATAACGAGAATCATGTACTTAATCCTATTACTAAAGAATACGAACCATTAGCTATTTGGAGACAAATGGTAGTTAAGGACGAAGCTAATAATATGGAATATAGTCCTAAATATAAATGGTTAGAAACTAAAGTTAAAGACAAGTACAAGAATCCTAACTATGATGAAGTTAAGTTACAACCTTCTACTAATAAATATCGTAATGATAAGTATTACGGAATGAATAACTATCAGCAACAACTATATAATGAAGTAGATAATCTACTTAATAGTCTTGTTAAAGATAAACGTAGTCGTGCCTATATTAATCGTGGTTATTTACCTAATCAAGCTGTTGAACAACCTCATCAAGGTTTTACTGATTATTGGCAAGACTTTAAACGTAGTCATGGTTGGTATGATACTCCTAATAAGTCTGATATAGAACTTAATCTATATAAGAGATTTAGTAATGCCCCTATGCTTCATAGTTTATCGGAAGTTAAGTTACTTCCTATTCGTGAACAACAAGAAGGGGAAACTAAAGAAGAGTATTTAACTTATGTTCGTGAAACTCAAGCTAAGAATAATGAGTTACGTAAACAAAGAGCACAGGAAAATGCAGAACGTAATAATCCTAATGTTCTTGAAAGACTTAATTCATTTATAGATAGTATGTATAACTTTAATACTCGTAATGATATAGCTAGATTAGCTAAAATTACTAGTAATCAATTACGTAATATGGATATTATTAAGAGAAATCCTAACGATAAACTTATGGATAATAGATTACTTAGTAGAATTACTGGTAAACAAGAAATACGCACAACTAAAAGTGATGATTCTAATATAGTTAAGCACTTTGAGAATCAAGTTCGTAAGTTAGTATTTAATGAATTTGAAATGGATGAAGGTACTCGTTCTAAAGTATCTCGTGTTATGCGTAATATGGTATCTAGTAAGTTTATGATGTTAAACGTTACTAGTGGTATTGCCAACGTATTATATGGTAAGACACAGATACAAATGGAAATGGCTGCCGGACAATTCTTTAAATACAAAGACTTCCGTAAAGGTGAGAACGAATGGATGCAGAATGTAGGTAGTTATTTAGCTGATGCTTATAATGAAACTACTAATAACGAAACTAATGCTATTATTAGATTATTCAATGTTATTGAATCTGATATGATAACAGAACGTTATGGTAAAGGTAACAATCCTATGGGTAAATTAGAAAATCTGTTGTTTATCCAACAAACTGCGGGTGAACATTATATGCAGAACGCTACATTGTTAGCTATGCTTCATTCTCATAGAGTTGTTGCTGTTAATGGTAAGAATAAAGTAATGTCATTTGAACAGTTTGCTATGGGACTTAGAGAAGAAGCATTGCTTAAAGTTCTTCGTAAGAATAATCCTGAATTAGTTACTAAATATGAAACATTCAGAGATAAAGTGCTTGAATCATATATTGAGAAAGAACGTTATGTTAAGTTTAAAGCTGATATAATAACTGACTTCTTACGCTCTGTTCCTAAAGAGATAAGAGAAGAGTTTAAAGCTACCTATAAAGAAGATACTAAAGAAGAAAGAACTAAGTTCGAGAATCATCCTTCTTTTAGAGAAAGTCTTATCTTGAAAAATGGTGTTGCTACTCTTAAACCTGACAGTGGTCTTACTAATGATGATATTGCAGCTTTCCGTAATAAGGTTATATCAGTTAATCATCAAATACATGGTATCTATGATAAGATTGGTGCTAATCAATTACAACAATCTTGGTGGGGAGCTTTACTAATGCAGTTCCATAAACACTTAGTTCCTGGATTCCAAAAACGTTTTGGTTATCGTTTAGGTCACTTTGACGGTATATATAATGAAACTAGAGAATCTATTAGTAAAGGAACTTATGTTAGTTTAGGTGAGTTTATAGCAATGCCATTTAAGAAATACTACGAACTTAATGATAGTAACGAACTTCAAGCTGTTCGTACTCTTCAAGGAATTGCTAAAGGTTATGCAGATTTTGTAGCTAATCTTACTACTTATTATAACATTCTTCCTGAATATGATAAAGCCAATATTCGTAGATGCTTAGGTGAATGGATAGCTATTACTAAGGCAGTAGCACTATTTGTAGTAGGAAAATTAATGCTAGATGACGATGATGATTCTACACAAGTAGCTGACTATATCCTATATAGTGCTGACCGTCTAATGTCTGAAACTATTCAATATACTCCGTGGGGAATAGTTAATGAAGGTAAGAAACTATATAGTCAACCTGTTGCTGCATTAAGTATTGCGCAAGATAATCTTAGATTATTAGGAGCACTTTGTAGCTATATTATTACTGGTAATCCTGATGATTTATATTATAATTCAGGAAGCTATTCAGGTGAAAATAAACTTGTAGTAAATTTCTTTAAACAAGTACCATTAGTTAATCAGATTATAAAACATGA
>OLPH01001305.1_pt1 | contig 25458 bp, 18 predicted proteins | sample 1672951 | NCBI WGS metagenome assembly OLPH01 (sample SAMEA3136740, study PRJEB25190) | human gut metagenome | reverse complement strand
CCGCGACGGGATGCGGACTGCGGACTGCGTTATCCACGGGATTCGCGGCGGGCTCCCCACGCGGGAGCCCCTACAATGCGGTTTGCGTTATCCACGGGATTCGCGCGGGCGCCCGGTTATGGGCGCCCCTACGGCCTCTACGCTAATGTTTAGCGTCGAGGCTGGGCACGCCGTCGACGTCGGCGCATTTGGTGTTGCAGCCTTCCTGGCTGCAGACCCAGAACGGGCCATACGGGCCAGTCCGTTTCTGGAAGGTCCCTTTATGGCAGCGCGGGCAGGGATAGGGCGACGGCTTGGCGTCGGGCCGTTTCTTTTCTCCCTCGACGGGCTCGGTGTGGCGGCACGACGGGTAATTGCTGCAGCCGTAGAAGTCGCCGTATTTGCCGTGGCGCTTGACCATGGCGCTGCCGCAGACGGGACAGACCTTGATGCCGGCCAGGTGCATGACGACTTTCCGGGCCGCCGTGACTAAGGTATCCAGGAAGGACAGCTGGTCGCGGAGGAAGGTATCCAAGTTATCCTTGCCCAGGCTCATCTGATAGAGCCGTTCTTCCCAGACCGCCGTTTCGTCGGGATAGAGCATTTCATCCGGCAGGGAATCGACGAGGAGATACGCGTCGTCTGTAGGCTTGAGGTACTTCTTCTTCCCTTCTGTCGTCAGGAATTTGCGCTGAATGAGTTCCTGAATGATCGTCGCCCGCGTCGCTTCGGTGCCGATGCCTTGGACTTCCTTCAATTTCTTTTTCAGGTTTTCGTCTTTCACGTACTTATAGATTTCTTTCATCGCTGCCAAGAGCGTCGACGGCGTGAACCGCGGCGGCGGTTTTGTCGCTTTCTTGTCGACTTGGCCGTTCTGATAATGGACGCTGTCGCCTTTGCGGACTACCGGAAGGGTCCCTTTTTCTTCGTCTTCGTCGTCGTGCTTCTCGCTCTGATAGAGGACTTTCCACCCCGGCACGGTGACGGTCTTGCCGTGGGCAACGAAGGTTTCGTCAGCAGCTTCGATAACCATGCGCATCTGATCGTATTCGTGAATAGGATAGAACTGGGCTACATAGGCCTGAGCAACAAGGTAATAAATGTGCTGCTGCATGGACGTCAACTTATCAAAAGGACAGGCGATGGTCGTCGGGATGATGGCGTGGTGCGCCGTAATTTTGCTATCGTTCCAGGCGCGGCTGCGTATCTTGCCGTCAGCATGGGCTGCCCATTCTGCCAATTTCCCGGCCTTCAAGGCGCCGATGTTCTGCAAGATACGCGCTACGTCTTTGCGCTGGTTCACCGGCAGGTATTCACAGTCCGAACGGGGATAGGTCGTCAGTTTCCGTTCATACAGTTCCTGTGCCGTATCGAGGACCTGCTGCGGCGTGTAGCCATAGCGCTTGCCAGCCAGGACCTGCAAGGACGACAGGGACAGGGGCAGGCGCTGGGCCTCTTTCTTCTTGGTCTTCTTGTTCTCGACAATCGTGCCGTCAGGACGGTCCTGGAGGCGTTCGAGGATGGACTGGGCCGTCTTTTCGTCGACACAGCGCCCTTCCGGGTCGAGGCCACCCTGCGTATCGCGGGGCTGCCATTGGGCGCGGATGACGCCGTTCTTATGGAGGAAATCGGCTTTGATGACGTAATACGTGACGGGCACGAAGTTATCCAGTTCCCGCTGGCGGCGGACGACGAGGGCCAGTGTCGGCGTCTTGACGCGGCCAATGGGAAAGACGACGCGATGGCCCTGGCGGCGGGCAGCCAGCGTATACGCCCGGGACAGGTTCATGCCGATGAGCCAGTCGGCGCGGCTCCGGGCCAAGGCCGATTCCTTGAGGTGGACGAAATCGCCGTTGCTGCGCAAGTCGTCGAGAGATTCGTGGATGCTCTTGTCATCGAGGGCATTCAGGAGAATCCGCTCGACAGGCTTCTTATTGCCGACGTAGTCAAGGATTTCGTCGATGAGCAGCTGCCCTTCCCGGTCCGGGTCACCGGCGTTGACGATGGTATCGACGTCGGAACTGGCAATGAGGTCCGTAATGACCTTGAACTGATCCTTGCTGGCTGGGCTGACCAAGAGCTTCCACTTTTTAGGGATGATCGGCAAGTCATCGGCATTCCAACGCTTGTACTTGGGATCATAATCCTGGGGTTCAGCCTGCTGCAAGACGTGGCCATAAGCCCAGGTCACGATGCCCCCACCCGTGCGGATACAGCCGTTCCCCCGCTGATGCGGCTCTGGCAGGCATTTCGCCAGCTCCCGGGCCATGCTCGGTTTTTCGGCAATAAAAAGTTTCATAAAGCATCTCTCTTTCTGAAATAGACTGTACCCTATATCATACCATGGCTAGGGGTTCATGGCTAGTAGGGGCCGTCGGACCGCGGCGGACTGTGTTTATACGGCTTTTGTGACTTTTGCCAGCTGGCCGGCGGCTCCGATGGCGCGGACGAAGGATGGCGGGATGTCTTCTTTTTTCAGGGACTGGCCGATAAGGCGGCCGAGGATGACGCCTTTGTTGCTGTAGAGCCAGGCAAAATAATAGATATATAAGGCTTTCTTATTGCGCGGGTTGACGTGCCACAAGAGCCGAGCCGGATAATCGTGGAAGTTGACATCCAGTTTGCGGCAGGCCTTCTTGATCATGTCCGTCGTCGCCCGGGCATGTTCGCCACAGGCCGTATTGATGATGCGGTCCAGGTCGCGTCGCTGGCCGTGGTCGATCATGGTCTTGGCCAGGTCCATTTCAAAGCAAATCTCATCGGTGAAGTAGACGCCCCGTTCGTTCTTGTGGCTGCCCTTGACGTCGGCGTCGTAAAGGGCGACGACGGGAATCTTGAAGTATTCCAGGAGCTTCTTGATCTTGGAAATGGAACTTTCGCCGCGGGCATTGATGAGGCAGATGCCGTAATAATCGAAAGGCAGATCCAAGGTCTTGCCAAAATGCTGGAAACAACCGTATTCCGTTTCCCCTTCGACGATGAGGACGCTCCGCGAATACAGGGCTTCTTTGACTTCCGGGAAGTGCATAATCAAGTGTTTCTCGATTTCTTCGCTGAAATGGAAGCCGGCACCGCAGGCCGCTTTGACCAGGCCCTGTTTATTGCGGTACAGGCGGATGATGTGGCGGTAATCGTCGATGAGGGAATCCGTCGAATGGGTGACGATGAACAACTGGCCCCGCAGACCGTCGAGGCCGAACAAATCCTTAAGGAGCGTGCAGAACTGCGGGTCTTCATTGTTGAGGAGCTGCTGGTAATAATGAAGGACCGACCGCTGCATATAGGGATGGAGGTGCATTTCCGGTTCATCGATGGAAATGACCAGGGGCAGATAGCGCTTGCCTGCTTCGTCGACGATGACATTGTGTTCCAAGGGCACGGCGCGGCTGATGGACATCAGGTAGACCTGGGTGATGATGCATAACGCGGCCAGGGAAATGAATTTCATATTGTCCGCCCTGGGCCGGTCCATGCGGCATAAGAGACGGGATAAGAGGAAAATGTTGATGAAATACGACGAGTCCATGGTGCCGACGGCGACTTCGTGGTGGATGAAGGCCTTGGCTTCGTCCGACAGGCCATCCCAGTGAGCCTCGCCCCAGTTCGACAGCTTCTGTTCCAGGGCCCGGTAAATGCGCGGCGGCACGCGCGGTTCTTCCGGTACAGCCGCCGAATAGGATACGTAGCGCAGGCGGCGGATGAGCTCTAACGGCAGTTCTTCACCGCTGTTGTCATCGTAGAGATGAGGATACATGTCGCTGACGCGCATTTCCATGCGGACGCGCACACTCTGGCGCCGTTCGTCTGGCGTATCGGCGAAATACTCCTTTTCACTCTGCAGCAAGTTCAGATCCATCGTGATGATAATGGGCCGGGTCACGTCGGCATAATCGTCTTCTTCGACGTTGCGGCCATCGCTCATATAGGAAATGAGGCGCAGCAGGCCGCTCTTGCCGATGGCGTTTTCCCCGACGATATAGTTGGCCCTTTTGTGAAAGGTCATTTCGACATCTTGCAAATTCCGGTAATTTTGGATACGCATATAAGTAAGATACACAAAATCACATCCTTTTCAGCTTTTCTTTACTATACGTATTCGACAAAAAACGCGCGGCTCCCTTCTTTTTGAGAGCAGCGCGTTATTTCTTTTATGTATCATTCATCGTTTGAGGAAAAGCCTACGACGAAGGATCTGCCATCAACGTCCGCTTTCGCGGCATACTTTGGCCAGCCAGCGGGCGATATCGAAGGTCAGCTGCCCATCTTGGAGCTGCCAGTGCCAATTACCTTCCGCTACGCCTGGCGTATTCATGCGTCCCGACGACGGCAGGGCCAGGAGATCCTGCATGGGGATGATGACCGTTTCAGCCCGGCGGCGGCAGGTATAGGCGATGAGGGCCGCGGCGATTTCCTGCGGTGCCGCTTCGTCAGACAAGCCTAGCATCTGGCGGACATGGAGCTGCTGGCTCGGTGTCAGGTCCTCTTCATACCAGCCACGGATGGTGTTGTTGTCATGGGTCCCGGTATAAGCGACACAGTCCGGTTCCGTATCGAAGTCCAGGCGGCCATCGGCCCGGTCCTTGAGGTGGAACTGGATGACTTTCATCCCCGGCAGGTGCATGGCATCTTTCAGCGTACAGACGTCATCCGTAATGACGCCCAAATCTTCCGCGACGAAGCGGAGCCTGCCGATTTTCTGATAGACTGCCTGGAAGAGGTCGAGGCCGGGCCCTTCTTTCCAGGCGCCGTTCTTGGCCGTTTCCGAACCAGCCGGCACGGCCCAATAGGCAGCAAAGCCGCGGAAGTGGTCGACCCGGATTTCGTCGACAAGGTCCATCATGCGGCGGAAGCGATCGGTCCACCACTGGTAGTTGTCCTTGGCCATGGCCTGGTAATCGTAGAGCGGATTGCCCCAGAGCTGGCCATCGGCACTGAAATAGTCGGGCGGGACGCCGGCGACAGCTGACGGGTTCCCCCTATCGTCGAGGTCGAACTGGTCCTGATGGGCCCAGCAGTCGGCACTGTTATGGGCGACGAACATAGGCACATCGCCTAGGACAGACACGCCATTCTCAGCGGCATAGGCCCGGACATCGTGCCATTGGCGGCTGAAGATGTACTGCATGAATTTGACATGCGACACGGCACTGGCCAGTTCCTTGCCATATCGGGCCAAGGCTTCCTGGCTATGATGGCGGATATCTTCCGGCCATTCCGTCCAGCAGCGGCCGCCGAAGAAATCGCGGATAGCCCGGAACAGGGCGTAATCGTCGAGCCAATAGGCGTTCTTTTCACAGAAAGCCCGGAACGGTTCCCAAGGAATGGTCAGTTCCGGATCATGGGACATATTCCAGAGGATCTTGGCCTTATAGGCGGCCAGACTGTGCCAGGACGCCGTCTTTTTCCCTTGGGCCAGTAAATCATCGAGGGTTTCCTGCCGCAGCCAGCCCCAGTCGCGCAGGATTTCCAGGGAAATGAGGGCTTCGTTGCCGGCAAAGGCCGATTCCGACAAATACGGCGAATCGCCCATGAGGGGCGGCGTCAGGGGCAGGATCTGCCAGACCCGTTGGCCGGCGGCTTTGAGGAAATCGACGAAGCGGTATGCCGCCGGCCCCAAGACGCCGTTGCCACAGGCTGCCGGCAGGGACGTCGGGTGCAGGAGGACACCAGCCCGCTTGGTCCCGGCCTCTTTGCCCTGGAGGATGACTACTTTCAGAGGCGGCAAGGTCAGAGTGAAGCGGCTGTTCACCGTCGTGACCGGCGTCATGCGCGGATGGAGGGCATTGGTTAGTTTCCCGTAAGCCAGGCCGTCCGTATAGATACTGATTGTCTGCAGGGCCGATGGATTGCGGTTCATGGCGATGATGAAGAAGCCATCTTCGGCGGGCTTGCCGAAGACATCCCGTCCCCCTTCGATGACCCGGGCAAAGGCGAAGACGTCGCCGTCGGCATAGAGGGGGATGAAGCGGCCCGTCTGTAAAGCGTCGTGTGCTGTGCGCAGCCGCGTCAGGGCCTTGGTCCAGGACAGCAGGTCCAGGTCTTCGTGGCCCCAGGGATAGGTCCGGCGGTTGTCGGGATCCTTGCCGCCGGTGACGCCGACTTCATCGCCGTAATAGATGCACGGCGCACCGGGCATGGTCATCTGCCAGGCCGTCAACAGCTTCAGGCGCTTCTTGCCCGTTTCTTCGGCCGTCGCCACGTCGGTGCCGCCGGCCTTGGTGAGGACCGTCAGGATGCGTTCGATATCGTGGCTGCCGATGAGGTTGAGCATGGCATAGAAATTTTCGGGCGGATAATTTTCAATGAGCCGCGTCAATTCAGCATTCATGCGCCGCGCATCTTTGACACCGGTCATGAAATCCAGCATGATGGCCCGCTGGGCGTAATTCATGGCACTGTCGATGTCATAGCCGCAGAGGTACTCCCGCTGCTCGCTGTAACTGACCTTGTTCGACGCATCTTCCCAAACTTCGCCGATGAGGATGGCGTCGGGCTTTTCCTCTTTCAGCGTATGGTAGAACTGACGCAGGAATGGCACGGGCAGTTCGTCGATGACGTCCAGGCGCCAGCCGCTGATGCCTTCGTTCAGCCAGTATTTGAGGACGCTGTCTTCACTGTCAATGATGAAATCCATATAAGACGGCGTCGTCTCTTCGACATCGGGCAGGTCTGATACGCCCCACCACGATTCATAGTCATCGGGATACTGCTTGAAGCGGTACCATTCATAGTAAGGCGACTCCTTCGACTGATAGGCGCCGACGCCGGGATAGTTGCCGAAGCGGTTGAAGTAAATGCTGTCGGCCCCGGTATGGCTGAAGACGCCGTCAAGGATGATATGGATGCCTGCTTCTTTGGCGGCCTGGCAGAAAGCGGCAAATTCTTCATTCGTCCCCAACATGGGGTCGACGCGGAAGTAATCGGCCGTACCGTAGCGGTGATTGCTGGAACTTTCAAAAATCGGGTTGAGGTAAATCGCCGTGATTCCCAGTTCCTTCAAGTAAGGCAGCTTTTCCCGGATACCGGCGAGGTTGCCGCCGAAAAAGTCGTAATAGACGATGTCGCCCTTGCCTTCGCGCTTGCAGTAATAGGGCACGTCGTCCCAGTCGCTATGGATGACGGCCCCCTTCTTGCCGTACAGGCGGCCTGTCGTATGGGTCCCGTGGCGGAAGCGGTCCGGGAAAATCTGATAGACGATGGCATGTTTGAACCAGTCTGGCGTACGGGCGTCCTTATCGTAGACCGTGACCTGATAGGCCGGTGGCACATCTTGGTATTTAGCGCCTTCCCCGCCGAGGCGGTCGTAGTTATTGCCGTAATAGACGGTCTCATGGCCATCGTCGACGATGAAATAATACCAGACCAAGCCCTTGGGCGGCATGGTGACGCAGCCCGTGAAGATGCCGTCTTGGTACGTCATGGGCACAAAGGATTCACCGACATTGCTCTGCCACAGGCGGATGCGGGCCCGGCAGTTCCAGGCATCGCTGCCGCCGGCCCGGAGGCGCAGGATGAGCCGGCTCCCGGAGGGAACGGCACCAAAAGACGAGCGGTAATAGAATTCATGAGAGTTGTGGTACAATCGTAAGTCCATAAGCGGTCCTTTCGTGATTGGGGAAAGTAAAAGAGGCTGCACATGAAGACAGCCTCTTTTGAGTTTGCAGTTTGCAGTTTTTAGTTTTTAGTAAATAGCTGAAAATGTAAAGCCAAGTTCTACAAACTACAAACTCTGAACTACAAACTGTCTTTTATTGTTGTAATACTTTTTTGTACAGATTCAGGTACGCTTCAGCCGAGCGGTTCCAGCTATAGTCGCTAGTCATGGCGTTGCGGACGAGGATATCCCACAAGGCCGTGTCTTCGTAGTAGCCCATGGCCCGTTTCGTCGTGAACAGGAGTTCATGGGCGTTGAAGTTCGGGAAGGTCAGGCCATTGCCCTGTTTGCTGTATTTATCGAAGGGATGGACCGTATCCTTGAGGCCGCCCGTTTCGCGGACGATGGGGATGGCGCCGTAGCGCAGGGCGATGAGCTGGCTCAGGCCGCACGGTTCGTACCGCGATGGCATGAGGAACATGTCGGCAGCGGCATAGACCTTATGGGCCAGGGCTTCGTTGAAGGTGATGTTGGCCGATACCTTGGTCAGATGACGGCGGGCCAGTTCGCGGAAGGCGTTTTCATAGCCAGCATCACCCGTGCCGACCAGGACCAGCTGGACGTCGTCGTCGACGAGTTCATCCATGATGCGCGTGACCAAGTCCAGACCCTTATCTTCGACGAGGCGCGTGACCATGGCGATCAGGGGGACGCCGCGCTTGATGCGCAGGCCCAGTTCGGCCCGCAGGGCGTCTTTATTTTCCCGCTTGCCGGCCCGGGCATTGGCGACGGAATACTGGCGCTTGATGTACGGGTCCGTTTCCGGATTATAGACGTCGACGTCGAGGCCGTTGATGATGCCCGTCACCTTTCCCCCATTGTCGCGGATATAGCCATCCAGGCCTTCGCCAAAGTAAGGATAGGTGATTTCCTGGGCGTACGACGGGCTGACCGTCGTGATGTGGTCGGCGTAGACCATGCCCGATTTCATATAGTTTACGCAGCCGTCACATTCCAGGTTGCCCTTATCGAAGAGTTCCTGCGGCAGGCCGATGATGTCGTGCATGATTGACGGCGGATAGATGCCCTGGTATTTCAAGTTGTGAATGGTATAGATCACTTTGATGCCCTTGTAGAAATCATCATGCCAGAAGTCTTCTTTCAGGAAGACCCCCATGAGGCCCGTATGCCAGTCGTTGCAGTGGATGATGTCCGGCTTGAAGCCGATCTTGGGCAGCATGGTCAGGACGGCGCGGCAGAAATAGGCGAAGCGTTCATCGTCATCGCCGTAGCCGTAGAGGCCATCGCGCTTGAAATACCATTCGTTGTCGATGAAATAGACGGTCACGCCGTCCTGCTTGATTTCTTCGACACCGTAGTAGAGCTGGCGCCAGGCCAGGTTCACGATGCCTGTCGTCACTTCTTTCATCTGCTTCTTCGCTTCTTCGGCGATGCGGCTGTATTTCGGAATGACCAGGCGGACGTCCATGCCCTTCTTGGCTAAGGCCTTGGGCAGTGCGCCCATGACATCGGCCAGCCCGCCTGTTTTAATAAATGGCACTGCTTCTGAGGCCACAAATAATACATTCATCGTATATCCCCCACTTTCCCTATATACCGTATCAGACGTCTGCTTCCTTTTTGGCAGGACGCCCAGGTCTTCTCTTTCTCGTTGCAGCAGTCTTCTTTTCAGACGCTGCCGTTTTGGCTTTCCCTTTTCCACGGGTCGTTGCCTTCTTTCCCGGCGCCTTGGCCGTTTTCTTGACGGTCCCGTCAGCGGCCTTATCGGTTTTCACCGTCCGGCGGCGCCGCGGTTTCGTCACTGCTTTTTTTTTAGCACTTCCAGTGAGCTGCAGATAAATCGTCGCCAGCGGCGGCAGGGTCAGTTCCAGGGACTGGTCCATGCCGTGCATGGGCACATCCTGGGCTTCAAATTCACCTTCGTTGAGGACGTTGGACCCGCCAAAGGCCGTCGCATCGCTGTTGAAGACTTCGACGTACGTCCCTTTCCGGGGGACGCCGAAGCGATATGAATGGCGGACGACAGGCGTAAAGTTGCAGACGACGACAGTCATATCCGATTCGTCCTTACCGGTACGGTAAAAGGCGATGACGCTGTTGTCGCAGTCGTCGCAGCTGATCCACGAGAAGCCCGACCAGTCGCAGTCTTCTTCCCATAATTCCGGATGGTCCACATAGTACGTGTTCAGGCTGCGCACGTAGTCGTGCATGGCCTGGTGCATGGGATACTTGAGGAGGTGCCAGTCCAGGCTGTCATCGTATTTCCATTCGATGAACTGGCCGAACTCGCTGCCCATGAACAGGAGCTTCTTGCCCGGATGGGACATCCAGTAGCCGTAGAAGGCGCGCAGGCCGGCGAATTTCTGCCAGTAGTCGCCAGGCATCTTGTCCAGAAAAGAATGTTTGCCGTGGACGACTTCATCATGCGACAAAGGCAGGATAAAATTCTCGGAAAAAGCATAACATAACGAAAAGGTAATCAGGTTGTGATTGTCCTTGCGGAACAGCGGGTCCAGCGACATGTAGCGGAGCATATCGTTCATCCAGCCCATGTTCCATTTGTAATTGAATCCCAAGCCGCCGACGTCGACGGGCTTGGTCACCAGGGGCCAGGCCGACGATTCTTCGGCAATCATCAAGGCCTGGGGATATTCCTTAAAGACGGCTGTGTTGAGATGACGCAGGAAGTCGATGGCTTCCAGGTTTTCCCGGCCGCCGTATTTATTGGGCTGCCAGTCGCCGTCAGCATGGCCGTAATCGAGGTAGAGCATATTGGCGACGGCGTCGATGCGCAAGCCGTCGATGTGGAACTGGCTGAGCCAGAAGAGGGCACTGGAAATGAGGAAGGACTGGACTTCTGTCCGGCCGTAGTCGAAATTCATCGTGTCCCATTCCTTATTTTCGGCCAGCATGGGGTTGCCCGATTCATAGCACGGTTCGCCGTCAAAATGGCGCAGGCCGTGAGCGTCGCGGCAAAAATGGCCCGGTACCCAGTCGAGGATAACGCCGATGCCGTTGCGGTGGCACAGGTCGACGAGATACATCAAATCTTCCGGCTTGCCATAGCGGCTGGTCGCCGAGAAATAGCCCGTCCCCTGATAGCCCCAGGAGCCGTCGAAGGGATATTCGCACAGCGGCATGAGCTCGATGTGGGTATAATTCATCTGTTTGACATAATCGACGAGCTGGGGCGCGATGGCGCGGTACGACAGCATTTCCCCATCTTCATCGCGGCGCCAGGAACCGAGATGGACTTCATAAGTCAGCATGGGCTTGCGGTACGAATCGTACGCACTGCGGCTGTCCATCCATTTCTTGTCGCGCCACGTGTAGTGGAGTTTCGTCAGTTTCGATGCCGTATTGGGACGTACTTCCGACCAGAAGGCATAGGGGTCGCTCTTTAAGATGCGTTCCCCCGAGGCTGTCGTGATGGCGTACTTGTAGATGTCCCCTTCCCGGAGGCCGGCAATATGTGTAACCCAAATGCCGTTGCCGCAACTGCTCCGCTCCATGGGGTTGGCATCGGCGTCCCAGTGATTGAAATCACCGACGACGCTGACCTGCTGCGCATGAGGTGCCCAGACGGCAAAGCGCACACAAGGCTTGCGGCGCAGGACCGTGAAATGGGCCCCGAACAGACGATAACTGGCGTAGTTCGTACCTTGATGATACAAGAAGGTACTGTACTCGTCGATTGCACTGAGTTTCATATCTTATCCTCCTGATTCTTAGTTAGTGTTTGACCGGCTTGATGCGCCAAATGTCATCGGCGTACTGCTGAATTGTCCGGTCACTGGAGAAGTAGCCGGACTGGGCAATATTGACGACGCTCGAATGACACCACTGCGGATGATTCCCATAGCGCTTGGCGATTTCCTGCTGAGCCTGGCAATAGGATTTGAAGTCCTTGAGGACGAAGTATTCATCGTTCTTATCGAGGAAGGACGAATAGAGCATGCCGAAGTGTTCGCCACTGATGGAGCCGTCGACGAGGGCATCCATGAGGCGGCGGATGTCGGCGTCGCCGCTGTACATCTGCCACGACGAGTAGCCGCCGTGGATGTAGTAATTCATGACTTCATCAGCCCGCAAGCCGAAGATGACGCAGTTTTCGTCACCGACCTTCTGGCGGATTTCGACGTTGGCCCCGTCCAGGGTCCCCAAGGTGATGGCCCCGTTCATCATGAACTTCATGTTGCCCGTCCCCGACGCTTCCTTGCCGGCTGTCGAAATCTGTTCGCTCACGTCGGCTGCCGGGAAGAGGAGCTGCCCTAAGGACACGTTGTAGTTCTCCAGGAACAGGACCTTCATCTGCTTGCTGATCCGGCGGTCGGAGTTGACCATATGGGCGACGACGTTGATGAGTCGGATCGTTTCCTTGGCTTCGCCGTAGCCGGCAGTGGCCTTGCCGCCAAAGAGGAAGGTCCGCGGTGTAATCTTGAGTTTCGGGTTATCCTTCAAGAGGTAATACAGGTGAAGGATGTGAAGGATGTTCAGGGTCTGGCGCTTATACAAGTGGATGCGCTTGATCTGGATGTCGAAGATCGAGTCCGTCCGCACGTCCGTATCATAGCGGTCGCGGATGTAACGGGCCAGGATATCCTTGCGTTCCTTCTTGACCCGCGTCAGCTGTTCCTGGAAGGACGGGTCATCGGCAAAAGGCATGAGGTCCTGGAGCTTCGACGGCGTCCGGCGCCAGCCGTCCCCGATGGCTTCGTCGATGAGCGAGGCCAGCTGCGGATTGGCTTCGATGAGCCAGCGGCGATGGGAAATGCCGTTGGTCTTATTGGAGAAGCGGTGCGGGAAGCACGTATAGAACTGGTGCAGCGTCGAATCCTTGAGGATCTGCGAATGGATTTCGGCGACACCGTTGACGCTGTGGCTGCCGAGGACGGCCAGATGGGCCATGTGGACCTGTCCATCCCAGAGGACGGCGACGTCGCGGGCCCTCGATTCATCGCCGGGATAGAGGCTGCGGACTTCTTTGAGCCAGCGGTTGTTGATTTCTTCGACGATGAGGTAAATGCGCGGCAGCAGTTCCTTGAACATCGAGATGGACCATTTTTCCATGGCTTCTGGCAGGATCGTGTGGTTCGTGTAAGCCACGGTGCGGACGGTGATGTTCCAGGCCGCATCCCAGGACACGCCTTCTTCATCCATGAGGATGCGCATCAGTTCCGGGATGACCAGGGCCGGATGGGTGTCGTTGATGTGGATGGCCACATAGCGGTCGAATTTATAGATACTTTCGTGGTATTTCTTCTTATAATGGCGGACGATGCTCTGGAGGCCGGCCGATACGAAGAAGTATTCCTGCATCAGGCGCAGGCGGCGGCCGTCTTCATTTCTGTCGTCAGGATAGAGGAAACGGGAAATCTGCTGGACGCTGTCCTTATAGCGGAAGGCCCGGCGCCGGTCGCCGATGGACAGTTCCTGGTAGAGCTGTTCCCGCGAGTATTCAGCGCGCCACAGGCGCAGCGTGTTGACCGTGTTGTTGTGATAGCCGATGATGGGCACATCATACGGGACGGCGCGGACAGACGAATACTTTTCGTGGACACATTCCAGGTTGCCGTCTTCGTCAGGGCGCATGTAGGCATTGCCGCCGAAGCGGACATAGACGGCCTTGTCGACTTTCTTGACTTCCCAGGGATAGCCGTTGACCAGCCAGTTGTCAGGCAGTTCTACCTGCTGGTTGTCGACGATGCGCTGGTTGAACAAGCCGTACTGATAGCGGATGCTGTTGCCATGGCCCGGCAGCTGCAGCGCCGCCAGGGAGTCGATGAAGCAGGCAGCCAGCCGCCCCAGTCCCCCATTCCCCAAACCCGGATCGCGTTCGGCCGGGATGACCTTATCCAGGTCCCAGCCCAGATCTTCCAGGCCCTGGCGACAGATGTCGTCCATATCGATGCCCAGGAGATTCGATTCCAAAAGGCGGCCGATGAGAAATTCGATGGAGAAATAATAGACTTGTTTGACCTTCTGTTCGGCATAGATTTCATTCGTGCGGATCCAATCTTCACTTACCAGATCGCGGATCATGTAGGCGATGGTCCGATAGACTTCATTCAAGGTCATGTCCCGCAGATCTTTTTCCCACAAGATGTGAGCTTTCTCGGTAAATAACTTTTTGAATTCTTCCTTATCCTGCCATTTTTTCATATTGTCTCTAACCCCTTTGTAGTCGCGTTCAGCGGACTGAACGTTTACCAATGCACAACGGGTTGTCGTGGCTACCGCTCAATACGGCTTCCGGCTGGATGATCGTATTCTTATCGCATACGACGTAGTCGAGCTGGGCGTCATCGCCGACGACCGAGTGCTGCATGATGATGCTGTTGCGAATGACAGCATTCTTTCCGACCTTGACGCGGCGGAAAAGAATCGAATTCTCAACGCGGCCTTCGATGATACAGCCATTAGCTACGAGAGAATTGGTGACATGCGATTCTTCCATGTACTTGGCCGGCGCTTCATCCTTGATCTTAGTATAGATACGATGGTCCTTGTCTTTCAGGAGCAGTTCATGCCAGATGCGGCTGTCACGCAGGTCCATGTTGACCTGGAAGTACGAATGAACTGAATCAATCCGTTTTGCATATCCCTGATAATTATAACCGAAAATCCGCAGGCGGTCTACATTCCGCTGGAGTACATCCGTAATAAAGTGGGTGTATCCTTGGGCATAAGCCCGGCGTATGCAGTGCTGGAATACATCGCAGTCAATAAGGATTCCCCGCTGATATAAATTGTCCCCGGCATTGACTTCCGGCTTGGCTTCGATGGCCAGGACCCGGTCCTTGCAGGCGTCGTCAATAGTCAGGACATAGCCTTCGCGGTCGAAGTCGTATTTCTGCTGCTGGTAGATGAGAGTGACATCGGCATTGTGATGGCGATGGAAATGGAGGACTTCATCGTAGTCGATGTTCTGGACCATATCGCAGCCCGACAAGAGGGCGTAACACTTGTTGGCCCGTTGGATGAAGATCAGATTCTTATAATACGCGGCGATGTCCCCTTCTACGGGATGTTCGATATCCGCCCGTTCTTCTGGCAGGTAGAACAAACCGTCGCCCTTGTGGGCCAGGCCCCATTCCTTACCGGACCGGATGTGGTCCAGTACCGACCGGGACTGGCTCGAGAGCAGGAGGCCGACGTTTTCAATGCCGGCGTTGACCATATTGGAAAGCGTAAAGTCGATGAGACGGTACTTGCCGCCGATGGGCAGCGTCGACAACGGGCGCTTGTCGTTGATTTCCTGCAAAGGATGGTCTTCACGCATATTGATGAGGCCAATCATATTGCTATTCATAACTAGTGTTCCCCTTTCGCTGTGACTTGTTCTGGTTTCAATTCCCCTTTGCGGCCCAGTACGGCGACAGACCCGTCTTCATTGTGAAGGACAGCGCCCGGATAGATGTGGCATCGTTCGCCTAGGATGGCCTTGTCGATGACGGCATTTTCTTCGACGACCGTCCCCGGCATGATGACGGAGTTCGTAACTTTCGCCCCCTCTTTGATGGTGACGCCGTAGAAGATGACCGAATTGCTGACGGTCCCGAAGATTTCCGAACCTTCAGCGATGAGGGAACTCTTGGCCGAGCCCTTGGGACCGATGAGGTGCGGCGGGAAACTCTGGTTGCCCGAGTAGATGCGCCAATGGCTGTCGCGCAGGTCGATAGGCGGTTCGTCGGCGATGAGGTCCATGTTGGCCTGCCACAGGCTGTCGATGGTGCCGACGTCCTTCCAGTAGCCTTCAAAGGGATAGGCATAGAGGGGAATCTTGTCGCCCAGCATGGCCGGGATGACGTTCTTGCCGAAATCGTGTTCCGATTTTTCATCTTTGGCGTCGGCTTTGAGGTACGATTCCAGGACATCCCGGTCGAAGATGTAAATGCCCATGGAAGCCAGGTTGCTTTCCGGTTTGGCCGGTTTTTCCTGGAACTTGGTGATGCGCATGTTTTCGTCGGCTACCATGATGCCGAAGCGGCTGGCTTCATCCCAGGGGACGCGGATCGTGCCGATAGTGGCCTTGGCGTGATGTTTCTTGTGGAAATTGAGCATCTTGTCGTAGTCCATGGAATAGATGTGGTCGCCGGACAGGATGAGGACGTAATCGTCGCCGACCATTTCCACGAAGTTCAGGTTCTGATAGATGGCATCGGCCGTGCCGCGATACCAGTTGGAGCCGCCGTCGCTCTGATATGGCGGCAGGACATAGGTCCCGCCCTTGGTCGAGTCGAGGTTCCACGAACTGCCGTTGCCGATATACCAGTTCAGTTCCAGCGGCTGGTACTGGGTCAGGATACCGACCGTATCGATGCCGGAATTGCGGCAGTTACTCAAGGGGAAGTCGATGATGCGGTATTTTCCGCCAAACAAGAGGCCCGGTTTAGCCTGATCTTTGGTCAGGACGCCCAGACGGCTCCCTTTCCCGCCGGCCAGAATCATGGCCAGGCAATTAGATTTTTTCATAGAAGCTCCTCCTTACTTGACTGGGACCCGGCCGCTTCGCTTATGGTTTCAGTATGTATGATAATGGACATCGTATCGTCAGACGGCGGGTCTTGGATTCAATAGCGTACCGTATACGCATATAATATACGCTATAAAGTATTTCATGATTATATCATTAATTATACACCAATTCTGTCAAGAATTTAAAGGGCTAACCGCCAAAAAATGGATAGTAAAAACAACTATTTTACATGTTACAACAAGGACTGGTATTTTTTAAAATACAATGTTTTGACGAGCAAAAAAAGCGTTGCCGTCAGGGGCAGCGCTTTTCACTAAATCGTATAACTATAAATTCTGTAAATTTTATACACTACTGTTGTCCAGCTGCGGCGAGCGCTTCCTGGCGGCTCAGGATCCGGACCGGGATGGGCAGGGATTGGAGTACCTCTTTTGTCTCCCCTGCCGTGTCTTTTGTCGTCCTGACGAAGCCCAGGCCCTTCCTGCCATCCAGGGCCGTGACGACGCCCAGATAGTCACAGCCTTCGATGATGCGGTTGATGAAGGTCATTTCTGACGGAGGGGCCTGGAAGTAGACCCAGTCTTCATCAAACATGGCTCTTCACCTGGCGGCGCATCATGGAATACGGTTCCAGCCGCTGCGGTACGGCCAGGCCGACGAGCTGCCGCTGAGTCAGGGTATCGTGTGGAAGCCGCAGGTGCTGGCGTCGAGGTCCTGCCCGTCTTCGTCGACGATGCGGTCGATAGTATAGCGGACCAGCTGGCCTTTGGGCTGGAGAAATTCGACAGTCTGGCCCAGCTTGAAGTGGTTCCGCTGTTCCACCCAGGCCAATCCCTTTTCTTCATCGTAGGACTTGACCAGGCCGATAAATTCATGGGTCTGGGTATTGCTCGACTGGCTGTAGACCTGGTCGGCCGCCGTCGGCTGGAAAACGGAGAAGCCCCGGGTATAGGGCCGGTGGGAAATCTTTTCCAGTTCGTCGAGCCATTCCTGGCGGACCGTGAAGTGTTCCGGATCGGCTTCGTAGGCATCGAAGGCCTGGCGATAGACCTTGGTCACGGTGGCGACGTAATGGATGCTCTTCATGCGCCCTTCGATCTTCAGGCTGGAAAGGCCTGCGTCGTAGAGGTCCGGCAGATACGGCAGGAGGCAGAGGTCCTTGGAGTTGAAGATATACGTTCCCCGTTCATCTTCGACGACGGGGAAATACTGGCCTGGCCGCTTTTCTTCGACGACGTTGTACTTGAAGCGGCAGCACTGGACACATTCACCGCGGTTCGAGTCGCGGTCGCCCTGGGTGAAATAATTGCTCAGCAGACAGCGGCCGGAATAGGAAATGCACATGGCGCCGTGGATGAAGCCTTCCAGTTCGACATCGGGCACTTTGGCGTGGATTTCCTTGACGTCGCGGAGGCTCACTTCGCGGGCCATGACGACGCGCGATGCGCCGTTGTCATGCCAGAATTTCGTCGACGCCCAGTTGGTCGTATTGGCCTGGGTCGACACGTGGATGGGCAGGTCGGGCACGAGCTGCCGGGCCATGGCGAAGATGCCCGGATCGGCGATGAGGATGGCGTCGACGCCGATGTCGCGCAGGTACACGAGGTAATCCGGCAGGGCCTTAAGGTCGTCGTTGTGCGGGAAGATATTGACCGTCACGTGGATGTGCTTGCCCCGGGCATGGGCGTAGTCGACGGCTTCCTTCAGTTCTTCATTGGAAAAGTTGTCGCTGAAAGCCCGCAGGCCGAAGGACTTCCCTCCCAGGTAGACGGCATCGGCACCGTATAAAAAGGCCATCTTCATTTTATCCATACTGCCGGCCGGAGCCAGCAATTCCATTTTTCCCATTCTCTTATCCTTTCCATTGCGAAACGGTCATGCCGTCGCCATTTTCAAAAAATACAGTCTCGAAACGGGACCGGTCGCCGACGAGGTCCATGAACTCCCGCAGGCGGGTTACAGCCGTGCGGTGCTTATGCGGCAAAGTCCCTTCGAGGTAAAACATGTCATGGTAATCGATGTTGTCGGCTGCGACGATGGCACCGGGCAGGAGCTTGGGCAGGAGCTGCCGCAGCTGGCGCACGTACTGCCCTTTCGGCCCGTCGAGAAAGACGAAGTCCCACGGACCGGGCAAAGCCCCGGCCAGTTCCGTCGCCGTGTAGGGCCGTGATGACCGAGGCATACGGCGAGCGCCGGAAGAACCGGCAGGCCAGGTCGTAGCGCTCACGGTCAAGTTCAATCGTCGTAATCGTCCCGCCCGGTGCCAGGAACGGCGCCATCTGCAAGGCCGAATAACCGATGCAGGTGCCGATTTCCAGGACCCGCGACGGCCGGCACGACGCCACGATGCCCGTGAACAAGGGAAGTTCGCTGTCGCGCAGGATGGGCAGGTCCTGTTCCCTGGCACAGGCTTTCATTTCTTCAAACAAGGCGTCCATCATGGCATGTGCTCCTGGACGTTCTTCATGTGTTCTTCATAAGTAGCGGCAAAATAGTTGTGGCCGTCCTTATCGGCGACGAAATAGAGGTACTTCGTCGGCGGCGATTCCAGGATGGCTTCCATACAATCCATGCCGGGATTGCCGATGGGTCCCGGCGGCAGGCCTTCATAACGGTACGTATTGTACGGCGAATCGTACTGGGTCTCATTGATGCTGTATGCCGCCTTGTGGGTCCCCATGGCATAGGAAATGCTGGCATCGGACTGGAGCTTCATGTGGATCTTCAGGCGGTTCTCGAAGACCGACGCGATGAGGGGCCGGTCCTTTTCGTATTTCGCTTCCTTTTCGATGAGCGAAGCCAAGGTGACGAACTGGTAAATCGACAAGTTCTGCTTGGCAATGCCCGCTCTCATGGCGTCCGTCAAGTGGTCGTCGAAGTTCTTGATCATCATGGCTATGACGTCGTCTGCCGTGGCGTCATAAGGGATGAAATATGTATCGGGGAACAAGAAGCCTTCCGTCGGGAAGGTCACTTTGCGGTTTCCCTTCATATACGGCAGGAGCTGGTCCGACGAGGAAGCGGCCTTGAGGAAATCGGCTTCGCTAATGCGGCCGTTGGCGGCGACGACTTTGGCGATTTCCCGGACCGTATAGCCTTCGGGGACGACCAGCCGGTCCGCTTCGGACTTGCCGCTGGTCAGCTTGTCCAGCAGGGCATGGAGGCTCATGCGCGAATCGAGGGTATACTCGCCGGCATGGATGTCCCCGGCCTGGCCGGTAACGGTCGCTACGGCGCGGAACCACAAGGGGCTGGCGATATAGCCCTTATCGGTCAGGATATCGCCGACTTCGGAAGCCGTCATGTCGCTGCGGACATGGACGTAGCCGCTCTTATAGGGCAGGAGGAAATTCGGGCCGAAATAGCCATAAGCCACGGCAGCGGTGCTGAGGCAGATGAGGCCGGCCAAGACGGCAACTATACGGCGGCCTTTCTTTTTGCGGGGAACGCGTCGTCCCTGATGAAGTTGTGTCGTTGTCTGTTTCTGTTGTTCCATAGGCTCTCTTATTTCTGTGCAGCCCAGGTACGGCTCTGCTGGGCTTTTTCTTCACTGTGATTGATGGCCTGGGCCTGTTTTTCCTGTTCATACCGGGCCTGGGCGGCAGCTTTGGCTGCCTGGAGCTGGGCCTGGACGACCGGGTCGGCCTGGCTGACCGTCCCGTCGGCATTGACCGTCCGGGACGCATCGAGCTTAGCCTGCGCTTCCGAAACCTCATTGGCCAGGGACTGGAGTTCGCGACTGTTCATGTCATGGCGCACGTCGGCTTCCAGGGGGACTGTCGGCGCCGGCTTGACATCGACGTAGACTTCGAACAGGCGCTGCCACGGCAGGGTGACATCGACGGTCTTGGGGTCGATGCCGAGATACGTCGACGCATAGCGCTGGAGCTGTTCCTTCGTGCGGCTCTGGAGCTCTTCGTTGAGCGTCGGGTAGTACTGGGTGACGACGCCGGCTTCCAGTTTCTGCTGCATGCGGTAGATGTAGTCGCGGACATTGGCCTGATAAGCCCAGTTGTCCAGGTACTGCGTCGTCAGCATGTCGCGGTGGGCATCGGCCTTCATGTACTTGGACAGGACGCCCTGAGCGATACCGTAGCCAACGGAGTTGCTCGCCGTATTCCAGCCGTTATAGGCGGCCAGGCGGTACATCATCTGATCCTGATAGAGGCCGTAGACCAGGGTGTTGTCGGAACCGTTGGAAAAGGCCATGTCGACGATGCTGACGGGGATGCCGAGGTTGACGGCCTTTTCGATCTGCGTCAGGAAATCCCGCGTCGACTGGAGCATAATCGGGAAGTTCTCGAAGTTGGCCGATTCCGTCGTCGACGTCGTCAGCGGCGTATTGACAGCCAGCAACAGGTCCGGCCGTTCGTTGTCGACCATAGTGCCGCCGATGGCTTCGACGTGGGACGCAATGGTCTTGCCAATGGCCTGGCCGTCGTAGCGGGGCACAGTCTTTTCACCGCCGCCCAAGGGATAGATGACGGTGATCTTGGGATGATAATTATTGAAATCGTTGCTGGCCCGGGTGATGAGCAGCAGGCCCAGCTGGTCGGCACCGGGGAAGGAGCCGAAAGCCGTCTTGGGGATGCCGTCACCGGCCATTTCCAGGTATTTCGATTCCAGCGACGACTGGGTGCTGACGGAATTGTCATCGTGGCCCAGGCTGTAATAGGTAAAGACACCTTTGCGGGCATCGTCGATGAGGCGGTAATTGATGCTCATGTTCTTGCGGCGCCGGTTATACCAGTCCTGCAGGTATTCCATCGGTACGCGGCGCATGATGGCGAACCAGTCGTTCCGTTCCTGCGGATTCAGGCCTTCTTCGTCCATCTTGGCCTGGAGCGACGCCAGCTGATAGATGTCGGACCCCATGGTCAGGTAATAGTCCGGTTCGACGCCTTTGCCGCCGGCCCAGGGACTGCGCATGACCGTACTGAAGACATAAATGGGTACCTTCTTGTGCGATTTATGCAGGGCTTCGACCTTTTCCAGGCGCGCCGTCAGCGTTTCCATGGGCAGATTATGCTTGCGCGAATCGACAAGGCCGCCATAGACCAGGGAATCGATGGACAGGACCATGGCGTCGGCCTTGCCGGCATTGGCATCGACCCAGGCCATGAGCTTATCCGGCGAACCGTGGAAATTCATGCCCGACAAATACTGGGCCGGCGGCGTCAGGACATCGTAGCCCGCCGCTTCGGCCGTACTGACCGTATATTCATAATCGACAGGACGGTCATCCTGGGGTACATATAAAATCGTCTTTGCCAGTGCAGCCGGCGAGGCACATAAGAAAAAAGACGTTACGGCCAGGCTGACTGCTTTCTGTAACAGATTCACGTTATCACTCCTAGTATGAAGAAAAAAAATTGTACCCTTTATTATATCACGGTGCTGGTCAAGTTTGAAGTTGAAAGTTTGATGTTTGATGTGGGAGGGGAAAATTGCAGGAGGGCGGCCCGCTTGCGGGAATCCCCTACAAATGGCGATGGCGGACGCGGCGGATCCTGGGGATATTGAGGTGCAAGCGGATGGCGACCAGGCGGATGGCGACGGTGACGGAAAAGCTGACGATAGCCCCGACTTCCAGGGGTACTTCAAAGGGGATGACCGCCCCGTAGAGAAAAATACTTCCCAGGAGGGACGCCGTCGCGTAGACCTCCTTGCGCAGGACGCCGGGGATGCGGCCAGCCAGGACGTCGCGGATGACGCCGCCGCCGACGGCCGTCAGGACGCCGAGGGGGATATCCAGGATCCAGTAGTCGGGATAGTAGAAACAGCCCAGGAGGGTCCCGGTGACCGTAAAGGAACCGAGACCGATGGCGTCGCAGACGAGATACCAGATGGAGAGCTTGCCGACGACGTGGCGCCACATGCGGATATTGAAATAGCGGACGATAATCGTGATGACGGCCATGGAGCAGAGGATGATCCATAGATAAATACTGTTCTTAAAGGCTGCCGGCGGGATATTGCCGATGAGGATATCGCGGATGATACCGCCGCCGACGGCTGTCGCCGCACTGAGGACGAAGATGCCGAACAGGTCCATGCGCCGGGAAATGGCCGCAAAGACGCCGGATACGGCAAAGGCCGTCGTCCCCAACAAGTCGAAAATCTGCCACCAAATGGCATCCATAATAGTTTCCCCTTCCCTGTTTTCGTGTTATGATAGACGTAAATTTTTTACCAAGGAGATGCACCATGACTAAAGATGAATTTTATATGGGCAAAGCCCTGGCTGAAGCCAAGACGGCCTATGCCGTCGGGGAAATCCCCATCGGTGCCGTCATCGTCTATGAAAAGAAAGTCGTCGCCCGGGCCTATAACCTGCGCGAAAGCCTGCCTTGTGCTACGGCCCACGCCGAACTCTTAGCTATTGAAAAAGCCTGCCGCGCCCTGAATCGCTGGCGCCTGACAGGCTGTACCCTTTATGTGACCGTCGAACCGTGCCCCATGTGTGCCGGTGCCATCGTCAACAGCCGCCTGGACCGCGTTGTCTACGGCTGCGACGACCCCAAAGCGGGAGCCGTGCGCTCCCTGTTCCACCTCGTCGACAACGACTGCCTCAACCACCGAACCGAAGTCACAGCCGGCGTCCGTGCCGAAGAATGTGCGGCCCTGATGAAAGATTTCTTCCGCCAAAGACGAAAGAAATAGTGGTTCGTAGGGGCCGTCCTGTAAAGGCGGCCCGCTCATGGCTCCCCTGATAGGGGAGCTGTCAGCGCAGCTGACTGAGAGGTTTTCAACGCAACCTCTCCGGCCTTACGGCCACCTCCCTATCAGGGAAGGCTGGTACGCAGGTATTCCCGGAAGGCGTCTCCCAGGTCTTCCCGGCGCAGGGCGTATTCGACAGTAGCTTTGAGGAAGCCCAGTTTATTGCCCGTGTCGTAGCTGCGGCCGCTGAAGGTATAGGCGTAGACCGCTTCCCGGTCGGCCATGAGGCGCAGGGCATCGGTGAGCTGGATTTCGCCGCCCTTCCCCGGCTGGACGCGGCGCAGGATTTCAAAGATATCCGGTGTCAGGATGTAGCGTCCCAAGGCAGCCAGGCGGCTCGGCGCTTCGTCGACAGCCGGTTTTTCGACCATGTCGATGAGCTTGACGACGCGGTCATCGTCGGTCGGCTGGCCCTGGACGATGCCGTAGCGCGACACCAGTTCCTGAGGCACTTCCTGGCAGCCGAGCATGGTCGCCCCTAAGCGGCTGAAAGCTTCCATCATCTGCTTCAGCGCCGGTTTTTCCGGGTTGTAGATGACGTCGTCGCCCAGGAGGACAGCAAAAGGTTCATTATCAATGAACGATTCGGCACAGCGAATGGCGTCGCCCAGGCCGCGCATGTGTTTTTGGCGGATGTAGTGGACGTTGATCGACGAAATATCCTGAACCAGGTGCAGCAGCGGGTCTTTCCTCTGCTGACGCAGTTGCAGTTCCAAATCAATATTGGTGTCGAAATGGTCTTCAATGGCCCGCTTGCCATGGCCGGTGATGATGAGTATTTCTTCGATGCCGCTCTGCAGGGCTTCTTCGACGATATACTGGATGACCGGTTTATCGACAATGGGGATCATTTCCTTGGGGATGGCCTTGGTGACCGGCAAAAAGCGCGTCCCATAGCCTGCCGCCGGGATGACGGCCTTACGAATTTGTTTCTGCATGATATCCTTCCCTTTCTACCGCAGCCAGGGCACTGGCAATGACGTCGTCCATGTCGTAATATTTGTATTCTGCCAGGCGGCCGCCGAAGATGACGTTGTATTCATGGCGGGCCAAGGCTGCATATTTACGGTACAGTTCCTGGTTGGCTTCATCATTGACCGGATAATACGCTTCCTGGCCGGCCTGCCATTCGGCCGGATATTCCTTAGTGACATACGTCACAGGCTGTCTGCCAAATTCAAAATGCTTGTGCTCGATAGTCCGCGTATATGGCGTTTCCCGGTCGGTGTAATTCATGACTGCCACACCTTGATGGTTGACTTCGTTATAACGTTCTGTTTCAAAATGTAAGCCCCGATAAGCCAGATGGCCCAAGCGGTAGCCAAAATACTCGTCAATCGGGCCGGTATAGACGACTTTGCGGGCTACATCCAGGTATGACGCCCGTTCCCGGTTATAATCGACACCGGTCCGCACTTCGATGCCATCCAGGAGGGCGTCGATGAGGACGTTATAACCGCCTTTGGGAATCCCCTGATACTCGTCGTCGAAATAATTGTTGTCAAAGGTATAGCGTACGGGCAGGCGCTTGATGATGAAGGCCGGCAATTCCTTACAGCTCCGGCCCCACTGCTTTTCCGTATAGCCTTTGATCAGTTTCGCATACACATCCGTGCCGATGAGGGAAATGGCCTGTTCTTCCAGGTTCTCCGGCTCCGTGATGCCCGCTGCCCGGCGCTGGCCTTCGATTTTGGCCGCTGCCTGTTCCGGCGTGATGATGCCCCACATCTTGGCAAACGTATTCATATTAAAAGGCAGGTTGTACAGTTCGCCCTTATAATTGGCAACAGGCGTATTGATAAAATGATTGAATTTAGCGAACTGATTGACATACTCCCAGACCCGCAGGTCCGACGTATGGAAGATATGGGCGCCATAGCGATGGATATGGATGCCGTCCTTTTCTTCACAATAGACATTGCCGCCGACCTGGTCCCGCCGTTCCAGGACCAGGCACTGCCGGCCGGCCTTATGCATCTCGTGGGCAAAGACACAGCCAAAGAGGCCGCTGCCGACGATGACGTAATCGTACATAAAAACACTCTTCTTTCACCAGAATATAGACAGCACATTTTCTGAAAGCGCTCCCCTGTTAGTTTGACGTTTGACGTTTGAAGTTTGAAGTTTGACGTGATGGTCATAATTATTTTTTACATCAAACATCATTACATCAAACATCCTGGCACGCCATACAGGCTTTCGGCCTGGCAGACGGCGCGGCGGATGGCTTTTTCTACGACGTAGGCCGCGATGGTGCCGGTCAGGCTCAATTCAGCCGAAACGCTGCCGACACTGGCTGCATAGAGGGAATCGCCGTCAGCCGTCGTATTGACGGGACGGATGGCGCGGACGATGCCGTTGCTGCCCAGGGCGGCGATTTTCTTGAGCTGGGCCTTGTCGAACCGCCCATTGGTGACGACAGCGCCGATAGTCGTATTGGTCGTCGTCCCGACGGCGCGCTGGGAAAAGAGGGTCGGCGTCTGCCCCGCTTCTTCCAGCATGACCCGCCGCGTGTCGGCAAAGCCCTGGCCGTCGCGGCTGCGCATGCCGGCCAGGATCTGCCCCTGTTCGTCGAGGACATCGCCGACGGCGTTGACGGCGACGACGGCACCGACCTGGAGGTCGCCGACCTGGACGGCATAAGCGCCGAGACCGGATTTCATCA
>OLPH01001300.1_pt1 | contig 25494 bp, 20 predicted proteins | sample 1672951 | NCBI WGS metagenome assembly OLPH01 (sample SAMEA3136740, study PRJEB25190) | human gut metagenome | reverse complement strand
CGGCCATCACCCGTTGTCCCCCGAAAGGCAATTTTACACACTAATCCTGACTTGACTTTCGTTGCCCTGCGTTCGAAAAATAATTCATGTCCATCGGGTAGAAAGTTCGATGGCAGGCGGCTTCGTTCCCAGGCGTGGACGGGGCAGCCCTGCACCCGTTGTCTTGCACATATACGGGGAATACCTATAATATAAGGAAACGCGGTATTTCGCCGTAAGGCAGCATGCCTGCTTTCTCTTCATTTTTCCCGGAGGAAATTATGCAGACTTCCCGTAGCGTCGCCTACAGCGGCGCCAGTGTTGCTTCTCTTTATATGCGTCAGGTCTACATGTGGATGGGGGCTGGCCTGTTCCTGACCGCTCTCGTGTCTTGGGGCGTTGCTTCGTCCCAGGCCGCGATGCAGCTCATTTTCAGCAACGCCTTTGTTCTCATCCTTCTGTGCGTCGCCCAGCTCGGCCTCGTCATTGCGCTTTCCGCGGCTGTGCACAGGATGAGCGCCCAGACCGCTACTCTGTGTTTTTTGGCGTATGCGGTCCTGACCGGTGTCACGCTTGCTTCTATTTTCGTTGTGTATCCCATGGGCTCCATCGCCAACGCCTTCCTGTCTACGGCAGGCATGTTTGTAGCCATGTCCATATACGGGACGGTAACCAAGCGTAATCTGGCTGGTATGGGCAACTTCCTGTTCATGGGCCTTATCGGCCTGCTTATCGCCATGGTGGTCAATATTTTCCTGGCCAGTTCCATGATGGACTTTGTTATCAGCGCCGTGGGCGTGGTGCTCTTCACGCTTCTGACCGCCTATGACACCAATCAGCTCCGTATCTTTGGCTCTTCCGCCCCGCTCGATGACGAAGTGGCTGTCCGCCGCGGTGCCATTCTTGGCGCGCTGACTTTGTATCTTGACTTCATCAACCTCTTCCTGATGTTGCTGCGCCTTTTTGGCAACAGCGACCGCTAACGGCTGACGCATCTGAATCTTTAAGGCCGCGGCCCCTCTTCGGGCCGCGGCCTTTTTTGTGCCTTGTCCGCGCGATGTTTCTTTTTCAGGGAAAATAAGGGAAGATAGCGCCCTCGCAAGGAACAGCGCCTCCCGCAACGGGCCAGAAACCAGAGGAGAAAGCCAGGATATGCATCGGGAAAAGCAGTTTTTAGGGAAAAAAGAAAGGACACTCGGCAGAGAAGACGTTCTGCTCGCTCTGGCTTCAAAAAAAAGCCGGAAATTTGAAGCCCTGTGCCGAGTCCTCGGACTGCGCGATGCCTCGGGTGTCAAAAAGCTGAGAGAGATTCTTGCCGGTCTTGAAGAAGAAGGGCGTGTTTCCTGTTCAGGTGGGCGCTGGAGTTCGGCGAAGTCTTCCATTGAACTCACCGGCACCTATGTGCCTCTGCCCACCGGCATCGCCATTATCCGGTGTGACGATAATGAAAATGGTGTAAAAACCGTGGAAGAAGAGGACTGCAACCCCGCGCTGATACCCGGCGATACTGTCGCTGTCTCTGTGGCCCTGGACTCAATTCTTTTGTCTCAGCACCATGGGAGCCATCCCCATGGACGCATTACCCGTATTGTGCAGGAAAACCGCAAACCATTCCCGGCAGTCCTGCATATCATTCATGCACGGGGTGGGGTGCGCCTAAAAGCCGTTCCCTTAAATCCTGCCTGCCGGGTTTTGTATCTGGTGTGCCTGAGGATGTGCATGACGGGGATACCATTCTCGTGCGCTCCACAGAACGCGACATCATGGAGCGCCGCTGCGAAGTGGAATTTGTAAAATCCTGCGGAGCCATGGATACCATAGCCATGCAGGAAAAGCTGGTTAAAATAAACCATCTGGTTCCCGCCGAATTTCCCCCTGCGGTCCTCGAGCAGGTTGAAAACCTTGTTCCTGAACCCTCGGAAGAAGACATGGCAGGGCGCAGGGATCTGCGCGATCTGCCCTTCGTAACCATAGACGGCGACACGGCCAGGGATTTTGACGATGCTGTTGAAGTGGAGCGTCTGGGAGAAGGAAAGTTTCTTCTGCGCGTGGCAATTGCTGATGTGAGCCACTATGTGCGTACGGGAAGCCCCATGGATCGGGAGGCTCAGGACAGGGGAAACTCCTGGTATTTCCCGACGTCCGTGGAACCCATGCTCCCGAAAGAACTTTCCAATGGCCTGTGCAGTCTTAATCCCGGCGTGAACCGCCTGGTCATGTGGGCAGAAATACCTTTTGACGCCGGGGGAAGACCCGGAAAAGCGGCTTTTGGAACTGGTGTCATCCGATCGTTCGGCCGCCTCACTTATGACGGCGTGAGGGATGTTCTCCTCCTGCATGATGCCGCGGCTGAGGAACGGTTCAGGGAGACAGTCAGGGAGCCCGCGCGCGTGCTGGCCATGCTTGGGGTTGCTCTTGAGCTTTACAGGATTCTCCGGGAGGCCCGCATAAGGCGGGGCAGTCTTGATTTTGATTTGCCTGAAACGGAGGCCGTTTTTGACGAAAATGGTCACGTCCTGAATTTATTCCGGGCAGAGCGCCATGATATTCACCGTCTCATCGAAGAATTCATGATCGCGGCAAACGAAGCAGTAGCCCGGCGTCTCGAAGAAACGGGCACGGATTTTCTGTACCGCGTTCACCCGGCCCCGGCCAAAGAAAAACTTTTAGCTCTTTACGGAGCTCTTAATGCCACCAGAGGTACTCAGCCTGTCAGGATGAAAGGCGGTCCTGATATAGGTGCCATCATTGCACAGGCAAAAGGGCGGGAACAGGAATACGCCGTCAACCGGCTCTGTGTGCGCGCCATGGCCCAGGCCCTCTACAGCCGGCACAACGAAGGACATTTCGGACTTGCTTCCGATGCCTACTGTCACTTTACGTCCCCGATCCGCCGCTATGCCGATCTGCTTGTGCACAGAGCCCTGAAGCACGCTCTGGGCATTGATGGAGGAGCGTTTCCCGTGGGGGAGCGTCTGGACAGGGTGGCAGACGTCCTCAACCGGCGCGAGCGTCAGAGCATGGAGTGCGAAAGGGAAATGAACCGGAGGCTCGCCTGCCTGTGGATGGCCCGGCAGGACAGGGAGAAAGCCTGGCAGGGCACCGTGTCAGCGGTCATGAGCTTTGGTGTCTTTGTGGAACTTTCAAAAGTTCCGGTGGAAGGCCTCATTCCCATGGAAGCTCTCGGATTCGGGGCGAATATGGGAGACTGGTTTGAGTATGATCCTTACCATCAGGTGATTACTGGTGAAGTGACGCATTTTACCTGGCGGGTGGGGTTGTCCGTGACCGTGCAGTGTCCCAGAGTGGACGTGGTTGCCCTGCAGATTGACTTCTCTCCTCTGGAAGTGGGCAGGGGCCAAAGGCGGAAGAATCAGTCCGGAAAGGAAAAACGATCGGCCGGACGTCCGAAGAAAAAAGCAACCGGACCAGGAATTTTCCGGGAGACGGTGCGTCCCGCGAAGGGACATGCACGTTCCCGGAAAAGCGCGGGGCACCACTCGCGTCCGGCCGGGAAGACCCGGAGCGCCCGAACCAGGAATTCGTATCCCTCTGTCCGGTCTTCCGAAGTCGAGGATATCGTGCGCGCCATCTTCGGCGGCGGGGAAAAATAAGGATAAAGCGGAGCATACATGAGCATACTTTCGAAGTCTCAGAGTATGGGCGTGGCTGCTGTTATTCTGGCAGTGAGCACGCTTCTGTCCAGATTTATGGGCCTTGTCCGCGACAAGATTATCTCCTGGCAGTTTGGTGCCGGCGGCGAGTCGGATATGTATTTTGCGGCATTCGTTGTGCCGGACATCATCAACTACCTGCTTGCCGGCGGTTTTATGTCCATAACACTGATCCCGCTGCTTTCGAAACGGTTCAGTGAGGATGAAGCGGACGGGTGGCGTTTCTATTCCTGCGTCCTGACGTGGATGGCCGTATGCGCCATGGCTGTAACGGCCCTTGGCATGCTTTTCGCGGAGCCTCTGGCGCACGTAGTGGCGCCAGGACTCGATCCGTCCCGCTATGCGAGACTGGCGCTCTTCATGCGCATTGTTCTGCCTGCACAGGTCTTTTTCTTGGTGGGGTCGTGCATCATCGCCCTTCTTTACCTGCGGCGTCAGTTCACGATTCCCGCTCTGACACCGCTTATTTATAACGGCTGCATCATTTTCTTCGGTGTGACGCTTCCCTACAGCGGCCTCGTGCACGGTATGACGGGCTACTGCGTGGGGGTGGTGTTTGGAGCTGGCATCGGCACGTTCCTTCTTCCTCTCCTGTGCGCGCGCTCCTGCGGATTTCGCTATGGGCCCGTGCTGCACCATCCACTCATGAAGAAATTCATCCTGCTGGCCCTGCCGCTCATGCTCGGGCAGACCGTCGCGGCTCTCGATGAGCAGTTTCTCAGAGTGTTCGGCTCTCTTGCCGGAAGTGGCGCCGTCAGCCTGCTCAATTACGCCAAACGCATTTCACAGGTGCCAATCGCACTGGTGGGCCAGGTGGCCGCAGTGGCATCCTATCCTTTTCTGGTCAGCCTCCTGACAAAGGGCGACAGGACAGGATTTCAGGAGACTCTGGGCCGGGCTCTGAAGTCAGGAATGGGACTGATTGTCCCCTGCGCCATGTGGATGATCTGCCTCTCCGGTTCGGTGTTCACGCTGATTTTCTACGGCGGATGCATGAGGACAGGAGAAATGAGTGTAGCTGCTCCCCTTCTGCAGATTATGCTTCTGGCCACCCCGTTCTGGATTGTCTACGCCCTTCTTGTCCGGGGCTTTTACGCTCAGACCGACACGCTCACGCCGGCCGTGGTGGGCACCATTCTGACTGTTCTTTTCCTGCCGGTTTACTACTATTTCGGTGCGCCCCATGGCGCTCCGGGCATAGCCATGACCTCTGCAGCCAGCATGTTTTTCTACGTTCTTGCGCTTATGATCATCTGGTATCACAGGGAAGGCGGGCAGGCTTTCCGGGGGCTTTTCAGCGCAGCTGTCCGATCGGGGCTGTGCGCTGTGCCTGGCTGTGCCGGGGGCTGGTATCTGGATTCCCTTGTCCGCACCCATCTCAGCTTGAATCCCGTGCTGACGTCGCTCGCCGGGCTTGCGGCAGCGGGGCTCTTCTTCCTGGTCACGTATCTTCCCCTGGGAGCCCGGTTCTGCCCTGATATACTGGAACCCATGCTGCGCCGGGTACGCGGCCGTCTGCACCGGGGAAAGTGACAGTTGTCCTCAGGCCTTTAGAAAAGTTTCGTGATGAAACCACCTGCCAGTATGCGTCCGGCCGGATCATAGACAGCGGCGATCTGACCGGGCGCCGACAGCGCGGCCGGTGTATCGAGCGTAATCCGTATACCGGTCTCCGTCGGCGTGATTGTGGCAGGGGAGGGCTGCTGGTGGTAGCGCAGGCGGATCAGGGCACGTTCCGGCAGGCGAGGCACCATGAGATTCAGATCGGAAATATCAGCCTCCCGTATGAACGTATCTTCTTTCTGCCCAACAAACAGCGTATTTGACGAAGGATCCTTTCCTGTCACGTAGAGCGGGACTTTCCAGCATATGCCTATTCCCTGCCTCTGTCCTTCCGTGAAGCGCCACAGCCCGTTGTGTCTGCCGATGGGCTTTTCTGTTCTCCCGGTGCGGAGGACGATGGGGCCGGGCCCCGGCAGTTCTTTTCCTTCCTTCTCCATGAGAGAGAAGAGGAAGCGGCGGTAATGATCCGCTTCCCTTGGGATGAAACAGATTTCCTGGCTTTCCCTGCTGACGGGAACGGAGAGCCCGGCGTCAGCCACGAGCCGGCGTGTTTCCTGCTTTGTCTGAGCGAGCAGGGGAAAATAGACACGGGAAAAAGCCTTCCTGGGCACGAGGCTCAGAAAATAGGACTGATCCTTGTGTGCGTCCGCCGCCCTGCTGAGCATGGGGGCATCCTCCGAAGCTGGCGCAGGACCGGTGCTCAGAGCCGCGTAATGGCCTGTAACAAGACGGTCCGCGCCAAGGCCGAGAGCCTTTTCGAGGAGGGCGCCGAATTTCATGGTGCGGTTGCAGACAGCGCAGGGGTTGGGCGTGAGCCCCCGGCTGTAGGCGGAAGCGAAATAGGAGATGACGCTGGCCTGGAATTCAGCGCGCAGATCCAGAACCCGGAAAGGCACGCCCAGTATACGGCAGTTTTCAGTCAGTCCGCCGATGGCCTCTGCGTGTTCCTCTTCCGTTCCGCTGAAGAGGGCGTGTACGGCAATGACATCGCGTCCACTTTTTCTGCACAGTATGAGGGCGCACAGACTGTCCACGCCGCCGGATACGGCAACAGCAAGGCGCCCCCGGGGGATTGCCCCGGAGACGCCTTGATAATCGGATGAAGTGTTCAGCATCAGAGTATCTGTTCGAGAAACTGCTTCAGGCGGGGATGATGTGTAGCCTGAGCATCAAACATGACATCCGGCCTCCCCTGTTCGAGAATCTGTCCGTGATCCATGAAGATAACGCGGTCAGCCACGGTGCGGGCGAAGCCCATTTCGTGGGTCACGCAGCACATGGTCATGCCGTCTTCGGCCAGTTTGACCATGACATCAAGGACTTCACCGACCATTTCAGGGTCGAGGGCCGACGTGGGTTCGTCAAAGAGCATGATATTCGGCTGCATGGCAAGGGCGCGCGCTATGGCAACACGCTGCTGCTGGCCACCGGAAAGCATGCTCGGGTACACATTCGCCTTGTCGCTGATGCCGACCTTCTTGAGCAGGTCGAGGGCCCTGTGTTCGGCTTCCTCGCGTTTGAGGCCAAGGAGTTTGATGGGAGCCATGGTCAGGTTCTTCAGGACAGTCTTGTGAGGGAACAGATTGAACTGCTGGAAAACCATGCCGAGCCGCTGACGGAGCTTGTTCAGTTCGCGGTCGCGGCAGGTGGTGATGTCCTGATCCTCGACGATGACGGAACCACGGTCGACTTTTTCAAGACGGTTAATGGACCGCAGAAGCGTGGATTTTCCCGATCCGGAGGGGCCGATGATGACAACCCTTTCTCCCGGCATGACCGTGAGGCTGACATCCTGAAGGGCCGGAAGCGCGCCGAAGAATTTCCAGACGTGTGAGATTTGAATAACAGGCTCTCTGCCGTCGTTTTCAGCCTGTGCGCTGTCTACAGTTTCAGCCATGTTACTTCTTCCTGTCGTAATAGTTGAGCTTGTGTTCCATGATGGACACGCACTTGGAGAGAATAAGCGTGATGATGAGGTAGATGAGCGCGACGATGGTGTATGTTTCGAAGTACAGGTAGGTCTTGGCCGCAAAGCTGCGGCCGCGCTGCATCAGGTCGGGCATGGCCATGACGGAAACGAGGGACGTATCCTTGAGCATGGCGATGCATTCATTGCCGACAGGCGGAAGAATGGTGCGCCAGGCCTGGGGAAGGACGACGTAGAACATGGTCTGGAAACGGTTGAAGCCAAGGGAACGCGCAGCTTCGGTCTGTCCTTTGGGGATGGCCATGATGCCGGCGCGGAAGACCTCACCCATATAGGCGCCGTAGCAGAAGCTGATGGCCACGACGGCGCTCGTCAGGCTGGAAACCTGAAGGAATTTGGAGAGGGCGTAATAAATGTAGAAAATCTGTACCAGAAGCGGAATGCCGCGGATGATTTCCACGTAGGTGGACGCAGCGAGATTGATGACTGGGTTTCTTGCCACTCGTCCGAGTCCGGTGATCAGCCCCAGGGGGACGGCACAGCAGATGGCCAGGGCCGTAACCTCAAAGGTCACGCCTATGCCGTCCGGAAGGAACTTGAGCACGTCAAGATATGGATCCGGCCAGACCGTGCACAGGGTGACGAGCGTGACAATGGCGCCCACAAGTGAAATGGACCACGCCGAGACGAGCCGCTTGCCCCAGGGATTGGGGATGGCGGGACCTTCGGTGACAAGGACTATATTGCCCTTGCTTCCAGATTCTTCTTTCTCTTCTTCTTCCATCTGAGAAATTCCTGTGGGGGCCGGACGGGCGGCCCCCATTAAAAAACGTTTTCAGGAAAAACGGGCCTGGCTACTTGCCGCCCATGTATTCCTTGAGCAGACGGTCGTAGGCACCGTTCTGCTTGACGAGCTGGATGCCCTTGTTGAGCTTGGCAAGCAGCTCCTTGTTGCCCTTCTTGACCACAAAGCCGTAGTGCTCGGGCTCACCAATGGTCATGGCGACCTGGAGCTTGTTGGCGTATTCCTTTTTCTTGTTCATGTAGTAAAGGGCGACGGGGGAGTCGAGGCAGGTAGCATCAATGCGGCCCTTGACCATGTCTTCGATGGCCAGGCCTACGTCATCGTACTCGCGGATGGTGCAGCCGGTATTGGCCTTCTGCAGGGCGATGAGAGAACTGTTGCCAATCTGGCCGCCGACCTTCTTGCCGTTCAGATCAGAAGGCTTCTTGATGGAGGAGCCGGCCATGGTGATAATGGTCGGGTAGACATCGTAGTAGGGATCGCTGAGGTCGAAGGCTTTCTGGCGTTCAGGCGTGATGCTCACGCCCGAGGCGACGATTTCATACTTGCCTGCTGCTACACCGGCGAAGATGCCGTCCCATGCGATGTTCTGCACGTCAACTTCGAACCCTGATGCCTTGGCGATTTCCTTGATGATGGCCGGATCAAACCCGACAGGCTGTTTCTGGTCATCCAGATATTCCATGGGCGGGAAGGTGCAGTCTGTGGCGACCACGTATTTTTCAGCCCTGGATTCGGCCCCCGTCACGAAGAACGAAAGGACGAGAAGCGAAAGAAGAATTTTCCTGAGCATGATGGTCCTCCTTGCAAAGGTATAGTTGTGAACAATTATTCTTTTTGGAGCCTTTGCGTCAAGGCTGGGAACGGGTTTTGGCGGCGGAATGCATCCCCGGCGTATTGTATTGACATCGGTGTTCGATTAAAATACGCAATCCAAAATTTTCGTACGCGGGGCTGTGCAGGAAAGAAAATATGGCAGAAAACAAGGGTACTCCCATGTCGCTGAAGGCCGGATGGGCCTCCTGGCGCGAACTCCACAGGACCGACCCCGGTGAATTCTGGCACAGCCTGCTCTTTGTGAGCTTCTGGCTGCACATTGCCTTTTTCCCCCTGGGGTACGGCTTCCGGGAAGTCATGCCCTGCATCAATTTCATTTTTCTTCTGCTGTATTACCGGTACAGGTGGCACGAAAGCGTGCTGCGTCATCTGCCGGTGCTGCCCCTTTTCGGGTGCTTTTTCCTGATGATTGTGCTCGGAGTGGTTTTTTCCACCAATCCCATGGATTCCCTGATGCACGCCTGCATCGGGCTGAACAAGGCCTATATCCTGCCCTTCATCGCCATGGAATGCGTGCACAGAACACGCGATCTGAAGCGCCTTGTCACTGCCTGTGTTGTGGCCCTCTTCTGGGAGGGCATAGACGGGGTCTGGCAGTGGTTTACCGGCTATGACTTTATCATGGGCTACCCGCTGCATTTCGGCCGTCTGACCTCGTCCCTCGATGATTACTGGGTCGGCAACTACGTGGCCCTCATGCTTATTCCGGCATTCGGCTTCTGGTACATGTGCCGCAGGCGTTTCTCGTTCCTTCGGTCAGTTCTGCTTTACTGCGCTGTTTTCTGGCCTGCCTATTTTCTGTTCGTGGGGGCCGCGGCCAGGGCGGGCATGCTCGCCCTGGCAGGCGCCCTGTTCCTGTGGTTTCTCATCTCGCGTCAGGGCTTGTCCTGGGCCGGTATTCTTGTGCCGCTTCTCGTGGCAGACGTTTTTTATGGCCTGCAGATAGATCCCACGCGCATGGATATGCAGACCGTCATGGTTGACGGGCGCTGGAGCCTGTGGCAGCTGGCCTGGGCTGTTTTCAGGGCCCATCCCATTATGGGCGCCGGAATCTGGCAGTATAACAGTGCCTTCCGCGCGCTGGGACTGGCCCCCGAACGCGATGAAATCACCATCACCCATCCCCACGATATCTTCCTTGATCTGCTCTGCTCGCATGGCATCGTGGGCACGGCTCTCGGCCTGATCTTCCTCTTCGGCATGGTTATCTGGGGCATGCGCATCCTGCTGCCGCGTCTTGCCGCTGTCAGGAAGGGCCGCTACGCGGAAGATGGCGACGCTCCCGGTTCGAGCGCTCTGTACTGGCAGCTCACTGGGCTTTTCTTTATGGGCTATGTGGGCTGGATACTGAATGGCGTCTTCGGGCACGACTTTTACCGCAACTGGTGGCTTTCCCTGGCCATGATTTTTCTTGGAACGGCCATAGGTGCCATCATCCAGGGCCTCAGGGGCGAGGCCGGCCGTGAGGAACGGAGCGGAAAACGCGCCTGCCCCGGCACCGAGAAGTAAAATTTACGGAGCCGGCCGGAGGCCGGATCCTGTCAACTGGAGGTTCTCCATGATTCCCATGAAAGTAATCATCATGTGCGGCGGCAAGGGCACGAGACTGCGCGAGGAAACCGCGGTCAAACCGAAACCGATGGTAGAAATCGGCGGACGCCCGATTCTCTGGCACATCATGAAAATTTATGACCGCTTTGGCTACAAGGACTTTATTCTGCCCCTCGGCTACAAGGGCGAGGTGATTAAGCAGTACTTTCACGATTACTACATCCAGCACACGGATTATACCGTTGATCTGAAGAGCGGGGACATTACCTCCCATCCCGGGGAGATCGAAGACTGGCGCGTGACACTCTGCGACACGGGGCAGGAAACGCTCAAGGGCGGCCGCCTCAAACGCGTGGCGAAGTACATCGATACCGATCGCTTCATGGTCACCTACGGAGACGGCGTGTCGGATATCGACATCGATAAACTCGTCCGGTTCCACATCGATTCCGGGAAAATCGGCACGTTCACAGGGGTACGCATGCCCTGCCGTTTCGGAGCCGTGCGCACGGACAATAACGGCCAGATTCTTTCCTGGGAAGAGAAGCCCGTGCTCAACGAGTATATCAACTGCGGCTTCTTCGTGTTCAAGCGCGAGTTCCTGGATTATCTCAGCGAGGACGAGTCCTGCGATCTTGAGAAGGAGCCTCTGCAGCGCCTGGCTGCCGACGGCCAGCTTTCCATGTATCCGCATCCCGGCCAGTGGCAGTGCATGGACACGCTGCGTGATTCCATTACGCTCAACGAACTCTGGAAAGACGGCAAGGCCTTCTGGGCATAGAGAGGAGAGAGCATGTTCCACAATATGTATCAGGGACGCCGCGTCTTTGTGACGGGGCATACCGGATTCAAGGGATCCTGGATCTGCGCCTGGCTGACCAGCCTCGGCGCCGAGGTAATGGGCTATTCCTGCGATATCCCGACGCAGCCTTCTCATATCGAGGCTATGCACCTTGGTGAGCATATCCGTCAGGTACAGGGTGACATCAGGGACCGTGATGCGCTGATCAGGGCCATGAAGGAATTCAAACCCGATGTGGTGTTCCACCTCGCTGCCCAGGCTCTGGTCCGCAAGTCCTATGACGAGCCCGTACTGACCTTCGAGTCCAATGTCATGGGCACCATGAACGTGCTTGAGGCCGTACGCGCGTGTCCTTCGGTTGGCGCCGTGGTCATGATCACTTCGGACAAGTGCTACCGCAATGATGAGCAGGTTTGGGGCTACCGCGAGACGGATCATCTCGGCGGCTATGATCCCTATTCCGCGTCCAAGGGCTGTGCCGAAATCGTGGCTCATTCCTATTTCCGGAGTTTCTTCCGGAATGGTCCCGCCTGTGCCACCGTGCGTGCGGGCAATGTCATCGGCGGCGGTGACTGGGCCCTCGACCGTATCGTCCCGGACTGTGCCCGTGCCTGGGCCGCGAACCGTCCTGTGCAGATCCGGAGCCCCCACGCCACAAGGCCCTGGCAGCTCGTCCTCGAACCCCTTTCAGGGTATCTCTGGCTCGGCGCGCTTCTGCTCATGGGCCCTGAAAAGGCCCAGCGTCCGTTCCCCCTTTCCGGAGAAGCCTATAATTTCGGCCCTGCCGCGGATGTGAACAATTCAGTGGCTGAGGTTGTGAAGGCGCTTTCCGTCTATTGGCCCGGTTTTACCAGCGAGATGGATCTCAACGGCCAGGCCGGCAGAAAGGAATGCACGCTTCTCAAGCTGTGCTGTGACAAGTCCCTGGCCTATCTCGGCTGGAAAGCCACGCTGACTTTTGATGAGACCATACGGTACACGGCGGAAGGGTATTCCCGCTATTACCGCGGGGGCGGAAAAGAATCATCAATGCTTGATTTTACGCTTGGACAGATCCGCGCGTATGCCGAGGCTGCCGAAGGCCGCGGCCAGATCTGGGTGAAATAATGGCGGATACCGAAGAAGAAGCCGTCAGCCTGGGGATAGACGGCGCTTTCATCCTGCCCCTCAGGGTGATTGACACGCCTGGCGGAGCGGTCATGCACATGCTGCGTCCCGTATTTCCCCTGCAGCCCGGCCTCCCCGCCGGAACCCGGGGATCCGGTTTCCTGAAAATCGGCGAGGTGTATTTCTCTGAAGTCCTCCCCGGCTGCGTCAAGGCCTGGAAAAGGCACACAAGGCAGACCCAGTATTTCGCCGTCCCTGACGGGCTTCTGGGCATTGTTCTTTATGACGACAGGGAAGGTTCACCCTCGCGCGGGGTTCTTAAGACTCTCCGTCTCGGGCGCAGCGGAACCTATGCCCTGCTGCGCATCCCCTGCGGCGTATGGTACGGTTTTACGGCTCTGGGGGGAAAGCCGGCCATCATCTGCAACGCGGCGGACATTCCCCATGACCCGAATGAGGGAAAGAAATGTCCGTATGACGCGCCGGAATCCGGATTCATACCCTTCGACTGGAACCAGGATTTTCCGTCCTAACCGTGTTGCATTGTTTTTGAGCCGGTCCGCCTCTGTCTCAGGGGCGGGCCGTTTTGCGTAGTAATGGAGTTTCGAATGACCGCATCTGAAATCATGTCCAGGACGCTGGCTGGCCGCCCGGAAGGGATGGAAAAACCGTCGGCTGCCGCCTGCGTAAAGGCCTGGTGGCGGGCCTGCAGGCCGCCTTTCCTGATTACCGCAGCGATTCCTGTTGCCCTGGCAATGGCATTTGTCTATCGCGTGAACGGAGGGCTGACCGCGGCCATGTGGCTTCGGTTTGGCGTGCTGCTTTTCGGCTGTTTCCTCGGTCTTACCATAGCCAACTTTGCCAATGATCTCTTTGATCATGTGCTCGGTGTCGATGATCAGGAAGACAGCATTGGCGGAACCGGAGTGATTCAGGCCGGGCTCATTACCTGCCGTCAGTTCTTTTTCGCCATTCTTTTCCTCTGCGCCGCCACGCTGGCCATCGGCGTGGGCCTCATCGTTACTCTTCCCGGGGCACTGAGGCCTGTTCTTCTGTTCCTCGCCGTTTTCGCCGTCGCTTCGGCAGTTTTTTATGTCGCGCCTCCCATCCGGTACGGGCACAGGGGACTTGGCGAAGTCATGGTCGGCATCAACCTCGGTCTCATTGTGGTCTCCGCCTCAGCTACCATCATTGCCCAGTCCTTCGATATCCGCTCTCTTGCAGTTGCGCTTCCCGTGGTGGGAATGGTAGCCGGTATTCTGTACTACCAGAGCCTTCCTGAGATCGACACGGACAAGGCAGGCGGGAAGACCACGCTGGCCAATATCCTGGGCAAGGATCACGCACTTCTCGTCTTCCGTATCTGGTGGCCCGTGGTCTGGGTGTCCATCATCAACCTCTGGCTCTCAGGCCTGGCCGGGTGGCCCGTGCTGTTCTGTCTCGTCGGCCTTCCTCTTTACTGGAAGGCTCAGAAGCTTATCGCTGCCCGGGGTGACGGCGACTGGCTGGAACTCGACAGGTACGGATATCTGGTGCGTCTCTGCTATCTCACGAGCGGCATTTCCTGCATCGTGGGAGTTGCCCTGTAAATAATCTGCTCCGAAGAAAAAAAGGAGAGTCCCCCGGGACTCTCCTTTTTTTGTATACCTGGGAACCGCTCTCCGGCTGAACCCAGCGCCACGGCAGAAATATCCTTTCAGTGCAGGGGTATGATGCGTGAAAGTCCCTGATACATGCACACAACGCCGGCTGCGGCGATGATGACGAGAAGAATCCTCCGGAAGGATTCCTGCGGAATGCGTTTTGCGATGGGATGGGCCACGCAGACGCCGATGACAGTGGCCGGAGTCCCCACAAGAGCGTAGGGCAGGAGCGCCATGGAATAGAGCCCTGCAGAAGCGTGGGCCGTACATGTGAGTATGGTGGCGCAGATGGTGAAGACGTTCATGGTTCCCATGGTGTCCTCCTTGCTCCAGCCGGCCCACAGTGAATAGATGGCCACGGGCGGATTTCCGAAGGAGATGGACGTGTTCACGAGTCCCGAAGCGAATCCGGCAATGCTTCCGGAGAGCCAGGAATCCCCGTGCGGGGCGAAAGCCGGATGGCAGAACTGCCAGATGGTGTAGAGAACCATGATGGCTCCGGCACTGATCTGCAGGAAGGGCACTGGCGTGAAAAGCAGAATGCCCAGGCCGGCCAGAGAGCCGGGGAGGGCGCCCAGGAGCAGCGCGAGGAAGGCCCGCCTGCGGATGTTTTTCAGGTAGAAAACCGCCGTGCTCAAGGAAACAACGAGCACCATGAGGCAGGTGGCCGGAATGAGAAGCTTGGGGGGCATGGCCGTGGCGGCGATGGGAAGGGCCAGCATGGCCGCGCCCATACCACTGAGACCGTTGATGAGGCCTGCCATAAACCAGGCAAAGGCGAATACCCAGACAGAAGGATCAAGTGTCATGGCGTCCCTCCAGTGTCGGAGCGTGCATATAACAAAACCGGGCGCCCGAAAAGGGAAGAGCGCCCGGTTTCAGTTCAGATTCAGGAGAGAAGGAGAACGGACTGGTTAGTGTCCGCTGACAAGGCAGAGCGGAACCTGCGGGAAGTAGGTGATGACCAGGAGCACGAGGAGCATGAGGCCTATCATCGGGAGCACGCTCTTCGAAAGATTGGCGAGCTTGCAGCCTGAAATGCCGCTCGAGACAAAGAGGTTCACGCCCACGGGCGGGGTAATAAAGCCGATGGCCAGGTTGACCACGATGATGATGCCGAAATGCAGGGGCGAAACGCCGACGCCGGTCACGATGGGCAGCAGAATCGGGGTCAGGATGACGATAGCGGCCAGGGCTTCCATGAAGGTGCCCACGATGAGCAGCAGGATGTTGATGATGAGCAGGATGAAGATCTTGCTGTTCGTAAAGCCGAGGATGGCGCGGGCGATGGTGCCGGGCACGTCTTCGATGGTCATGATATTGCCGAAGATGGTGGCCATGGCCATCAGGACGATGATAGTGGCCGATGTCTCAGCGGATTCGACACAGCACTTGCAGACCGCTTTGAAATCCAGTTCGCGGTAAATGCAGACGCCGACTATGAGACCGTAGAAAGCAGCTACGGCCGCGGCCTCGGTCGGGGTCATGAAGCCGCCGTAGATGCCGCCGAGGACGATAATCGGGACCATGAGGGCCCATTTGGCGTCCCAGAAAGCCTTGCCAACTGTGGCGGCCGTACGCTTGCGGGTTTCACCGTGCCACCCTTCTTTTCTGGAGCGGTAGTAGCAGTAGCCCATGAGCACCAGGCCGCAGAGAATGCCGGGAACGATGCCGCCGATGAAGAGGTCACCGATGGAGACCTGGGCGGAAACGCCGTAGACCACGAAGGGGTTGCTCGGGGGGATCATGACACCGACGCAGCCTGCGGCCGCGACGAGAGCGCCAGCGAAATACTTGTCATAGCCACGCTCGATCATCGCCGGGATGGTCAGGGAACCGATGGCAGCGACTGTGGCCGGACCGGAACCGGAGATGGCACCGAAGAACATGCAGGTGGCGACAGTGGTCAGACCCATGCCGCCGTACAGGCCGCCCAGCATTTCATCAGCGAGGTGCAGCAGTCTCTTGGAGAGGCCGCCGGCCCCCATGAACACGCCTGCTGCAATGAAGAAGGGGATGGCCATGATCGGGAAGCTGTCAATGGAGGTGAAGGCTGTCTGCGCTATATACTGAATGGGCATGGTGTCGGCGCAGATAATGGTGCCGAGAGCAGAAAGGCCAAGAGAGATGGCGATGGGGACGCCCATGGCGCAGAGCACCACGAAGTAGCCGAAGAGCACGGGCAGCGGGGGAATATAGTCATAGGGAACAGGAAGTTCCGTATAGGAGGCGATGAGCACCGGGTAGAGCGGCAGTCCGACAAGGAAAACGATGCCCAGGGCGATGAGAGAATCCTTCGTGCCGCAGATCTTTATCTGCCGGCATATGTCCTGAATGAGCCGTATGCTCATGAGGCCGAAGCCAATGGGCAGAATGAGGTACGGAATGAGGAAGGGAATGCGCATGGCCGGGGTGTACTGCGGAAAAGTCAGCAGACGTTCGATCTGTGACCAGCCGGTGACGGCGATCATGACAGTAAGCACCAGGAAACAGATGTGCACCACGATCCAGCTGAGGTCCTGCCAGCGTTTCGGGAGCTTGTCATAAATAATATCAACGCGGATGGAGGATCTGCGCTTGATGGCCACGCACAGGGCAAGATAGGTAATCCAGATGAAAATGTACCGGGAAAGCTCCTCGGTCCAGACCATGGCTCCGGAAGTGGAGGCTACGTATGTAATAACGTAACGATAAACGGTCTGCAGTGTGATGAAGAGAATGATGGCGAGCAGGCCGATGACGAGGAAAATCTTCTCGAAATTTTCGTCGAGCCAGTGGAGTACTGAGAACTTGGCAGTTGAGCTGGGGCTGGTGTTTGCAGTGTTATCCATTTTACCGACCTTGGATAGTGTTGCCTGACAGCCCAGAGAGAGAAATCTTCATACAACTGTCAGAAAATACGGGCTGCCTGAGGAAGAGGCAGCCCGTTGCGGACGTGAGAACAGGGAAACTACTTCTGGGTGTCAGCGATGAGCTTCATGAGTTCAGCAGGAAGTTGCTTGGCAAAGTCGTCGCGGACGGGCTGGGTGAGCTTGTAGAGTTCCTCGAACTGCTCGGGGGTAAACATGGTGATCTGGATGCCCTTGGCCTTGAAAGCGTCCCAGGCCTTCTTTTCGAGTTCACCGGTGATGCTACGCTGCCAGACGAGAGCTTCGTGAGCGGCTTCACGGATGATCTTGCGCTGCTCGTCAGTGAGGCTGTCCCACTTCTTCTTGTTCATGAGCAGCACATGCATGGAGTAGTTGTGCTGAGAGTTGCAGGCGTACTTGATGACTTCGGTGTGCTTGGCGTCGTTCAGCAGAGAGAAGGTGTTGCCCTCGGCGTTGACGGTGCCCTGCTGCATGGCGGTGTAGGTTTCGCCCCAGGCTACAGGAGCCGGATTCATGCCCAGGGCCTTGGCGACGGCCACTTCAACAGGGGAATCGGTGGTACGGCACTTGAGACCCTTGAGATCAGCCGGAGTGTTGATGGGCTTGTTGGTGGTCACGAAGTTGCGGTAGCCGTATTCACTGTACATGATCGGAACGAGACCGATGGAAGCGGCGACCTTGTCGTAGTACTTGCCGAGTTCGCCGTTATCGAGAGCGGCATAAAGTTTCTTCTGGTTCTCGGGCTTGGTCACGTAGGGCAGGTCGAGGGCCATGTAGTCCTTGTGGAAGCTGGCCAGGTTCGGGCTGGAGCTGGAGGACATATCGAGGGTGCCGGCCTGGGCGGCTTCCGTGGTCACGCGGTCACTGCCGATCTGGGCGTTGCCGAAAATCTGGATCTTGATTTTGCCATTGCTCTTTTCTTTCACGAGTTCGGCAAACTTTTCATAACCGACGGTCACGTTGTTACCCGGAGCCATGGGATGACCGAGGCGCAGGGTAAGGGGCTTGGCTGCATTAGCGTCGATGGGGGCAAAGCTCAGGGTCATGCTGGCTGCGGCGACAGCTGCGAGCGAGAAGAGAACGGTTCTTCTTTTCATGTGGGACTCCCAGAAATGAAGTTAGATGAAAGAGATGGGCCACAACGGCCTGGATGTGAAATGTTTAGCAATTTGCATGCCATTTTTTGGATGCATTTTTCCGTCTCTTTTCATCGCAATAAAGCCGAGTTCTCACGGAATAGCGTCTCAAAAGAAACAAGAATGGCCGATATTAGTCTTATTGATTATAATTACTGTTCTCTTGTCGCATTTTTACCACCTTAAAGCGGAAAACAGACGGATATTTTCTATTTTGGAAGTTTTTTGAAAAAATCCGTGGCAGTTTCGTGAGTTAGGCAAAAAACATATCAAAAAAGTGCTAAATTTACAGAACGTGATTTTTATCACAAGAATTGAAAAAAGCTTTTATGGTGCATAATTACAACATAAATGATGCGATTATGCTATTTAAAGTACTTGACAGTGTATTTTTGCAACATTTTCGGTATTGCTTCCGAACACCGTCACCATACACGCTCTTTTTTTCACTCGGTACAGCGGGGAGAAGAAACCCGGACGTCCGATACGGCCGGGATGCGCACAGGAGAGAATTTTCTTCATATCCGCGAAAGAAGATAATCCGGCGGTTCTTTCTTCTTTATAAAAGAAGCAGGAAAGCCAGTTATTTCTCTGCCTTCCCCTGCCCAGGCGGGGAAGAAAAGCCGAAATAGAGTTTCGTATGTCTGGCCTGCATTATGCATTAGGAGGGATAACAGGCCTTGTCGTGAGTGCGTCAGGGGGGAAGCGGCTGACTTTCTGCGGGGCGGCTTTCACGGAAAATATGCAGGTTCATGGAAAAAATATGAAAGTTTTTGATTTCAGGTTCAGGCCCAACACGCGTGCCATCCTCGATGGCATCAGCAAAAGCGCAATGTTCAAGGAATGGTCTGATGCCACCCATTTTGATCAGTTCCCTGCCCAGACCCTGCCCGAAATCGTGGCTGATCTTGATAAGCGCGGTGTGGTTGGCACGGTCATTACCGGCCGCGATGCGCGTTCCACGTACGGCTCCAAGGACAACAATGACAGTGTGCTGGAGTTCTGCAGAGCCTATCCGGATAAGTTTTTCGGTTTCTGGGGCATCGATCCCTACAATGGCATGGACGCTGTCCGTACCATTGAAAAGGTAGTCAAAGAGTATGGCATGCGTGGCGTGGCCCTGGATCCGTACCTCGCCCATATGCCCGCCAGCGCCGCCCGCTTCTACCCCATCTACACGAAGTGCTGCGAACTCGGCGTTCCTGTCATCCTCACCATGGCTCCGCCGGCCAACGTCCCGAATGCCCTCATCGATTATACTGATCCCCGCGACGTGGAAAAGGTCGCCCACGACTTCCCTGAACTGACCCTTATCATGAGCCACGCCGGTTACCCCTATGTGCAGGAAGCGATTTTCACCTGCATGCGTAACAAGAACATGTATATGGATCTTTCCGAGTATGAGAAGGCTCCCATGGCCAACCTCTACGTGGAGGCTCTGAATAACGGCTGGCTCGCTGACAAGATCCTCTTCGCCAGCGCCCATCCCTTTGTCGAACAGGGTGCTGCCATTGAGATTTATAAGAATATGCCTATCAGCGACGAGACCCGCGAGAAGGTTCTTTACAAGAATGCGTTCAGGATTCTCGGCCTGAAGTAGTTTCCCCTTCGCCCCTTTCCAGCATTTTTCTCCGGGCGGCCGGGGCAAGGGACTCGCCGGCTGCCATTCACGATACCGCAGGGCATACACGCTGCCCTGCGGTATCGTGAAAGAAGGCACATTCCGGATGGCTCTTCCGCCTTTGTTGCAGGTTTAACGCCCCTGAAACGTATCGTGGCAGAAATGCCACTGGTAGGGAAAACCGGCAAAAAGTGAATAAAAACCAAGAAAATCAGCTAATTGTGATAAAGATCACTAGGGCTGTGAAAAAATAGATAAAAAAGCTGTCGCAACTATGCGACTTCAGTTCGCCCGGAGAAAGCCGGAGAGGCTCTGTCCAAAGAAAAATTGACGAATTTCAGCCTTTAAAAGCCATGTTTTAAGATGGCACGGTATATGCTTAAGGCAAAGTGAAGCACGAAAAAGCTTCTTACTCCAGCTTATACAAACCAAAAAGAAGAAATCAAAACTACCCCGGAGGGTATTATGGATCCCGTAACTCTTTGTGAATGTCTTTCTCCCCAGGAACTCCGCGTCAAGGATCGTATAGACGGCAAGGTTGACCGTTTCCGCAAAACGCATGAGCGCTCCTTCCGCATGCTCGAGCGTTTTGATGGCAAGAAGCCCGTCATCGACATTGAACGCGCCCTTTACTTCACCCAGTCCATGAAGGAAACCGAAGGCCAGCCGCTCGTGCTCCGCTGGGCCAAGGCTCTCCGCAAGATCGCTGAGAACATCACCGTCACTGTTGAAGACGATATGCTTCTTCTTGGCCGCGCCGGCTCCCGCGGCGGCCGTTATGGCATCCTTTACCCTGAACTTGATGGTGACTTCCTTGACATCGCCGTAAAGGACCTGCCCACCCGTACCACTTCCCCTGCTTCCATCGATCCCGAGGACGCCAGGCGCGTGGTTGAGGAGATCGCTCCCTACTGGAAGGGCAAGACGTTCCATGAAGCTCTGAACGCCGCTCTTCCCGAGGATGTGCACAAGCTTACCTATGACGATCCCAAGGGCCTCGTTTCCCGTTACATCGTCAACGAAACCGCTTCTTTCCGTTCCTCCATTCAGTGGGTGCATGACTACGCCAAGATCCTGAAGAGAGGCTTCAACGGCATCAAGAAGGAAGCTCAGGAAAAACTGGCCGCCCTTGATCCGCTGTCCGCCAAGGATACCTGCGAAAAGAAACCCTTCCTTGATGCTGTTGTCATCGTCTGCGATGCCATCGTGCTCTGGGCCAAGCGTTACGCCCAGGCTGCCCGCGAAAAGGCTGCCGTGACCACGGATCCCCAGCGTAAGGCCGAACTTCTCCGCATGGCTCAGAACGCCGAGCATGTCCCCGGCGAACCTGCCCGTGATTTCTGGGAAGCCTGCCAGAGCCAGTGGTTCACCCAGATGTTCTCCCGCCTGGAGCAGAAGACTGGTACGACCATTTCCAACGGCCGCATGGATCAGTACTTCTATCCTTACTACAAGGCTGATGTTGAAGCCGGCAAGCTCGATGACTCCAAGGCCATGGAACTGCTCGAGTGCATGTGGGTCGGCATGGCCGAATTCATCGACATGTACATTTCCCCCGTCGGCGGCGCCTTCAACGAAGGCTACGCCCACTGGGAAGCCGTTACTGTCGGTGGTCAGACTCCTGACGGCCGTGACGCCACCAACGAGCTCACTCACCTTATCCTGAAGAGCAAGAGGGAATTCCCCCTGCATTATCCGGATCTGGCTGCCCGTGTGCACGCCGGCGCTCCTGAAAGCTATCTCTGGGACGTTGCTGAGACCATCAAGTTCGGCACCGGCTTCCCGAAGATTATCAACGACGAGGAAGTTGTGCCCCTGTACGTTTCTAAGGGCGCTACCTTCGCCGAGGCCCTGGGCTACGCCGTTTCCGGCTGCACGGAAGCCCGTATGCCCAACCGTGATACCTACACTTCCGGCGGCGCCTACATCAACTTTGCCGCTGCAGTCGAAATGGTGCTCCGCAACGGCCGCATGAAGAAGTACGGCAGCGAGCTTCTCGGCCTCGAGACCGGCGACCCCCGCAACTTCAAGAGCTTCGAAGAATTCTACGAAGCCTACAAGAAGCAGCACTACAACATGCTGCGCGTCGCCTTCATTCAGCAGTACATCATCAACAAGCTCCGTGCTGAGCATTTCGCCCAGCCCATGGGCTCCGCCATGCACGACCTGTGCATGAAGTACTGCATCGACCTCCATCAGGAACAGATTCCTGAAGGCATCAACCTTGGCTACTTCGAATTCATGGGCCTCGGCACCGTTGTTGACTCCCTGTGCGCGGTCAAGCAGCTCGTCTTTGAAGAAAAGAAGCTCACCATGGATCAGCTCATCAAGGCCTGCGACGCCAACTTCGAAGGCTACGAGGACATCAAGGCCCTGGTGAAGACCTGCCACTGCTACGGCAACAACGATCCCTACGCCGACTCCATCGGCCGTGACCTCGATCGCATCACTGTCGAGTACGCCGGCAAGTACGGCATGAAGGATCTCGGCATCCATAACGACTGCCGCTACGTGCCCTTCACCTCCCATGTGCCTTTCGGCAAGGTCGTGTCCGCTACGCCCAACGGCCGTACCGAATGGTTCCCGCTCTCTGACGGCTCTTCCGCCTCTCAGGGCGCCGACGTCAACGGACCTACGGCTGTTCTGCTCTCCAACTTCAACACCAAGAACTATGGTCTGAGAGACCGTGCGGCACGTCTCGTGAATATCAAGTTCACGCCCAAGTGTCTCGAAGGCGACCAGGGCACTGAAAAGCTCGTGGCCTTCATCCGCACGCTCATCGACCTCAAGCTCTGGCATGTGCAGTTCAACGTCATCAACCAGGAAACCCTGATCAAGGCCCAGAAGGAACCCGACAAGTACCGCAGCCTCATCGTCCGCATCGCCGGCTACAGCGCCTACTTCGTCGATCTCTCCAAGGATCTCCAGAACGACCTGATTGCCCGTACCGAAAACGAAACCATCTAACGAGCTATAATACAACCACAGGCCGGGCCTGAGCGCTTTCGCCCGGCCGTCTGAAAGGGGGTCCGCCTCTTCAAGGAGGCGGGCCCTCTCCGAGTATACAAAGGGAGACGCCATGAGCAGACTTGATGACAGAAAGACAGAGGGCATTGTTTTTAATATTCAGAAATACTCGGTTCATGATGGACCAGGCATCCGTACCATTGCCTTCCTTAAAGGCTGCCATCTCCACTGCCGCTGGTGCTGCAATCCTGAGTCACAGCTCCATGAGCCCCAGCTCGCTTTCAATAAAAAACGCTGCATAGGGCTCGACAAATGCCAGCACTGTCTGGAAGTCTGCACGCGCGGCGCCCTTGTCCGTGAGGAAGACGATTCCCTGCGTATTGACCGTTCCCTCTGCAAGGGATGCTCCATGCCCTGCGCTGAGGCCTGCGTCGCTGACGCACTTAATATTTACGGCGAAAAAAAGACGGTGGATGAAGTCCTCAAGGTCATTGAAGAGGACGCTCCCTTCTACGCCCGCTCTGGCGGCGGCATGACCCTGTCCGGCGGTGAGCCTTTCCTGCAGGCAGATTTCGCACTGGCCCTCCTGCGTGAGGCCCGTGCCCGTTATATACGTACCTGTGTGGAGACCTGCGGCCTCGCCGATCAGAACGTCATGCTCGAAGGCGCCAAATTTCTGAATTTTATTCTTTTCGACATCAAGAACATGGATCCCGAAAAGCACAGAGAATGGACCGGGCATACTAATGAAAAGATCCTGGAAAATTTCAGGGCTGTCTGCGAAGAAGTGCCGGACAAGACCGTGCGCGCCCGTACGCCCATTATTCCCGGGTTCAATGATAATGCCCGCGCCGTTGAAGCCATTGCCGAATTTCTGGAGCCTTTCGGCTCTCACGTGCAGTACGAGATGCTGCCTTACCATAAATTCGGACGTGAAAAGTATTTTTACCTTGGCCGGGACTACGCCATGGGGGACGCGGAACTCAACAAAAAGAAGTTCGCCGCTCTTCAGGGCGTGGCCAGAAAGATCCTCGGGGATCGCTTCATCAGTTAACAACCCGTTGGATTTCCGGTATATATAGCATGTTAAAATGATGAAGGAATCGGTGTTGTATGAGCAGTGACGTGGAGAAATGCCTGTACGGGTTTTTTGAGGCTATCCTCGATGAAATGTCGGATGGCATCTACATAACGGACAGAGCGGGAACCACTATCTGCGTCAACAAAATGTACGAACAGCTGACAGGGTTACGTAAGGATGACATCAGAGGCAGGGACGTGCGTGACCTTGTGGGATCCGGTGTTTTCGATATTGCCCTCAACCCTGAAATCGTCAAAACGGGGAAACCGACCACGCACGTGCAGCATCTGAAGGACGGGAAGACTCTCGTTCTTTCAGGTTATCCCGTTTTCGATGATGACGGCGGCCTGCGTTTTGTTGTCACGTTCGCGCGCGACATCACCCTGATGACGAGGCTGAATGATCAGATTAACCGGCAGCGCAGCCTTGTGAGCCAGACTGCCGGGCAGATCGAGTACGTGGCCAGGCGTCAGCTCCTCAAGTCACAATCCCCGACCTTCGCCAGTCAGTCCATGAAGCGTGTCATTACCCTGGTGGACAGAGTGGCGCCCACAGACGCCACTGTGCTCATTCTCGGCGAGACCGGCGTCGGCAAGGACGTGATCGCGCGCCTCATTCATAACAAGAGCTCGAGGCGTGACAAGCTCATGCTCAAGGTGGACTGTGGCGGCATTTCCGAGACGCTGACCGAATCCGAAATGTTCGGCTATGTTGGGGGCGCCTTTACCGGCGCCTCCTCCAAAGGCAAGGCCGGCTATTTCGAAATAGCTAACGGCAGTACGGTCTTCCTTGACGAAATCGGCGAACTTCCTCTGTCCATGCAGACCCGGCTCCTGCGTGTCCTGCAGGACGGAGAAATCGTGCGCGTCGGCTCTTCGCAGCCGCGCAAAGTCGATGTCCGCGTTATAGCGGCCACCAACAAGAATCTGAAGGAATGCGTGGACGCGGGCACGTTCCGCCGTGATTTGTACTACCGTCTGAATGTGGCTGTTCTCGAGATTCCGCCGCTGCGCGAACGTCGTGACGACATCGCTCCCCTCGCGAAGAGTTTCCTTGAAGAATTTTCGGCCAAATACCATAAAAACCTGCATTTCATGGATATTACGCTGGAAATGATGCGGAACTATTCGTGGCCCGGCAATGTCCGCGAACTGGAAAACATGGTTCACAGCATGGCCATTACGGCCGGAAGCGACGCTGTCTCCCCCGCTGACCTGCCTTCCCAGGTGGCCGGCCCCTCTCCGCTCAACAAGCGCTTCGCCGGGGATATTTATTCCGGCCGCCGCACGCTGAAGGAAATTATGACAGAAGCGGAAGCCGATTTTCTCCGCCGGGCCATCGATATGTACGGTTCCGTGCAGAAGGTGTCCGAAGTCTTCAAGGTGGACAGATCCACCATTTTCCGCAAGCTCAAGGCTGCCGGAGCCAACGCCGAGAAACAGGAAAACTGATCTGTTTATAACGGCCAGCGGCCGGACCGGGACAGGAGGCGCAGACCGTGCGCAGCAGAAGTCTGCTTTATTTCCTCACCTTCTTATGCATGGCCAACTTCGGCATGAATTCCATCCTCTGCCGGGCCGCCCTTGTGTGGTACGGTATGGGGCCATTGCAGTACACGGCCATACGCTGCCTTTCGGGCGCTGTCATGCTTGCTCTCATCTGTTCCCTGAGGCTTGCTGACAGGGGGCATGCGGGAACGGTGAAAGAAGCCTTCAGGGAGGCCTTTGCCCAGAGTTCCTGGCTGGGGGGTGCTTTTCTTTTTGGGTATATGTTCTGTTTTTCCCTCTGCTACGTGGACATGCCCGCTGCAGCCGGCACGCTGATCCTGAACGTTTCGGTGCAGTTCGGCATGATTGGCTGGGGGCTCTGGGCCGGGATGAGGCCTAACGGGGGTCAGACAGCAGGTCTTTTTCTGGCTACTGGCGGGCTCG
>OLPH01001282.1_pt1 | contig 25686 bp, 17 predicted proteins | sample 1672951 | NCBI WGS metagenome assembly OLPH01 (sample SAMEA3136740, study PRJEB25190) | human gut metagenome | reverse complement strand
ATCGCGCCATGGAAAGCGTGAAGCCGGGATGTATCATCGACCTCCACTCCAACACCGGATTTTCCAAAGGTCCAGCCAACCAATATGCTGACTTCTTCCCTTATATAAATAAGGTATGGTTCGGCGAGAGCTTCCTCTATGACAAGATGACTCCCGCCAACTGGCTGGTAGAGTCCTCGGGCATTCCGTTCGGACTGACCGGCGATATGCTCTACCGCGGCGGAAACAAGTGGCTGGGTATGCAGTATGGCATGACCGTACGCCACCCCTGGGAAACGGAAGGCGTCATCTGCGACCCGCGCATCGTATGGAAAGTGTGGGACGACTTCGGTATTGCCGATGCGGAAATGTTGGGATTCTGGGAAAAACGACCTGCCGTCACCGCTTCCGATGCTGCCGTCAAGGTAACGGCCTACCGCAAGGCCGGCAAGGTGCTGTTGTCCATAGGCAACTATTCGGACGAGGTGAAGAATGTGCGGCTGTCCTTCGACTGGAAGCAGCTGGGACTGGAAGGCGGCAAGGTGCAGCTGACCGCTCCGTATGTGGAAGACTTCCAGCCTGCCACCCAATGGGATGCGGACGGCGAAATAGCCGTACAGCCCCGCAAGGGATGGCTGATTTATGTACAGGAAAAGAAATAAGGACGCGGTGACAACGACCGGGTCTGCATAGACTTCTTTATCCGTCCGGCCTCGCATAACTGGTTGCGAGGCCAGACTTTTTTTGACTGATAGGCATTCAGCTAGCACAGCTCTTTCATTTAAGCTATAAATAGTTTTCATGAGGGCATAAAAAAGTATAGGTTTTTCTGTTGCAGAAAAATGAACATTTTACCATTCTTGGGGAAAAGGTGCATAAATCGGAGAATCCCCAGCCACTTTCCGAGAGCCGAAAGGCTCTCAAACTGACCGTTCGGTCCTTAAAAAACGGATTATCCCCAGCCATTTTGAGCCTTTTTTTGAAAGAAAACGGCACATATCCGGTACAAAAAACGGAGCATTGCCAGCCAGTGGCCTCTAAAAACTGCTGATAGTTGGTTCGTGCCAATAAGGAGATTATCCGTTTCATTTCCGTTACATTAAGTGTGATTATTGGGGTATGATAAAAATAGGAGAGAAAGGAAAGAACACTTATGTTTTTGAGTGGAAATGTTTTACCGTTCCTGCGTTAATTAAATCGCTTGTCAAGCGCGGTCACAAAAAGTATAGCAGAAAACTCCATTATTATATAACTGCTGATGTGACTTTTGCCGATACTCCCGTACTGCATCTATTCTTCGTGAAAAGAAGTAAGAACGGTGTATGGAACGGCTTGATTACAACCAATACTGTACTTGATTTTTTTGAAGCTTACAGAATTTATTCCCAAAGATGGACTTTGGAAGTTTTTAAGGAATGTAAAGGATTGCTGGGACTAGACAAATGTCAAACCTTCAACTTTGCTTCGCAGATTGCCGCCACTTCCCTGATTGCATTGCAGTATAACATTCTCTCTGTTACAAAGAGATTTACAGCATATAAGACAATGGGAAACTCTTTGAAGCTGTGTCCAAAGATTCTTTGGAACTGTTCGTTATTGATCGTTTTTGGGGCGTTCTTCAAGAAATGGTCATAGCAATAGCACACTCTTCGGATTGAACGATGAGGACATCTATGAGGCTATTATCAACAGATCGGAAGAAATGAATCATATTTACAAATTAAAACTTGCAAGTTGAACTTGCGAAACTTGAATTAATTAACAATCAAACAATACTAATTCGCCGTTCTTATTGGTCAAGCAATATGTTTTGCCTTTTGTTGTCTTTAACTTAATGCTTGAATGCTTATATTTAATTTCGCAAATGCCTCCATTTTTGGAGAGAATAACCACCTCTTCCAATTCTCCGTTTTTCCAACGGATATTCACTTCAAAGTTACCTTTTGCACAGAGTCCCTTCACTTCACCGTCTTTCCAAGCATCAGGAAGGGCCGGGAGTAGATGGATGAATCCCATGTGACTCTGCATCAGCATTTCGGTAACACCGGCTGTACCACCAAAGTTACCGTCTATCTGGAAAGGAGGGTGTGTGTCCCAAAGGTTATCCAGTGTTCCGTTCTTCAGAAGGTTCCCGTAAAGTTTGTAAGCATGATTTCCGTCATGGAGTCGTGCCCATTGATTGAGTTTCCATCCCATACTCCAGCCTGTAGCTCCATCACCTCTATGTTCCAAGACCACCTTCGAGGCCTTGGCGAGTTCAGGCGTAGTGATAGGCGAAAGGGTGTGTCCCGGATGCAAGCCGAACAAGTGGTTTACATGGCGGTGCTCGTCTTTCGGGTCATCAATATCCTTCGACCATTCCATCAACTGACCGTAACGGCCTATTTGATATGGAGCGAGATTTTCCAACACTTCTTCCCATTGCCTGCGTTCCTTCTTGTCTACGCCCAATACTTTCGACGCATCAATGGCGTTCAAAAGGATTTCGCGGATAACGGCATGAACGAAAGTGGCCCCTTGGTCTATTGGACCATGCTCCGGTGAAGTGGATGGAGCCGCTGTATACGTTCCGTCCGGCTTCTTCCAGAGATAGTCCACGGCAAATTGGGCGCTACTCTTGATAAGACCATAACCGGTTTCCTTTAAGAACTGCTTGTCGCGGGTATAGTCGTAATAGTCCCATATGTGGGTAGCCAACCATGGACCGGCCATCGGATTGAAGTTCCACGACATATCCTCACTTTCTAGTGGAGTCGTAAAGCCGAAGATGTTGCCCGAGATGGAAGCGGTCCAGCCTCTGGCGCCGAAGTAAGCTTGTGCGGTCTTTTCACCCGGCTTCACCAATGTCCGGATGAAGTCAATCAAAGGCAAGGTACATTCTGCCAGGTTGGTGGAACCTGCCGGCCAATAGTTCATCTGTACGTTGATGTTGTTGTGGTAGTCCACCCGCCATGGTCCGTCTACGTTATTGTGCCAAATACCTTGCAGGTTTGCAGGCAGGTTTCCCGGACGCGAGCTTGCAATCAGCAGGTAACGTCCGAATTGGTAGTACAATTCTTCCAGATAGAAATCGGGCTTTCCCTTACGGTAATTCTTCAAGCGTTGTGGGGTCGGAATGTTGTCTGTTTTTCCGCCACCGTTCAATGACAGGGATACACGGTTAAACAGGGAAGCGTAATCCTTATAGTGTGCGTCAAACAAAGCATCGTAACCCAATGCCGCCGCATCCTTCATCCATGTAGCCGTAGTCTCTGATGGATTCACGCCCACGTATGCCTTCGGGTCATTGAAATCCGGACTGAAGTTAATTTGATAGTCGGTATCGGCTGTTACCAGAAATACTACTTCGTCCGCACCGTCTACACTCAGCTTGCCGTTTTGGTTGGAAAGTGTACCTCCCTTGGCTGTTGCATGGATACGGATGACATATTTCATCTGGTTGTTGTCCAAACGTGCGGTATAGACCAACCCGTTGTTGCCGTCAGTTTCCATCTTTCCGGTAGAAACCGGATTCGGCTCATAGCTGAAGACCAGGTTTTGCCTGCCCGGCTTGTTTGCCTTGAAGCGGATGGCCATCACATTGTTCGAGTAAGAAATGAAGTAATTACGTTCATAAGCCACCCCGTCTTTATTAAATTGTACGACAGCCAAGGCTGAATCCAAAGACAGGATACGCTTGTAGCCGCTCATGCCAATGGTACTAAGCCCTGTCTCTATATAAAATTCTCCCATAGTGGTAAAGTTTCCGAAACGGAATGGCTTCTCTTTCCACGATTCGTAAGGTACTTCGCTGTTGAAGTTCTTTTGCGTCAGTAGCATCGCCTTTTTTTCATCACCGTCGGTGAAAGCCTGACGGATTTCATCCAGGATATGGGCTGAAGGCTTGTTCACGTTCCAGTAAGCTGTCGCTCCCGCCGAGGTGTTCGGACCGCCACGCCATAAGGTCTTTTCATTGAAGGTGATACGTTCCGCCTCTACCGAACCCATGATGTTGGCGCCCAAGCTGCCATTACCGATAGGGAGCGATTGCGATTCCCAACCTGCATCCGGATTGGTCGCGGTATCACCGGCCGATTCCGGTTTGTTTTCGCCTTTCCACATATCCGGGGTATTGCCGAACCAGACGGCTTTATTGACTAACGTGTTGGGGGTGTCGAACCAGATGGAAAGCCCACGGGTATAGTCGGTGGCATGTACGGACAATGCCGTACACGCCATGATTGCCAATTGAAATATCTTTTTCATTTTCAACAGATTACTTTTTAACCTTTAAAATCTTTTCAATTTGACTGTCAAGTCTGGCGGCTGCTTTTTCGTATTTCTTGGTTGCACCGGTCTTAGTCTTTCCTTCTGCGTTTTTGGCGGCATCGTAAAGTTCCCAAAGTTTCAACTTGGCAACAGCTTCCTTTTGGGCGGCAGTGTAAGCGTCCGCATATGCTTCCTGTTCCGCTTCCTGTGCCGGTGTGGCATAAGCGTGGGTATAACCCTTCACTTCGTTCCAGTATCCGCGGGTAAAGTCAGGGAATGTGACGGCAGCACAGTTGTTGTCCATTGAGATAGCGCCAAGTTCGCCTAAAGCACACCATTCTGCCATATCATACACATCCATGTCGAGTGGCAAGCCATGTTGCAGACAGTAAACCAGGCGGGAGTCCATCACATAGTCCATACCACCATGTCCCAAGTGGCGTCCCTTTTCTGCATACTTCTCCAAAATCGGGTGACGATATTTTTCCATCAATGCCTTCTTCTGTTCCGCGTTCAAGAAACCGTGGGCGTTGATGTTGTCCATCTTCGGAGCGTCTGTACCTGTAAGTGCATCGCCTGCAATGGCAAATTCCTCTGTCGGATACTTGGTGGCATAGCCTTTGGTGCCGGTGAGTTTGAACAGACGGTTGTATGGTTGCGGAGTCATCACGTTATGCTGGATTTCCACTACCTTACCTTTGGCTGTACGCATTAAGGTGGTAGTGTGGTCACCGTTACGGAATTCTTCCGGTTCCTTGCCTGTGTTCTTTTTAACCCATTCCTTACCTGCGAAGCTTTCTGTATCCATGGCAATCAAGGTAGTGAAGCGGTCGCCACGGTGAATGTCCATACATTGTGCCACAGGGCCAAGGCCGTGAGTGGCATAGAGGTCGCCACGGTTTTCCATGTTGTACTTCATACGCCAATGAAGGTTGTCCTTGTCATTGTCATTCGGGTCTTTCCAATAATACTTCCAAAATTCAGACAATTCGTGGATGTAGGCGCCTTCCGCACGGATCACTTCACCGAACACACCGTCCTGAGCCATTAACAACGACTTCATTTCATAGTCATCGTAGCAGCAGTTTTCAAGGATGAAGCAATGGAGACGGGTCTTTTCAGACAAGTCAATCAAGTTCCAGCATTGTTCAAGGTTCATGGCCGAAGGGACTTCGATGGCCGCATGCTTGCCGTTTTCCATTGCACACTTGGCTACGGGGAAGTGGTGGTTCCAGTCTGTTGCGATGTAAATCAGGTCCACGTCCGGACGCTTGCAGAGTTCTTCATATCCCTTTTCGCCATAATAGATGGCAGCCGGAGCCAAACCTGCGTTGCAGAGATGACGCTGCTGTGCTTCGGCACGCTTTTCCTCATAGTCACAGAGCGCAACGATTTTCACCCCGGGAATTTGGCAGAAGCGGATCACTGCCGACGGGCCACGCATACCCAACCCCACAAAACCGATACGTACGGTCTTGACAGGAGCGGCTGTCAAACCCAAAACGTGTTCCTGACCGGCAGGACGTTCCGGCGTGTCAATCACGATAGTACCCTTATCCCAATGCCATTTGGTAGAAGGTGACAACGACTGTGCATTTGCAATCTGGAATCCCATGGCCGACACTGCCAGCAATGCCACAGCTAAGATTTTTTTCAATTTCATATTTAAATTAGTCTTTAAGATTAATAAATAGGGTATCCAGTTTGATGTTCTAGCTTTTTTCTTAAAATAACAATCATATATTTCTCAAAACACTGATAGCCATATAATATATATGATATGTAAAGAAAGACACGATGTTTTTTTAAGAATTAAAACCATATCAAAAAATCTTCTAATTCATAATCAATAGATTAAATTATTGAATTAATCTCTAAAGTGAGAACATAGAACTGGGTCTCATTAATTAATAAATTATTTTACCAAGCTATAAACTACATTCATTATCTTTTGTCCGATTTCATCGGCTGCTTCCATGGTTGAAGCTTCAGAATATACACGAATAATCGGTTCGGTATTACTCTTGCGAAGGTGAACCCACTTATCGGGGAAGTCAATCTTCACACCGTCGACATCGTTCACTTCTTCGTCCTTGTACATTTCCTTCACCTTAGCAAGGATAGCATCCACATCAGTTTCAGGAGTCAAGTCGATGCGGTTCTTCGCAATGAAATAAGGAGGATAAGTTGCACGGAGCTCGCTTACGGTCTTACCTTCGTGTGCCAAGTGGCTCAAGAACAAAGCAATACCTACCAAAGCATCACGACCACAGTGGCTTTCCGGATAGATGACACCTCCATTGCCTTCACCGCCGATTACAGCGTTAGTAGCACGAATCTTGGCCACTACATTCACTTCACCTACAGCAGAAGCGTTGTATTCGCAACCGTACTTGCGAGTTACGTCGCGGAGAGCACGTGTAGAGCTCAAGTTAGAAACAGTGTTGCCTGGAGTGTGCTTCAGTACATAATCGGCTATTGTTACTAAAGTATATTCTTCACCGTACATCTTACCATCTTCGCAAATCATAGCCAAACGATCAACGTCCGGGTCAACCACGAAAGCTACATCGTAACCACCCTTAGCCATTAAGCTCATGATGTCACCAAGGTTCTTTTCCAATGGTTCCGGATTGTGCTGGAAGTCACCAGTCGGGTCGCAATAAAGTTTTTCTACTTTTTCCACGCCCAAGCGTTCCAACAGCTTAGGAAGGATTACACCACCTACCGAATTCACGCAGTCGATAGCCACCTTGAACTTGGCGTTGCGGATAGCTTCCACGTCCACTAACTTCAATGACAAGACAGCTTCGATGTGCTTGTCATCGTAAGTGTTGTCTTCGCGATAGTTGCCCAAGTTGTCGATGTCGGCAAAGTCGAATTCTTCAGCAGCAGCGATGCGGAGCACTTCCTGACCTTCTTCTGCATTCAAGAACTCACCGTTTTCGTTCAGCAGCTTCAAGGCATTCCATTGACGAGGATTGTGGCTGGCAGTCAATATGATACCACCGCAAGCACCTTCCATAGTCACAGCCAATTCTGTAGTCGGAGTTGATGCCAACCCGATGTTCACTACATCAAAACCCATACCCATCAAGGTACCGCAAACTACGTTCTTCACCATTTCGCCAGAGATGCGTGCATCACGGCCAACTACAATCTTATCGCTCTTGTTGGTAGTTGTTTTACGAATCAGCGTTGCATATGCTGAAGTGAATTTTACAATATCCAGCGGATTAAGACCCTCACCTGCTTGGCCTCCGATTGTTCCGCGAATACCGGAAATAGATTTGATTAATGTCATAATTTATAATTTAAAAGGTTTATACTAAACTTTCAAGAATATTTTCTTTTGATACATCATCCATAAAATGCCATAAATTATGGCAGCATTCACTACGGCTATCCATGCCTGGTAATAGTCACCCAAGAATTGTTCCAATCCGTGGAACAGTGAATAACCGATGCAGTTGAAACTGATACACGACGCCAGCATGTAAGCTGCAATCGAGTTCATGCCGTACACCTTCAGCCATTCCGTATGCTTACACCAGCCTTTGTAGTCGATAGTCCCAAAAAATACAGCCATTAGCAAAAAGCACCATCCACTGGTTTGAAGCACCATGGAACTGGTCCACAATTTCTTGATGACCGGCATCTGGAAGCCACACAACCATCCGGTGGCAACCAGTACCACACCGATAACAGCCAATAGATAGAATTTTTGTATCGGTTGTCGTTTTTTGTCTTTCAGGATATATCCGGCAAACAAGCCGGTCAGAGTGGTGACGGCAAAGTTCAGACTGCTCAATATCCATGTATAGCAGTACCAAGGTGCGAAGACCACTTGGCCGTCCTGTACGGTGGCCGCATCTCTGAATCTTCCTAATAGAGTACGGTCTATCCATTCGGCCAAATTCCCGTCCGGGGTATAGTTGCCGTTGCCGTATCCGTCTACACTGATGAACTCCATGCTTCCCCAAAAAACAAACAGCAATCCGGCGGCAATGCCTATTTGGGTCTTGACTTTTGTATTCAGGAACAACAGGGATGCTACTAGATAACCTACGGCTATAGATTGAAGGGTGTTGGTATATAGATAGATACGTTCCGGATTCAAGGCAAGGAGGTTTCCTTGGCACATCATACCGAATATCCATAACAAGATGACTCGTTTCAATATACGTCTGTATGCTTGTCCCTTGGCTGCTTCTCCCCGATAGCGCGATAAGGCAAACGGAATGGATACACCGCTCATGAACATAAACAGGGGCATCACCAGATCCCAAGGCGACAGCCCTTCCCAATCCACGTGGGTAAAGTTCCACATGAAGGAATCAAACCAAGGGGCATCGATGGCATGAGCCAATGGATGCATGATGCCTTCCAAGGCTACCAGACAAAAGAGGTCGAATCCGCGCAATACGTCCAACGATTCAAGGCGCTGTTTCGTAATGTTTGTTCCCATAATCATTCTGTTGTTACTGTGTTCGTTGTGGTGGTGCATCATTTTCTCTAATTTCATAATAATACCTCCGACATTCTCATTTAAGTTCATAACAAATTACAACTTGATTGTCGTCATCCCTAAAATTCTCCATACGTTCAATGTCTTGTTTATCCATCAAAGCTTTGTCTATAAATGTATTTACTTTATGCGGCAATGCGGCGTAATAGAATTTATTATCCTCAATAGCTGACGGAATGGGAAATGTGTATTCTTTTCCCTGTTGAAATACTATCACTTTCCCGTTTTTCTTTTTATAGGCAAAATAGGAATTCTGTTCTTTCATGAAATAACCAATATCCGCATCATGCAAATGAAATTTATCCAAGACTATAATTTTATCTGTTTTCATGAGATAGTACATGTAATAATCCATTGGCATATCTTGAGGGATTTCCTTTATATTGACACTCTCCTCATTAAAATCATAGATGGCAACCGGATGTAGGGACAGAGTACTTTTATTTACCTCATAAAGCGTATCGCAAGGATAAGAATAGGAATAGAACAATGCATCATTGTAATTTGCCAATCTGAAATGTGAGGTAATCCCTATTAAGTCAGGATATTCATCATGTATGGTCTTCAGAATTTTTTCTTGTTCCACCGAATAGAAATAAATATCCTTGGGGTCATTGATGACATAGATATCTTCCGTTAGTTTAGCATAGGAACGCATTTCCCTCGCTGAACGGGTGGAATCTGGTATATTTATTTGATAAGAATGTACCAGTTTTAATGATTCATCATATTCTCTTATCCGAGGAGAAAACAACTCATAGATGCCGATGTGGCTATTTTCATCTATATACATGCCAGACACCCCAACATAATCATTGGATCCATGTCCTAAGAGCGGACGTGTGCTATGGATGTACTTCCCCTTTTCATCGAATACCATTACTTTATTCAAGTCATTGTTTATGAATATTTTACCGTTTTGTACCTGCATGGATACAATCCGTTTTATCAGGCAAGAATCATTCGTTTCCAGCGGAATGATAGAAATGTGGTTCACTATATCTGCCATATTCAACGGCTGACTGGTAGATATATCTACCTGAATCACTTTATTATTTATCCTATCCTGCTTGGAGCAGGATGAGATAAAGAGAGTAAATAGTGATAGCGTATATGCAATCTTTTTTAAATCCATCAGTTTGTATTTTAATTTGCTGTTTTAAATGCTCGTTTTGATAACTTCCTTTTCCTGACTACTGAACCGTTGCCGAGCCAGCCACAGTGGAATAAAGCCTTTCCCGTTCTTGTTCCTGCCTTATTTCTATTCGCGAAAAAGTACCGTCAGGCAACACCAGGAAAGATGCCGGATAAGCCATGTGAGGAAATAACGCCCTTACTTTCTCCAAGTATGTTGCAGCTATAAAGCTGTTCCAAGGGATAGACTTCTCTTTCATTAACTGCATCCAATCTTTTGTTGTCTCGGGTTCATCCATTGCTATATACACCATGTCCAGTCCTTGCGGATGCAAGTCCTTGTAGATTTCCTTCAACAATGGAATCTCTTTGCGGCACGGGGTACACCACGATGCGGAAAAGATGACCAACGTGAATTTACCGGGAGCTGCAATGACCGGCCGGAGCACACCGTTCGAAGCCGACGGCAACTGAAGGCTCGGAAAATTCATCGCCAGATAGTGCCCTATCTCTTTTCCCAACAAACTTTGTTTTTGCCTGTCCGACAGACAATCAAAGACAGCCGACAGCTCGTCTTTACCCATACTTTGCATGGAAAGATAGATGCGTGACACCGCCACATGGGTATCTCTATAGGGCATGATTGTTCCTACCGTTACCGGTGATTTTAGTAAGGCGGTATAGGCTTCAAACTCTTCATCTTGATTGTCGGTCTGATAATAATCCATCCTTCTGTTTTCCTCTATAACCGCTCCGTTTTTAAGGACCGGAAGAGTGATAGAGTCTGTGGAAATATAATTCAGTATTCGCACTTCATCGGGAACGAAAGAGTAGTTTCCGAAATACACGTTGGCTTCTTTAGCTATTTGAATATAATTTGTAAGAGAGTGGTTGCTTCCCGACAATTTCATCCAGCTGTGACGTTCATACATACTATCCGGAATCATGAACTGCCATACTCCATCCGTCCGTCTGGTCGCCTGAAATCTAGCGATGCCGCTTCTGCTCTTTACTTCCAGCGTCAGTTGCTCATACTCTTTAGCTGGAGCTATCAACAGCTTCTTGTCAGGAACTCTTTGGGCATAGCCCAAAGAGAACACTGATAGGAATAAAAATAATATTATTACTTTCATCATAAGTTAATCAACTACACATGCACAAATAGAACCTATTCCAGAATGATGACACGTTCCAGCCATAATATAAGTTTTTCCTCCTTTTACAACAGTCACAGTACAATCACCAAAACATTGCAAATCATCTTCACCACTTGGACATGTTTTATCTCCTGCATATCCACCAACAACTTGTTTCATTTCACTCACATTCATCACTTCATGCTCATCATGGAGCAGCATTTTTTTTAACTTCATAATTGTATTTTTTTTGGTATTATTAAATATTTAATCAACAGTGACATCATCACTGCTTTCTAATTTATTCCATCTTTTCATATATAATAAAAATTAAACGATACAAATATCATTATCTTATTTTTTCTGCGTAAATATAGGCAAAAATATGAAAATTCCTATAATAGACATAATCAAACCGCCAATCGTACTTGCTGCCAACGGAAACCAGAAGGCTTCTTTTCCCATACCTACTATGAACGGGATGAATCCTAAGATGGTCGAAACTATCGTTAGAAAGATAGGAATAATCTTGGCATTCCATGCCTTAACATAAGCACGGACTGGTATCAGTTTCGGGAAACGACGACGAACATCATTGTATTCGTTCATGATATAGATGCTTGCATTGACCGTAATCCCGCATAAAAGGACAAATGAAGCAAATCCCCCTTGATCGAAGTTCAATCCGAACAAGTAGAAGGTTAAAAACACACCGATATATGATATAGGTATCACAAAGATAATGGCCAATGGTTGCTTTAACGAATTGAACAGAATGCTAGTGGTAAAGAAGATGATGGCTATCACAATCAGCAACAAGGCATATTGCTTATTGTCCTTCTCCTCCCAAAACCAACTCTGTTGTTCTTCTTCTGCCATATACCCCATCGGCAATCCGGCATTGAATTCTTCCAAATCCTTTTTCAAGAGCTTGGATCCCTGCTCACCCGAACCGATATATTCATATTGTAAGCACAAGCGATACTGCTGGTTTTCTTTCGCCACCTTCTGAGGAGACAATCCTTTTTGTACCTTAGCAAAATCAGCTAACTTATACGAATGCCCATTGATTTCAAAAGGGATGTTCGCCAAGCTCCATACATCATACTCGCCACTCTGTCTGGAATTCAGTTTCAACATTTCGGGTTGTCCACCATATACGATGTTGGCACAAGTAATGTTCCGTCCGAATACCGTTCGCAAGGCATTGAAAAGTTGCATTCCCGTGATGCTTTCCTTTGCCAATCGATGCTTGTCCAAATCGAGATAAAACTCATTATAATCATCCTTGTACCACGAGAATTCGGAGTTGATAGTCACTTCCTTGATACGTCGGTGAGTCAGCAATTTTTCTTTCAACTTTTCTCCCCAATAAGCAAGTTCATCGTAATTGTATCCGTACATTTTCACCCGGAAATTGCCGGCACTTTCACGCATGCTGTTGCTGAATCCTTGATCCTGTAAGCCATAAACCTCCCAATGTCCACCTCCTAATTGTAAAACTTTACTAATTACATTCGCTTTTAATGTATAAGGAAAATCACTGTGCTGATGTTCTTTCCTGAAATAAATTTGGATGCTGGCACGACGGGCACTATAAATGGAGGTCTGAAACTGTTTAATTTCCTTGAACTCACTCAAATAGGTTTCCATCTTCTTTATTAAGGTGTTCATTTGCTCCAAGGTACTACCATTCGGCAGGGAAGCATAGACCGAAAGTACGGTTTCTTCCTTTTCCCGATTGAAGTAACTACCCGTGTACACTTTATCCACGAACAATCGTAACGTACCTCCCAAAGTCTTGTCGACAATGGGTTTTACCTTTTCCTTGTAAGTGGAATTGGCAAAAAACTTATTATAATACTCGGCAAACTTTCCATCTCCATTCATCTTCTCTGGCAAGAGAAATACAGGAAGTCCAAAAGCCAAGACCAACAAAATGCAAGCCATTACCCGATAATGACAGAAGAATTCTATCCAACGAATGTAAAGGTGAGTAAACAAAACGACTTGGCGTTTTATCTAAAATATCATTACATTTTTCTTGATTTCCGATAAGCCTATCTTCTGAATCATGGCCGGCACAAAGAACAAGGCCACGAACAAAGATACGAACAAATTGACAATCACCACTACGGCAAAGTCCTGTAAGTCGAGTCTCAACTTATCATCCAAGAAGAAGATAATCGATAAGGCACCGACCGTGGTTAAGGTAGCAGCCAAGATGGAAACAAACGTCTTCAAGTTATGACGACGACGGATATGGTCGGTCATCACGATGATATTGTCTATCACCAAATTCAAAGAAATGGTAATCCCTGCCAACGAATAAAGCTGCATCTCCACCCCCAATGCGTAATAGAAGATGAAAGCAATGGCCAAGTTAACGGACAAGCAGGCGACTACCAAGAACAAGTAGCGTAAGTTCCAAGTAATCAAAGCGACAAACATCATGAGAATGAGTATGGTCAACCCTGTACGGAAATAAATCTTATCCAGCTCTTTCTGAATGCGTTCCGTTGCATCATACCCGATGTGGACTTCGTATCCCGACGGCATCTTCTGCTCCAATTCAAACATCTTCAGCTTCACCTGTTTGCTTAGTTCCAACTGATTGGCGGTTTCCTCAGCGGTCAAGTTCAAGTAAATGGAGTTCAAGCCATTGATTCGGTAATAGCTGGTCGGTTCTGCTTCAATATGCATCACCTTGATGAGCTTTTCCAAACCAACCATCGTGCCATCCTTTGTCTTTAAGTGGATGTCCTCCGGATGGAACTCCGTTTCTTTGCCCGTAGCTGTACGGACTAATCGAATCCATTCCTGACCTCCCGTTTCCTTTTCAATGGAACATATACCCAAGAATTCCTTTTCGTAATGTCCTGCAATGGCCGATTGGATATCATTCATGCTCACTCCCAAGTTGGTCAACTGGACATTGTCGTATTCCAATCGCCATTCCATCGGCATGGCTCCCGTCAGTTCTACTTTATAGACACCATTTAATTGTCCCAATGCCGGTTTAATATTCTCTTCGGCATATCGTTGAATCAAGATTGGAGTGACCGGAGCATTCAAGGTGTACGTCATGAACGGACGATTGGCATTATTATTCGAACGACTAGTATAGATTTGCGGATAGCTTACCCCTTCCGGCAATTGTGACCAAATCTGACGGATGATGATTGACACTTCGAAACGGGTCGCATCCATATCGGTATGCTTGTCCATTTCCAACGTAATGCTACCACTACTGTTATCCGAAGTCGAGTTGACGTTCTTCACCCCTTTCACACGGGTGAGCATGGCTTCCAAACGACTGGTCACTTCCGCCTCGATAACACGCGATGAGTTGCCCGGCATTGTGAACGAAACCGTCAGTCCCGGCAAGGTACGCGAAGGCGATAACTTGACCGGTAAGAGTGGGAGCAGTGCCAGACCGATTAGTGACAGACAAACAAACGCCACAATCAGTGTAAAGGGTGAAAAGGTATGAATCTTACTCATCTGTACAAGCCGTTATCAAAGTCAAATCGCTCCGAAAGTGATATGCCGCTCTCAAAGTCGTACAAGGTCAACTTACGAATTTTGTAGTAATTCAACCAATAGTTCTGCAAGGCCGAGATATAATTCTTCTGTGCCTCCTGCTGCCTGTTCAGAGAAAGAGTCAAGCTGTTTACGTCCGCCTTACTGATGATGAAACGTTGGCGGGTCTGTTCGTAAGCCATCACTGCCAACTTTAAAGCCTCCTCTGCGCTGGTAATTAAGCGTTGCTGGATATTGAAGTCGCTTACCGTCATGGTCACTTCTTCTTCCAGTTTTAGCTCTTTCTGACGAGCCGCAATCTTTACCACGTTCAAATTATTCTTCGCCATGTTGTATTTACCCTTCCGCACGCCCCAGTCAATCAACGGAATGGATATACTGATACTCACCAAATCCTGTTGTAACGGTTTCCGATAAGCATCCTTGAATTTTTCCGCCACCTGATTGAACCCCACACTGGCATTCAAGCTGGCGTTGAAGCGCGATTCTACGCGGGTCTTGTTCACATCTCGTTCTGCTTCTAATATATTCTGCTGCTGTTGTAAAAAATCCGGATTGTTCGCCTTAGCTCTATTCAAAGCCTCTTCCACAGGAATCTCCATCGTCTGCGGACGACTCGGCATTTCCAGTTCGATTTGGGTATTCTTATCCATATTGAGAAACGAAGCCAAAGCGAACATCGCACGCTTTAAAGCTATCTGTGCGTTCTCCAACGTATTTTGTGCATTTACCTTATCCAATTGCAAGGTCAATAAGTCCGCCCGAGAAATAGCAGCTATCTTATGCCGTTGTAAACCAATACTATACTAATGTATCGGTTTGATACCGCATTCTCTTTCGCCAACTGATAATCGGCTTGTGCCATTGCTAAATTGAAGAAATAGTTTACCGCTTCTTCCGACACTACTTCGGTATTATAGATGAATTCCTTCTTCACCTTCTCAAACTTTAACGGTTCTATCTTGCGATCCCAACGGAACGGATTGTAACCCAACAAATTCTGCGAATAACCGATGCGGAAAGGTACACTGGAATATTGGGTTGACTTGGCGTCGCCGAAGTTACGCATATATTCCAAATCCGAATCAATATAGAATGTTCCACCAGTCAAGTCGAAATTCTGCTGAATGCTCAAACCTCCACCGGCACTGAACATCTGTTGCTCACGATACACGTCCATGTCCGTATTCGAGTCATAACGCTGGGTGATGTAACGGTTGTATTGTGTCGGCATCAGTTTCAAGGTCAAACTCGGAAGACGGTTTGCTTTATAAGTGCGGTATTGCCAATAGCCGGACAGATACATGTTCTGATAACGGAATGCGGACAACGAACTGTCGTTGGCCAGTTCAATCGTGCGTTTCAGGTTCAGTTTAACGGGTTGTTGCGCGAATGTTGGGAAAAAGAATATTGCAAACAACGCTCCAATCACCCATCTCATCTTATCATTCAAACGACCATAGGGAGGAAGAATCCCGTATACATCAATGTTTACGTTTCCGAAATTTTCCGTTACGCTCTGAATGGCGTTATTATGTAACTTCATAGTATTATGCTTTTTCATATTTACGATAAATGAACCAATAAATTAAAGGAATAATGAACAGACTGACGAGTGTACCCAACAACATCGAACCAATCATTGCAATCGCCAATGGCTTCTGCAATTCCGAACCCATATCCGAGGAGAAGAGCAATGGGACCATGGCCATAATGGTAGTCAATGAAGTCATGATTATCGGGCGCAAGCGTCGGATACCTGCCGTATGAATCGCCTCGTACAAAGGTGTCCCCGTCTTCCGCAACTCATTAATGGAATCCAGTTTCAAGATAGAATCGTTCACCACGATACCACACGTTACGATGATACCGATAGCAGACATTAAGTTTAAGGTATGCCCGAACAACCACAGGGAAGCCAAGGCAAAGGCTATGTCAATCGGGATTTCCACCAACACGATGAGCGGTTGAAGAAAACTCTCGAACTGGGCGCACAGGATGAAATACATCAACAGAATTGCCACGAAGAGAATTACGGTTAGTTCACCAATCATCTTTTCATTCGAAAAAAAACTACCCGAGAAGTCCACTTCCCAACCGTCCGTTTCCTGAACAGCCTGTTTCACATTTGCTATGAGTTTCGGTGCATCCTGAACATCAAAGAAATTCACCGGAATGTATTCACCGTTCTTCCCTGCCGTAATACTCTTCAAGTCTTCTGACGGTACCACCTTTATCAGAGCGTTTAAAGGAATATAGTTGGTTTTTCCATTAGTATTCGATTGAATCTGCACTAGAGTGGTACTTAAAATATCGTTAATCGTCCGTTCCTCTTCGGCAATGCCTACTGGCAAATATTGCTGGTACGAGCGCAAGGTCGATACCTTGTTTTCCTTGAATGCTGTGCGGAGTACACGGGTAATCTCATTATAAGCCACATTGTACAACAACAGGCGTTCTTTATCCACTACCAGATTCATCTGGTTACGGAAAGCGATGCTTTCGGTTGATAGACCAGTACGCTGCATGATATCCGCTTCTAGTTGTTGCAATACTTGTGGATCGGGTGCTTGCGTATGGTTATTCGGATGCAGTTGTGCCACTACATCGGCTTCCCCCGTCACAAATAATTTCTCAAATATGGTTTCAGGAGGCGAGAATGTCAATACTGCCGACGGATATTTCGCATTCACTTCCTTGGTCAACAATTCTTGCAAAGGAGGAATACCGGCCGGTTCTTCGGTCTTGAAATACAATTCCGCTTCGGTAGCCGAGAGTTCACTGCCTCCGTTCAAGATATAGTCTTGCATACCCACGTAGGCTGTATGGCCTATTACTTGTCCGTCGGTCTGCTTCGTCAGCGCATTCACCCTTCTGCAGTTCTCGTCTATATGGATGTTTTCGTTCCATTCGATATGCAACACCAATTCGTTCTGTTCGATTTCCGGCATACGTTCCTTTTCCAAATAGAAAAAGAAGAACATACAAATCGGAAAGGTAGCCAAAGTCATACCGATACTCAACTTCTTGTGGGAGAATACCCAGTCGGCACCTTCATTGTAAGCACGTTCCAGCCAATCATTCTTTTGATTATCATCAAAACGTTTCGACAAGAATCCCTTGCTACGGATACTCATGCGGTAGAATAAGAAATATAGCACTGGAAGCAACATGATCCCCGTGATGTACGAAACAAACAAGCCTGCCGCAATGGAGAAAGCCTGGTCCATAAAGATAGCTCCTGCAATACCGCTCATGAATATCAAAGGAAGAAATACGGCAATAGTAGTCAGCATCGAACTAAGCATTGGGGTAATCACTTCCGTGGCGCCGGCTGCACAAGCCTGTTTAAGCGAATATCTCCGTTCCTGATATTGCGATATGTTTTCTGTTACAATAATAGAGTTATCCACCATCATTCCCACCGCTAGAATCAAGCCCGAAAGTGAGATGACATTGAGTGAAACCTTAAAGAAATAAAACAGGAAAAAAGTGATTACTACCGACACTGTCATACTCAAGCCAATTACAATCGGTGAACGGACATCTCCTAGGAAGTAAATGGCTACAATGAATATCAGCAAGAAGCCAATGGTGAAGTTATCCTGCAAGTTGGATATGGTGTAGTCCAGTAATTCCGTCTGGTTACGGCACACTTGGAAGTCAATGTCCGGATAGAGCGTAGCGAAGTAATCGGTTGTCTTCTTCAACTTCGTTTTCATTTCATCCATGTTCTCGTCGCTCTGCTTGATGATGGCCAAGGTCACGGCGCGCTTCCCACCTGCCACCGACAAGCCCTGTTCCTTTTGCGATACCACTGCTACCTTGCACAAATCCTTGAGTTGCATCAGGCGGTCGCCCTTGCGGATATGGATATTTTCCACATCCTCTGGTGTACGGAGAAGCGTAGCAATGCGGATATTGTATTCATAGTAACCGTCACGTACCAACATACTTCCCGGTTCTACATTATTGGCTGCCAAGGCATTCTCGATATCTGCAATTGTGACTCCCGTAATGAAAAGTTTTTCCGCATCAGGTACAATCTGAAGCATCCTTCCCGGTACACCGGTAATGTCTGCCATAGCCACTTCGGGTAACTGTTCGATACGACGTTTCACTACATTTTCAGCTAGTTCGCACAAGGTAAGGAACTGTTGTTCATCCACCTCTTCGTACGCACGGTTATTCTTCAAAGTCATATTGAGATACAGCACCGGAATATCCGTTGCACTCGCCTTGATAGCTTTCGGACGTTCCGCTTCTTTCGGAAGGCTGTTCATGGTCGCATCAATCTTTTCGTTTACCTCGATGAATGCCAAATCGGTATTCACACCGAAATCGAATTCCATGCGGATGATGCCTGTACCGTCACGGGTCTCACTCTTGATCTCGCGAAGCCCCGCCACCTGCAACAATTGCCGACGTACCGGAGCCACTACCGTATTCTCCAGTTCGCGTGCTGATGAGTTCTCACCTGATACCTGTACAATAATCTGTGGAATGGCAATATCCGGCAACAATGAAACGGGCAACGTGAAGTACGTCACTAAGCCGACGATGAAACATGCCGTAAAGGCCATCAGCACCGCAATGGGACGTTGTAAAAGTAATTTTACCATATCACTCTATTATTTTCACTGGAGTCTCATGAGCCAAGTTCACATTGCCAGTAGTAATCACTCTCATGCCTTCCTGCAAACCGCTTGCTTCCCAATTCGTGAGTGTATATTCTGTGAGGTTCTCCAATCCGGTAGTTACATAATTCCACATGGCAATATTATCCTTCACCGTAAACATTACCTGTTTGCCTGAACGGAGTACAATAGCTGTTTTTGGTACAACTATCTGGTTAGGCACGGAACGCTTTACGCTGATGCGTACATTCATCCCGTCAAAGAGTTTGTCACCACCGTTTACTTGCGCTTTCACACGTACCATACCGTTCTCGTCCACCAACGGGTTGATTTCGCTGATGCTACCGGTACGAGTACCCACCGCCGACGCATACGGAGTCACTTCCACCTGATCGTACACCTTAATTAGAGGCAATTCGTTTTCCAGTACGGTGAAATCCACTTCCATGGCCGATGTACGGATGACCCGACAAAACGGTTTATCGTTCTTGGGTATGTTATATTGCTTGTCGAAGAGGTTGGCTACCACTCCATCAAAAGGAGCGGTCAGTGTAGCTTGTTCCACATCATACAGAGAGGCTTCGTATTGCGCCTTGGCCAGTTTGTAGCCACTCTTCACCTTGGCCAGCTCCAACACATCGGCCGGCACGGCATTCAGATTGTCGGGTGCATATCCCTGACCGATCAGCACATCCTGCATTTCCAGGTTGGCCTGTGCCAATGCATTCTCGTTCTGCCTCAGGGTGTTGTTCAGTTTGAACATATCCAGTTCTGCTAACTTCTGTCCCTTGCGTACGAATGTGCCGTTCCTCACATAAACCTTCGCCACCACTTCAGACGTGCGGAAATAGAGGTCAGCATAATCCTTTGCCACTATTTTCCCGTTACTCACCAGTTCGTGGTTGAAATACCCTTTGGTAAGTTTCATCACGGTCACTTCATTTACTTGTTGGGGAAGTACAGTTTCCACTCCTTCCTTCTCCATGTTTTCCGTCTTGTTATCCGAACAGGCTGTTGACATCATCAATGCCAGACCACCAAAGCATGTGTTTTCTCATATCAGTTTATATAAATAATCGTTCCAAAAAACTACTCTCTTTTATAATAACTTTTACAGTCCCTGATATAACTTTCATTAAAGGCAAACCTTTTCCTTTTTTGAATAAAGGCATATCAGAAAATCCTATTTCCATCACGTAATTACCTTCTTCATCGGGAACAGGAGAAAGTGATACTACTTTTCCTTCTGCAAATCCATACTCTTGTTCAGAAAAGCCTGTTAACCTAACAATAGCTCGTTGTCCTATTTTTATTTTACCTGCGCCCTGCATAGGAACCAATGCCTTACCTTTATATAGGGAATCATACTCTGAAACGACAACAAAAAGAGTTTCGTCAGCAATCACATATTGACTTCTTTCCCATAATTGCATGAAAGCAACATTCCCATTCACTGGTGAAACCAACAAATATGCTTTTTCCCATTCATTGACAGCTATCAACAATTGAGTTATAGCATTGATCAATTCTGTTTCATAGATTCTGTTATCATTCATATGTTGAAGATAATTGTTCCAAGACAACAAGCAAGTGGAATATACCCCTTGGACGCTTCCTAATCTTGGTAATTGGTGAAAAAAAATCATATCTAATTTTTCGACCCTTGCACCTGTATCTTGCCAATTAGCCAAACACTGTCTCAAACGTAACATGTCTTCTGTATCTGCCAAATTCTCTATTACCGCCAGTACATCACCTTTTTTAACTTGTACCCCATTTGTAATATACAATTTTTCAATTCTTCCTCCATGCTGACTTTTAATGTAAACTGGTGGATTCCGAGTTGTAAGTGTCAATTCCGCTTCAATTGTTTCTGGATATTGAAATAATGCACTACCTATCAACAACACCAATATAATAGTTGCCAATATTCCGATGCCATATCTCAATATCATAGGAGGTACTTTATTCATAACTTCTTGTACTTCCTCACTACGCAGTTCTATATCTTTATATTGTTTTTCTTCCATATCAATTACCCAATTCCAGTTGATTTTTTACTAATTGATAATAAAGTCCTTTCTTTTCTGTCAATTCCTTATGGGTTCCTTCTTCCACAACTTTCCCTTTATCCAATACCACAATCTTGTCCGCATTCCGTACTGTACTCAGTCGATGCGCCACAACTACCACTGTCTTTCCTTTATAAAATTCATTCAAATGCTCCATGATTTCCTTCTCATTGTTAGCATCCAAAGCATTTGTCGCTTCATCAAAGAAAAGATATTCGGGATTTTTATAGACTGCCCGGGCAATAAGTAACCGTTGGCGTTGTCCTTGGCTAACACCATTTCCTTCCATACCTATTTTTGTATTATAGCCTAAAGGAAGCGAGTCTATGAACTCACGGATATTTGCTACCATTACTGCATGGCGCAACCGTTCGATATCAATATTGTCTGTATTAACAGCAATGTTATTTGCAATTGTATCAGAAAAAATGAAACCTTCCTGCATTACAGCTCCACTCTTGGCTCTCCATAAATGTGGATTTATCATTCTTATAGGTGTGTCCCCCATACGAATATCACCCTTGTTAGGTTCATAAAAGCCCAATATCAATTTTAGTAACGTAGTTTTTCCACTGCCACTCGCACCCACTATGGCAGTTATCTTCTTTTCTGGAATTGTCAGACACACATTGTCGAGTACAAAATCTCTATCAGCTCCATCATAACTAAATGAAAGATGGTTTACCGTAATATCCTTCTGTTCGGGTAGGACGGACAACTTCGCTTCTATATGCAACTCTTCATCCTCCCTCCCATGAATTTCATTCAGACGTTCCAAACTGATCTTTGCATCTTGTAATTGTCTGACAAAACCAATGAAGGCACTTACTGGAGCATTCAGTTGACCGATGATATAAGTGAGCGACATCATCATCCCCAATGTCATCTGTCCTTCCACCACCGACTTAGCGGCGATGAACGAAATCAGGATATTCGTGGTTTGATTGAAGAATACCGAACCTACCTGCTGAACCTGTCCCAATGCCATCCCTTTCATACTGATTCTAAACAACCTCACTTGTATGCGTTCCCACTGCCACCGCTTCTGCCGTTCGCAATTGTTCAGTTTGATTTCCTGCATCCCCGTGACCAATTGTATCAGACTGCTCTGTTCGCTTGAAGCCTGTGCAAAGCGGCGAATATCTAGTTCCCTGCGATACTTCATGAACACTAATACCCATGCAACATACAATGCATTCCCCAACAGGAAAATACCCAATATCAGCGGATTATAGTACGCCAATATGATTGCAAACACAAAGAAATTGATAAATGAAAATAATGTACTGATAGATGACCCTGTAAGGAAAGATTCAATACGATTATGATCACCTATGCGTTGCATAATGTCACCGACCATTTTTGTATCAAAAAAACGTAGAGGCAACTTCATCAGCTTGATAAGAAAATCCGATATAAGCGATATATTGATGCGCGTATTTACATGTAGCAATATCCAGCTTCGTATAAACTCCACCGACAACTGCGACACAGATACCACAAGTTGTGCTATCAATATTAAAGTAATGAAAGAAAGATTGCCATCACGTATACCCACATCTACCAACGACTGTGTAAGAAACGGAAATACTAACTGTAGCAATGTGCCTACCAACATACCCAATAGTAGTTGTACGAATTCTTTTCTATAAGGAAATAAATATTTAACAAAAAACAACAGACTTCTCGTTTCCTGTTTGTCCGCTTCGTCTTTTTCTTCATAGAATTGAGGTGACGGTTCCAAAGCCAGTGCAGCCCCCTTTTCTTCACCATCCGTTTTCGTTACTAACCAACATTGGCGCATCTCTTTTTCTGTATAATTTACGAGTTGAGAAGCCGGATCTGAAATATAATAATGATAGCCATCCCGTTTTTTTCGGATATCATGCAATACCACAAAATGGTTTTGGTTCCAATGAAGTACACATGGAAGAGGCATATCTTCATGTAATTGCTTCAAGGATAAACGTACACCCAATGTACGGAATCCTATACTTTCTGCTGCATCACAGATGCCAAGCATTGATACTCCTTCACGAGTGATGAAGGAACGTTCACGTAATGTCTGCAACGAATAGTTCTTACCATAATATTTAGCAATCATTCGCAGACAGGTAGGACCGCAGTCCATCGCATCATACTGAAGATAGTGAGGAAAACGTTTCATAAATCATTCCTTCAATTCATAAAAAATAAAAATTAACTAATAAGCATTTTAAATATAACATCCAAAAACTAAAGCGTTATATTAATCCAGTTCTATTTCCAATAAAACAGGATTGCTATCTTCTTTCAAACCGGGAAATTGAGCAATAAAATCAGCGTTTTCACTTTCAAGAATTTGTACCGGATCGATTACAAAACAAATTCTTCCATTGCCTAGCGAATGAAAATAAGAAGGTTTTATACTGACTCCCTCTGCTAATATCAACTCATCAAACACAAGATGAGCACCCGTTTTTTTTTCAACAAGTGAAAATCCTTTTCTACCTTCTCCTATTCCACGAAATCTAAACAACATATTATCATTCCCTTCTGCAAAACATTCTATGTCACCAATATATCCCTTATTCCTATAGTCAAAGAGATCAGATGTGGGCTTTTCCCAGTAACCTTCAGGAGGCATCCTGTCATTGATGTTTAGTATATATTTCACAACAGTACTATCTTTTGTTATTTCTTTAATTTCATTGCTTTTGTATTCTGATACCAAAATTTTTCCGTCGTATGACGTAAAACAATCATCACGCCAAGAACAATGTTTCCTATCTTTCATAGGGTAAAACGTATTTTGAATCTGCGAGCTTGATAAGTTCAATACATGATATTTGTATCCATCTCTCATTTCTGCTTCTTGTAAAAGCAATAGCGTATCATTTAAAAACGCCATTCCGTCTGTGTGCAATGAATCTAAATTAATTTTTGAAATAAAGTCCCCTTCGGAAGTATAGTAATAAATGTTTCTTGAACCACCCGTCAATAATACAATATCCCCTTTATCATTGACAGTTGAAAAAAAGTACAATCCATATTCTCCCGGTCCTTGTCCATGTCTATCAAATGTTTTAAGATACTTCCCATTACAATCAAACATAAAGATACACAATTGGTTATCTATATAATATCTGTTATTTTTATACATGATAGGGTCTGTGATATTCTCTAATAAACTATAGTCATTCGTCTCCAATGGTATGTAACGGTATTTTGTTGACACCTCTTGCAATTGTACCGGTGAAAGAGGTGTGTCATAAAAAATATTATACTGCACTTGCCTAACGGTTTCTTTTGTTGACAAAGAGCAACCTGTAATGAATATTATTAATACCCAATATGCTTTTAATATTTTCATAATATATGATAATTCCTAAGAAGCGGGTATAAACCCGCTTCTTTATTAAACATTCACATAGGCGCAACTACTAGTGTATTCTTTACCACCGCATTTATTTACGCAATCCTCACAACTTGAAGTATTAAATGCATCTTCATTTTCTTTACATCTGCAATAATAAAATGTCTCTCCACCTCTAATTAACTTCAATTCTGATTGTGTAAGAATAGACGCATCATTACGCAATTTCATTTTCTTAAGTTTCATAATCGTTAAAATTTAAATGAATAAAATAATTAATTATTAATCGCAGAATCTACAAACTCTGCCATATCTTCTATCTATCTGATAATGTTCAGGAAGCAGATAACCATTTACAAAAGCACCTTTTTCCTTACCTTCCGTTTTTGTCGCTAACCAGCATTGGGCCTCCCTCTTTCTGCATAAGTCACAAGCCGGGAAGCCGGATCTGAAATATAATAATGATAGCCATCCCGTTTTTCGGATATCATGCAATTCCACAAAATGGTTCTGATTCCAATGAAGTCACATGACAAAAGCATATATCTTCCTATAATTGCTTCAAGGATATACGTACACCCAATGTACGGAATCCTATACTTTCTGCTGCATCGCAGATACCAAGCATTGATACTCCTTCACGGGTGATGAACGAGTGCTCACGCAGCGTTTGTAGCGAATAACTCTTGCCATAGTATTTGGCAATCATCCACAAGCAAGTTGGATCGCAGTCCATCGCATCGTACTGGAGGTAGTGGGTGAAGCATTTCATCATTCTTATATTGTCTATTTCAATTCGCCGAATAGTAATATCGGATTGTCGTCTTCTTTTAAAGATGGGAATTGAGTCAGAAAATCTTTGTTACTACTCTCTATTATCTTCTCCGGCCAGACAGGGATGATTATCTCTCCGTTACTTTGCCAATAAAATTGTACAGGTTCAATCATGACATTTTCAGCCAATAAAATTCGTTTGAATGTTTTTGACTTGCCCGTCGATTGTAGATACTAATTGAAAAGTGCGCCAATATTCCAGTTGAAAATTGCGCCACCA
>OLPH01001241.1_pt1 | contig 26324 bp, 22 predicted proteins | sample 1672951 | NCBI WGS metagenome assembly OLPH01 (sample SAMEA3136740, study PRJEB25190) | human gut metagenome | reverse complement strand
GCGCCTGCGCCAGCAGTATTTTCTGGCGGCCGCTTCAGTGGGGGATATTATCAATCACCATATGGCCACTTATGGTACACTGGACAATCTGGCGGATAAAATCGCTATCCATATCAACGATACCCATCCGGCCCTGGTCATCCCCGAACTTATGCGCATCCTCATGGATGAAGAAGGACTTTCGTGGGATGCGGCCTGGAATGTGACCGTCCGCACCGTGGCCTATACGAACCACACCATCCTGCCGGAAGCGATGGAACGCTGGTCCATTCCCATGTTCAAGTCCCTGCTGCCGCGGATCTATCTCATCGTGGAAGAACTGAACCGGCGCTGGCTGGCCGAAGTCCGCAAGCGCTTCCCCGGCGACGAAGACAAGGCCCGCGATGTGGCCGTCCTCTGGGATGGACAGGTCCACATGGCCCATCTGGCTGTCCTCGGCAGCCACAGTGTCAACGGGGTTGCGGAAATCCACTCCCAGATCCTGAAGGACTCGACGCTGCACCAGTTCTACACCTGTTTCCCGTCGCGTTTTTCCAATAAGACCAATGGCGTCTCCCACCGGCGCTGGCTCATCCAGTCCAATCCGCAGCTGGCAGGACTGCTCGATGACACCATCGGGCCGGACTGGCGGCTGGAAGCCAAACGCCTCATAGACGTGGAAAAATTTTCCAAAGACCCGGCCTTCCTCGAACGGCTGGCCCAGGTGAAACAGACCCGCAAATATATCCTGGCCGATTATATCCAACAGAAGTATGAAGTAAAGGTAGACCCGGCATCGATCTTTGATATCCAGATCAAGCGGATCCATCTCTACAAACGGCAGCTCCTCAATATTCTCCACGTCCTGCACCTGTATTACGTCCTCAAGGCCAATCCCCGGATGCAGATTACGCCGAGGACCTTCCTTTTTGGCGGCAAGGCAGCTGCCGGCTATGGGGAAGCCAAGCAGACCATCAAGCTCATCAACGTCGTGGCCCGGCTGGTCAACAACGACCGCCGTATCCGCAAGCAGATGCGCGTCCTCTTCCTGGAAAACTACAACGTCTCCCTGGGCCAGCTCCTGTTTCCGGCCGCCGATGTGAGCGAACAGATCTCTACGGCCGGAAAAGAAGCGTCTGGTACGGGGAATATGAAATTCATGATGAACGGGGCCATCACCCTGGGCACCATGGACGGGGCCAACGTGGAAATCCACCGCGAAGTGGGTGATGACAACTGCGTCATCTTCGGCCTCCGGGCCAACGAAGTCATGGATTATTATATCCACGGCGGCTATTCTTCGTGGAATATGTACAGCGAAGATGCGGATATCCGCCAGATCATGAACAGCCTCGTCGATGGATCTTTGGGAAATGGCGAATCCTTCGGCATGCTCTACGATTCACTCCTGGACCGCAACGATGAATTCTTCGTCTTGAAAGATTTCAAACCCTACTGTCAGGCACAGCAGGAAATCGAACGGCGCTACAACAAACGCCTCCAGTGGCTCCATTCCAGCGCCGTCAATATCGCCCATTCGGGCTATTTTTCCAGTGACCGGACCATCCGCCAGTACGCATCGGGAATCTGGCACCTGAAACCGGTCAAGAGTTGATGTAATAAAGGAGGTGTGCACGGATGAAACTCAGTGCCATCGATGATTATAGTACCTATCTGTATCATCAGGGAACGAACGACAGCAGTTACCGCCTCTTTGGCGCGCATTTTACGGCGTACCGGCGCAAAGCCTGCGTGCGCTTTGCCGTGTGGGCACCTCATGCACAGGCCGTCAGCGTCGTCGGTGATTTCAATGAATGGGATGAAACGGCCGACCCCATGACGCGCAGCGACAAGGGAAACGGCATCTGGACCTGCTATATTTCCGGTCTTTCCGAAGGGGATAACTACAAATACGCCATCACGACGGCTTCGGGCGATGTCATCCTCAAAAGCGACCCCTATGCCTTCTGGTCGGAAGTCCGGCCCGATACGGCATCGAAGCTGACCAAGCTCCATTATACGTGGAAAGACAAGAAATGGATGACCAGCCGCAAAGACTACGATTCATACGCCCAGCCCATGCTGACCTATGAAGTCCACCTGGGTTCGTGGCGGCGCAGAGAAAACGGCGATATGCTGACCTACCGGGAACTGGCAGACCAGCTGGTAGACTACGTGAAAGATATGCATTATACCCATATCGAGCTCATGCCGCTGTGCGAATATCCTTTTGACGGCTCCTGGGGCTATCAGGGGACGGGCTATTTCTCCGTGACCAGCCGCTACGGCAGGCCGGAAGATTTCATGTATTTCGTCGATCACTGCCACCAAAACGGCATCGGCGTCATCGTAGACTGGGTACCGGGCCATTTCTGCCGCGATGCCCACGGCCTGCGCTATTTTGACGGTGAACCGTGCTACGAATCGGGTAATCCCATCCTGGCAGAAAACAAGGAATGGGACACTATGAATTTCGATTATGGCCGCACGGAAGTGCAGTCCTTCCTCATTTCCAGCGCCCTCTTTTTCCTGAAGGAATTCCACGTCGATGGCCTGCGCATCGATGCCGTGGCCAACATGCTGTACCTCGACTACGGTCACAGCGACGGCCAGTGGCAGCCCAATAAATACGGTGGCCGGGAAAACCTGGAAGCCATCGATTTCATCCGCCGCCTGAATAAAGCCGTCTTCGCCGAAGTCCCCCAGGCCCTGATGATCGCCGAAGAATCGTCGGCCTGGCCGCTGGTGACGAAACCCATCGAAGTGGGCGGACTGGGATTCAATTATAAATGGAATATGGGCTGGATGAACGACATGCTGCGCTATATGTCCATGGATCCCTTGTTCCGCAAAGACCATCAGAACCTCATTACCTTTTCCCTGTGCTATGCCTTTTCGGAAAATTTCGTCCTGCCCCTGTCCCACGATGAAGTCGTCCACGGCAAACGGTCGCTCCTGGATAAGATGCCCGGCGATTACTGGAAGAAATTTGCCGGCCTGCGGGCCTTTTACGGCTACTGGATGTCTCATCCGGGCAAGAAGCTCCTGTTCATGGGCGGCGATTTCGGCCAGTTCATCGAATGGAAATACGATGACAGCCTGGACTGGCATCTCCTGGATTACGACATGCACCGCAAACTGCACGACTACGTACGGGAACTGAACGGATTCTATGCATCCCATTGCGAATTCTGGCAGGAAGACTTCGACTGGTCCGGCTTTTCCTGGATCAGCTGTGATGACCGGGACAACAGCGTCATCGCCTTCTTCCGCAAGGGGATCCACAAGGAAGACCTGACCATCGTCGTCTGCAATTTCACGCCTGTCGTGCGCCACGATTACCGCTTCGGCGTGCCCCAGCCCGGCACCTATGTGGAAGTCTTAAACAGCGATGACAGCCGCTTTGGCGGATCCGGCGTGGTCAATGAAGGAAAATTTACGGCAGAAGACATCTCCATGCACGGCATGGACCAGTCCCTGTCCCTGACGCTGCCACCGCTGGCAGCCATATACATCGAACTCGATTCGGCGGCAGAAGCTCACCGCACCGTATCGGCTGCTATGAGCGGCACCGTACAGCAACGGCGCGCCCCGGCCCGGGGAAAATCCCGGACAGGCAAGGCTTCCCCTAAGAAGAGAGCCAGGAAAAAACAGAGTTGAATGACATTATCATCATACGATGGGATCATAATTTTAAGAGTGTACTAAGAAGGTGATACAGATGGTAAAAGTATTGTTTGCGGCTTCCGAGGCCGTTCCTTTTATCAAGACCGGAGGCCTGGCAGATGTCATGGGAGCGCTGCCGAAGGCACTGGCATCCAAAGGGATGGATGTGCGTCTGGTCATTCCCAAATACAGCCAGATCGCCGAATCGTTCCGGGCACAGATGAAACCGGTTACCCACGGCATCGTCAACCTGGCCTGGCGCCAGCTCTACTATGGCGTAGAAGAAATCGACTGGAACGGCGTCACGGTCTACTTCATCGATAACGAATGGTATTTCAAACGGGACCGCCTCTACGGGTTTGATGACGACGACGAACGGTTCGCCTATTTCTGCCGCGCCGTCCTGACCATGCTCCCCAAAGTGGGATTCCAGCCGGACATCATCCACTGCAACGACTGGCATACGGGCCTCATGGGTGTCTTCCTGAAAGAAGATTTCTATCATGACCCGTTCTACCAGCACATGAAGATTATCTATACCATCCACAATCTCAAATACCAGGGGATTTACCCGCCATCCATCATGCGCGACATCATCGGCCTGCCGCAGGAACTCTTTGACAACGGCAACCTGGAATGTGATGGCTGCGTCAACTACATGAAATCAGGCATGGTCTATGCCGATTACATTACGACTGTGAGCAAGACCTATGCCCAGGAAATCACCTATCCCTATTTCGGGGAACGTCTGGATGGCTATATCCGCTCGGCCCGGGACCGCATCACGGGCATCATCAACGGCCTCGATGAAGATGAATACAACCCGGCGGCGGATAGGCATATCGCCGCGACTTATACGGCCGATACCTTCCCGGCCAGGAAGCATATCAACAAGGAAGCCCTGCAGCGGGAACTGGGCCTTCCTGTCAACCGCAATATCCCCGTCGTCGCCATGGTGACCCGCCTGGTAGCGGATAAGGGACTGGATCTGGTGACCTGCATCATGGATGAACTCATCGAAGAAGATATCCAGCTGGTCATCGTCGGCACCGGCGACTGGGCCTACGAAGATGCCTTCCGCAATCTGGCCCGGCGCTATCCGACCAAGGTGTCGGCCAACATCCTCTTCAACGAAGGCCTGGCCCATCAGGTATACGCTGCCGCCGACATCTTCATGATGCCGTCCCGCTACGAACCATGCGGCCTGAGCCAGCTCATCGCCCTCAAATATGGGGCCGTGCCGGTCGTCCGGGAAACGGGGGGACTCAAGGATACGGTCATCCCCTTCGATAAGTATACGAATCAGGGCAACGGCCTGACATTCATGAACTTCAATGCCCATGAACTGCTGTTTACCGTCAAGAGAGCCCTCAGCTACTACGCCGATCCCGTCGTCTGGGAACACCTCGTCCGCAATGCCATGGAAAGCGATTACGGATGGGACCGCTCGGCCCAGGCCTATGCGGATCTGTATCACACCGTATTAGACAGATAATGACACCAAGGACCCCTGCCCGGCATGCTGCGGCAGGGGTTTTGCGATAAAGAAAGGAACGACTATGGAACTACGCCTATATCATGATTCCCACGACAGCCACTACCGGTCCCGCTTTGGCGCCGTACCGTCCGGGTCAGAGCTGACCCTGCGCCTGTCCGTCAGCGGCCGGCCGGCCTCTTCTTGTAAGGCCACCGTACGGCTCTGGCAGAGCAATGCCGGGGAATCGCTCGTCCCCATGACAGACGCAGGGGATACCTTTGCCGCGACCTGGCAGGTACCGCAGAAGGGCTGCCTCTTGTGGTATTATTTCATCGTCGAATGGGACGGCAAACGCCTGTACTACGGCAATAACCAGGACCACCTCGGCGGCGTGGGAGCCATCTATGACACGGTGCCGCCGGCGTTCCAGATTACCGTCTACGACAAGAACGCCCATACGCCGGACTGGTTCAAACACGCCATCGTCTACCAGATTTTCCCCGACCGCTTCTGCCGCGGCCGCATGGACTGGCAGCACCTGGCGGGCAAACCCGGTGCCGTCATCCACAGCTCCTGGGACGACCGGCCCTATTACTGCAAGAATACGGAAACAGGTGATGTGGTCCAGTACGATTTCTTTGGCGGCGACCTGGCCGGCATCGGGAAGAAACTCGACTACCTCGCAGATTTAGGCGTTACGGCCATCTATCTCAACCCGGTCTTTGAAAGCTGCAGCAACCACCGCTATGGCACGGGAGACTATCACCGCATCGACCCCTTCCTGGGGACTAATGACGAATTTTCTGCCCTGTGCGAAAAAGCGCGCAAGCGGGGCATCCGCATCATCCTCGACGGCGTATTCAGCCATACCGGCGCCGACAGCATCTATTTCAACCGCTTCGGCCATTATCCGTCCCTGGGCGCCTATCAGTCCAAAGAATCGCCGTACTATGAATGGTACCGCTTTACGGACTACCCCGACGACTATGAATCGTGGTGGGGTGTCAAGGACCTGCCGGACGTAGAAGAAACGACGCCGTCCTATATGGATTTCATCATCCGCAGTGAAAACAGCGTCCTCAAATACTGGCTGGGCCAGGGCATCAGCGGCTGGCGCCTCGACGTCATCGACGAACTGCCCGTGTCGTTTTTGCGCAGTTTCTATCATACGCTCAAAGAAGAAAATCCCGATGCCGTCCTCATCGGCGAAGTCTGGGAAGACGCTTCCAATAAAATTGCCTACAGCGAGCAGCGGGAATACCTCTGCGGTTACGATATAGACAGTGCCATGAATTACGTCCTCCGAGCCATGGCCGTGGCCTTCGTGCTGGGCCAGAAAGACGGCGGCCGCCTGGGGCGGGAACTCATGCAGCTGGTGGAGAACTACCCGCCGGAAAACTGGTATGCCATGCTCAACCTCATCAGCAGCCACGACATCGAACGGATCCTCACGGTCTGCCAGAGCAGTGATGCTGACGTGCGCGGCGAATCCGTCGCCATGGGCCGGGTGAAGCTGCTCATGGCCTGGCAGATGACCATGCCGGGCGCGCCTTGTATCTACTATGGCGACGAAGCCGGCCTCACTGGGGGAAAAGACCCGGATAACCGCCGTACCTATCCCTGGGGCCACGAAAACATGAGCCTCCTGCGCTGGGTGAAACGGCTGACAGCCCTGCGGCGCAAACACGATGCCCTGCAGACGGGGCGGTTCATCCCCCTGTACAGCAAGGGCGATGTCTACGTATATTGCCGGTCCATCGAAGGCGGCCGCGATGTCTTTGATAAGCCCGCCCGGGACGGACTGTTCGTCATCGCCATCAACCGCAGCACGACGGCCGTCCATTCCATCAGCCTCTATACGGACGGACTGCTGTACGGGAAATTGTACAACGCCCTCGTCCCCAATATGGAACCGCTGGAAACGACGGGCAGCCGCCTCGATCTGACCCTGCCGCCGCTCAGCATCGTCGTCCTGGCCGGACAAGAAGGGGGAAAACGGCGGGCCGGCATCCTCCTGCATCCTACGTCCCTGCCGTCGCCGTGGGGCTGTGGCGACCTGGGGGAACAAGCCTATCATTTCATCGATTTCCTCAAGACCGCCGGCCAGAGCCTGTGGCAGGTCCTGCCGCTGACACCGCCTCTCGACGGCGATTCGCCGTATTACTCGCGGTCGGCCTTTGCCATGAACGAACGGCTCATTTCCCTCGATTTCCTGTACCGGGCAGGCTGGCTCAAAAGAGAACGCTATGACCAGTACCGCCAGGAAGCGGCGAGAACCTCGTCCTGGGACGAAGCCTGGCAGTGCAAGGAACGCGCCCTCTGGGATATGTCCCACGACCCGGACCTGGTCATTCCCTGGCAGCCTTTTGACACATTCTGCAGAAAAAATAAGAGCTGGCTCGATGACTACGCCCTGTTTTGTGCCGTCCGTGACTTCTTCAAAGGAAAGGCCTGGACCGAATGGCCGGAAGACATTGCCCGCCATGAAGATGCGGCCTGTGCGCGCTACCGGAAGGAACTGGCCGGTGCGGTCGATCATTACCGCTTCCTTCAGTACATCGTACACCGCCAGTGGCAGGACGTGTGCACCTATGCCCATGACAACGGCGTCTCTATCCTGGGGGATATCCCCATGTTCGTCGCCCACGACAGCGCCGACTGCTGGTCCCATCAGGGCCTGTTCGACCTCGATGAGGCAGGAAATCCCAGGAGTGTGGCCGGCGTGCCGCCTGACTATTTCAGTGCCGAAGGCCAGCTCTGGGGCAACCCCCTCTACGATTACCAGGCAATGGCAAAAGACGGATACGACTGGTGGGTCCAGCGCTTCCGCCACACCTTGTCCCTGGTCGATGAAGTGCGGATCGACCATTTCCGCGGATTTTCCGCATACTGGTCTATCCCGGCCGGAGCCAGGACGGCCCGGGAAGGGCAGTGGAAACCGGCACCGGGAGAAGAAATCCTGCGCCGGGTCTATCAGGAACTGGGGCCGGTGCGGCTCATCGCCGAAGACCTGGGCATCATCACCGACGACGTATGCCGCCTGCGCAGCCATTTCTCCCTGCCGGGGATGCGGGTCCTGCCGTTCCATCTGAAAGAACGGTCTGACGGCCGGCTGTCCTTCGATACGGAACCGTGTTCCATCGCCTATACGGGGACTCACGACAATGACACTACCCGGGGCTGGTACGAATCCCTGCCGGAAGAACAGCAGCAGCGCCTGTGCCTCATGCTGCACCTGTCTAATGATGCCACGGCCAGCGAAGTGACGGCGGCCCTCATCGCATACGTCTACAGCCGCCGGGCGGAAACGGCCATCGTGCCCTTCCAGGACCTGCTGTTCCTGCCGTCATCGGGCCGGATGAACACGCCGGGGACCGTAGAAGGCAACTGGCACTGGCAGCTGAAAGACGGCCAGATGCGCCTCGACCTGGCCCGCTGGCTCTCCCGCCTCTGTCATACGTACCACCGCTGAGAAGGGAACAGGCCATGATCATCAGTGCCAGCCGCCCCGTACGAAGAAACTAGTTTATCTGACAAGTAAGCATTATCATACATACTCCCTTCAGGATAATCGTTCCTGAGGGGAGTTTTTCTATATAAACTGCCTGCAGATTAAAATTTTCTCCCTATTTTCTAATCTGCATTTTTTTGACATATGCTGGATTTTGTGCTAGGCTCAAATCAGTTCGTTTGCAGGAAGTGCAAATGCATCATGCAAAAAAATTTACATCTTGAAAGGAGAATCTGTGACATGGAAAGCAAGGAAGTCTTTTCCTGGGATGACGAGATCGAAATCGTCAAACAGGACTATATCGAACTGGAGCCGGGAGAATATCCCTTTACGGTACAGAATATCACCCGGTCCTATTTTGACGGCAGTGACAAGATCCCTGCCTGTCATGAAATGGATGTGGAACTCCTCGTGGAGACGCCGGACGGTGATGCCATCGTCCACGACCGGTTTTATTTCTGCCGGAAAATGCTGTTCAAGATATCGAGTTTCGCCATGACGTTGGGACTGGCCCGGGTGGGGGAACGCCTGAAAATCGACTGGCCGGCCTTGCGCGGCCGCAGCGGACGGGCGCGGATTTCGACACGGGAATACAAGAACCGCCTGTATAATCAGATAGACCGGTATATCATCCCCGAAGAGGACGAGTGCCGTGCCTTCTGACCGGCAGGATCTTCTGGAGGCCCTGTCGTGGATCGACCCGGCATCCTGTACGTATCAGGAATGGTGCGACGTCGGTATGGCCCTCAAATACGAGGGCTGTACGGCCGGCGACTGGGACAGCTGGAGCCGCCGCGACATGGCCCGCTATCACAGCGGGGAATGCGAACGGAAATGGCAGACCTTTTCCAATACGAGGACGCCCTGCGTGACCGGCGGCACCATCATGCAGATGGCCATGGACCGGGGATACGGCAGGGAAATGGGCGATAATCTCCCTATTTCCCTTGACGAAGCCATCTACATCGACCCGGGGCCGCAGGCAATCCGCATCGCCCCGGCGGCCGCATGTCCTCGGGAAAGCCGGCGGCCTCTCACGGAGCCGCCGCCCCAATGGGACCCCTGTCAGGATATACGGGACTTTCTGGAACGGCTTTTTTCGCCTGATGATTACGTGGGATACGTCATGAAGTCCATGGAACAGAAAGACCGCTGCGTGCCGGCAGGACGGGGCGTATATGGCCGGAAACAGCGCCACATCATCAAAGCCCTCGAAGCCAGCCACGACGTGGGCTATGCCCTGGGGGACTACGACTACCGCGGCGGGGCCTGGGTGCGCATCAACCCGCTGGATGGAAAAGGAGTGCGCAACAGCAACGTGCGGGAATTTACCTATGTACTGGCCGAAGCAGATGACCAGACTTTACAGCAGCAGCTCGATCGGATATGCAGCCTGAAGTTGCCCGTGGCTGCGCTCGTTTACAGTGGAGGAAAAAGTCTGCACGCCGTCGTACATATCGATGCCGGTACGGATTATGACCTGTACCGCCAGCGCGTCGATTTCCTGTACAAGACCTGTCATGAACACGGCTATCACGTCGATGTGTCCAACCGCAACCCCGCGCGGCTCATGCGCCTGCCCGGTATCCGCCGCGGCGAAAGCTGGCAGTACCTCATACCCTATGACAGTCCCTTTCAGTCCTACACGGAATGGCTGGCTGCGCTGGACGATGAAAAAGAGGGGGAACCGCCCATTGAAACCCTGTCCCGCCTGCGCCGCAACCCGCCGCCTCTTGATCCGGTACTCATCGACGGCCTTTTGCGGCAGGGCCATAAAATGATGCTTGCCGGGCCCAGCAAGGCGGGAAAATCCTTTGCCCTCATCGAACTGTGCATCGCCATAGCCGAAGGGACCTCCTGGTTGGGACAATTCCCCTGCCACCGGGGCAATGTTTTATATATCAATCTGGAATTAAATAGAGCGTCCTGTATTGACCGGTTCTGCCGGATCTACAATGCCCTCGGCCTTGCCGGGGACCATGACGACGCCATCGACCTGTGGAACTGCCGCGGTCATGCCCGCCCCATGGAACAACTGGTCCGCGATATCGTCCGCCGGACAGCCGGGAAAGACTACATGGCCATCGTCCTCGACCCTATATACAAAATCACTAATGGCGACGAAAACAGTGCCTTTGACATGGGGCAGTTCTGCAACCAGCTGGACAAACTGGCGGCAGTGAAACAGTGCGCTGTCATCTATTGCCATCACTACAGCAAAGGCAGCCAGACCGTCAAAAAAGCACAGGACCGGGCATCGGGCTCAGGCGTATTCAGTCGTGACGCCGACGCCATCCTCGACATGCTCGATGTCAAAAGCCCTATCGGAGCTCCGCCGGCCTTCCGGATTGAGGCCATCCTGCGCGAATTCGCCCCGCCGCTGCCCTTTTACATCACCTTCGACTATCCTATCCACCATATAGACTACACAGGCCTCATCGCTTCGTATAACGAAGACCTGGACAACCTGGGCCGGGGACGGGAAGACATGCTGGCTGGAAAAAAACAAAAATGCCTCAGCAACCAGCAGCTCATGCGGGAAGTATTTGATGAAATTATGAAGGAAAAGGAGGAAGTCTATATAGGTGACCTGATGAAAAAAATGGGCATGAGCCGCAGTTCCATTAAACGGTACATAGACGAAAGCACGGATTTAGAAAGGAATAAAAAAGGAAACGTATATATAAGAAAAAGATAAATCGAAACGTAATAAATGCCTGCCCAAAACACCTGCCCACATTGGCATATATATAGATATGGACAGTATCACCCTCAAAATTGGCAGCCAGTCCCGGACGGGAAGAGCGGGGAGCTGGAGACTCCCCCGCTCAAACCTGGTCACGGGAACTGGCCCGCGCGGGAAGGGCCGCCGTTAGCGGCTGGTGGTTAGTGGGAAGAGATAGTTTGATGTTTGATGTTTGATGAAGCCGGTTCGCCGAACCGACTATTTTTACACAAAAATCAGCATACAGGACCCACGACCGATGACGGTTTCCATCCGGCATCGTCGGCGGGGCCGTCAGATGCAAGGAGGATGGAAGGAGTCATAGCAGGGCTACGAAGGGCAGTAGGTCGTTGGCCGTAGTTCGTTTATCGAAGCCGGTTCGTCGAACCTCATGTTTTAATACAAAAATCTGCATACAGGCCACACGACAGGAGACGCTTTCTATCCTGAATCGCACGAGATGGCACCAGATGCAAGGCGGAAGAAGGAGGCGTAGTGGAGCTACGCCGACTGATGACAACGAAGCAGATGGTGCCAAATCGGGTGAGACAGGTGAAAGAAGTCTCCTGCCGTGCGGCCAACGAGGAGACGGTGTTATGGATCTGCAACAGCGGGCCCGGTCGGCGTTTGCCATCGTACTGGAAGCCATGACACGGCGCCAGTCCCGGCTGCGTGCCGACAGGGATATCCGCACATTGACAATAAAACTTATCGAGAAAGTCGAAGCCGTAGCAGAGCCGGAGGACTGGCCGGTCAGCGAATATACGGACGATTTCCGGCAATACCACCCCGAAGATTCGGCCATCTGGGAGCGGTTCTTCTTCCACGCCATGTTCGTCAGTACGGACCTGGCGGACTGCTTGTGCTTTTTGCGGGCCGGCGGTGCTATCCTCATCCCCGATGCCGCCTATGGCTACATCATCCGCCCCGTCATCGGCGGGCACGGCTACCGCAGCCAGAGCGAGTACGACCGCATGAAACAGCCTCTCCAGAAATGGCAGGCCGACATCATCCGCATCCTGCGCCTGCTCCACCACGAGCAACGACGCTATGCACGGTACGAGGAAGGAAGGCTGGAGTTGTGATGGACCGCGGTCAGTGATTAGTGGTCAGAAAAGGCAGTTTGAAGTTTGATGTTTGATGTTTGACGAAGCCGGTTCGACGTGCAGGGTATCTTTGCCGTCCCTGAGAAGCGGTCCTTCGCAGGGGTAGCTTGCTACACTGCCGGTTCGTCGAACCAACTATCTTTACAAAAAATAGCATTACAGGCCACACGACGGGAAACGCTTTCTATCCTGAATCGCACGAGATGGCATCAGCTGCAAGGAGGATGGAGGGAGCCATAGCGGGGCTATGGTGACCGACGACGACGCGGCAGATGGTGCCAGATCGGGTGAGGCAGGGGAAAGAAGTTTCCTGCCGTGTGGCCGATTGGTTGCCAAGTGACGAAATCCGTCCCCCTTATAGAGTGAAAGGAGACATGCTTATGAATCCATTTATCCGACATTTTCCCAAAGAACGCATCGTCTATTTCGTGCGTCAGGCTATCGAGATGCTGGTATCGCTCAGGCCCTATGCGGCCTGTCGTACCAGTGCCACCTGTCCCTGTCCGGCGGCTTCATCCCGGCCGGTGACGGGCATCGCCATCGGCGACGAAGTGACACTCAATATGCGTTCCCGGCAGCCTGCTGAGCGCAGGCGCGTCGAGTTTCCCCAAAGAAAGGAGAGCGAATATGTTTGTTTACCTCAATCCCGGACATGATTTATTTCGTGACCCGGGAGCCGTCAATGACCATCTGGCCCTGACGGAAGCACAGCTGGCCCGGGACCTTGCCTGGCTCATCTCGAAACGCCTCGACCAGCACCGGATCCGCAATATCGTCGAGCAGAATGACGACCTCTTTGGCGTCATCTGTAATGCCAACCGCTGGCAGGCCGACCTCTTCGTGTCCATCCATTTCAACGCCTTCAACAGGCACGCCACGGGCACGGAAACCTTCGTGAGCTATACCCCGCACAGCGTCATGGCAGGCCACGCCATCCAGCAGAACCTCTGCGCCGCGCTGGAACTGCCCGACCGGGGCATCAAGGAAAATATGAACCTCCTGGTCATCAACAGCACATCCATGCCGGCCGTCCTCGTAGAAGTCTGCTTCATCGACAACGATGACGACATCAGGCGTTACGAAGAACGGAAAGGCCGGACCGCCGACGCCATAGCAACCGCCATCATCCAGTACATGGGACAGCTGGAAGGAAAAGCGGCGTAGGAAGGGCCGCCGTTAGCGGCTGGTGGTTAGTGGGAAGGGAGAGAAAAGGCAGTTTGAAGTTTGATGTTTGAAGTTTGATGAAGCCGGTTCGTCGAACCGACTATTTATACAAATAAAATCAGCAATCAGGACCCACGACCGATGGCGGTTTCCCGCCTGAATCGTCGGCGGGGCCGTCAGATGCAAGGAGGATGGAAGGAGGCGTAGCAGGGCTACGCTGACTGACGACGACGCCGCAGATGATGGTTCCGCCGGCGAGGCTGCGGAAACAAGACATTGGCCGTGGGTCCAGAGAGGAGGAATTATAGTGGCAGAACGTAGTAACTTATCCAATAAGTTGAAACTCGTCGTATCCTACCGGGATGCCGACGACAACGAAAAGACCCGTCAGATCACCTTCAAGAATCTGAAGGGCAATGCCGATGCTACCGCCGTCTACGGCGCAGCAGAAGCCCTGGCCGGACTGCAGGAAGATGCGCTTATCCGCATCTCCGAAGTCACCGAAAACGTCATTGAGGGATAAAGGCCGTAAATCGTAGGCCGTAGTTCGTTCATCGAAGCCGGTTCGTCGAACCGATTATTTTTACAAAAAATTAGCATATAGGACCCACGACGGGCGGCGCTTTCTAACCTGAATCGCACGAGATGGTACCAGCTGCAAGGAGGATGGAGGGAGTCATAGCGGCGCTATGGCGACTGACGACGACGCGGCAGATGGTGCCAGATCGGGTGAGGCAGGGGAAAGAAGCCGCCAGCCGTGCGGCCGGCGGAAAGGAGAAAGAAATGGCTAAAAAAGAAACGCGGACGCTTAGTCTGGTACTGATCGACCCGAAGGGGAAGACCGTATCGTACAGCATCCGCAACCCGAAACCGGGCCTTGATAAAGAGGCCGTAGAAAACGCAGTCAAAGCCGTCATCGACGGCAAGATATTTGCTACTGCCAACGGGGACCTGATGGCGCTGAAGAGCTCCCAGGTAGTCACCCGCCAGGTAGAAACCCTGGAATAAGCGCAAGCATAAGGGACGGTAACACAATAGATGTGTCTGTATTGTGTTACCGCCCTGTTTTTTGCCGGTGAAAGGAGAGAGTTTTTTGTAGAATGACAAATGAAAATAAGGTACAATGGAAATGGACTTTAGACGTATTATCCCGCGCCAAGGACGGTGACACGGCGGCCTTTTCCCAGCTGGCAGAGCAGTACGGGCCGCTCATGGGCGCGGTCAGCTCCCGGTATGTATCGTATTATACGGACCTCTCCGAAGCCCGGCAGGCCACCCTGCGCGGACTTCATGAAGCTGTCTGCCGGTGGGATGGCACCCATTTTTCCAGCCTGCAGCAGCTTCACTATTTCCTAAAAAAGGAAATCCATCGGTACGTGCGCAACGAAACGGCACGCATGGCCTACGACCGCCGTCATTATGGCCAGAGCATCGACAGCGGCGGCCAATGGACCGACCTGCCAGATGCGATGGCTGATGATGCACCCGGCCCGGCTGAAGCAGCTATCGAGACCGAACGGAATCAGATCCTGCAGAAAGCCTTGCAGAACCTGCCACCGAGAGAACGGCAGATTGTCACCGGCCGGATCTACGAAAACAAGACCGTCCGTGAACTGGGCGCCCATTTCGGCGTGACCCATCAATACATCTCCAAAATCTACGGCAAAGCCATCCAGAAATTACGCGACTGGCTGACGCCGTATGATATACAGCCTACGTAGAAAGGAGGAGAAACCGATGATACAATCTCTGATTGAACTCACCCATCCCCTGTGGAAGCATCTGGATAAAAAAGTGCAGTTGAAATTTTATGCCGAATGCATCTTAGATACGAACTATCCCGATGGGACCTTTTATTTCGTAAATACGAAACGGGGACTCCGGGCAAAAGGCGTCGAAGCATGCCACCGTCCCGACATCTATATCAAGCCGGACACACCACTGGAACCGTGCACCTGGCTGGAAGAAGGTGAAGAAGAAAAAGGAGCCTGACCGTTATCCTGTCCGGCAAAAAAATCCAATTTCCCCGGACAATCAGCAAAAATCTTTTTTTAAGAAAAGAAAGGAAAAACCTAAAAATGTAACACCATAAAAGCACTGCCTTTACTGGGCAGTGCTTTTATGTATATTCGCTTATATATAGCATTCATTGATACAAACGTATCAAAAACTACAATGGTAAATGTCTAGATTAGACGAAAATTAAGATTTGGGCTGATTTAGAAAAAAAGCTTGACAAGTGAGGAATAATATGATTGTTTTATGCGATAAAATACAATGAAAATTGGGATTACCGCTTGAAAATCACATCGTTGTGATATTGCAAAAATTTAGAATCAGGAAGTGTCCGATGGGGCAGGGTAATTTCGATGGAAAAAAAAAGAGAACGCAGAGCATTTGCAAAATCTTCATTTACAATCACTATACGAGCAATGGAGTCAGGAGATACAGGACTTTGCTCTTGTACCTGATAATGCGGAACAGATAGAGTGTATTTTTTGATAAGGTAAAATAGGAGATTTATCCGAGGTGGTGAAATCATGTCTGGATGTGATTTGAAAAGTTTATACAATGACCAACAGTATGGGAAAATCTGTTCAATCTGGGAGATGCAGAAAGAGGATTGCAATTCTAATACCATATCATCTGGAGATTATATCTATTATATGAATAGTCTGTATAAAGAAAAACACTATACGGAATGCTTGGCTACTATATAAGATTTTTCATCATAATTATCCTGAGTTACAGATTCTCGATGATAAATGGGATGGTCCTTGTATCAAGTTTATTTAAAACAGTTCGACGATAACCAAACAGATAAGGAACTCTATCTGCATCAGGTAGAGTATATCATCCGCCACCATACGGATAGCTTGTAATCTCCGTTCCATAAAATTATTTTTACTACGGTGCGATTGATGCTAAAAGGAAAATTAGGATCAAAAGTGGATTATCAGCGTGCAGATGCCTAACTTAGCCTGATAACGCCAGCCAATCTTTCCGACGTGCCCGGATATTTCAATAATGGGCAGGGCATTACACGAAAAACTGCATCAGAACGAGAAATTTGGTATACACTCAAGTCGCAATGTTTTTTACAGCAAAGAAAATATGATGATTGTGTTATTTGGTGTGATAAAGCGTTGCATGATTTATCTCAATTATCATAGAACACGGGACGAACACGGGACCCGATGTGCCCGATTTTTCAAATTCCCCTAAGTATAGTATAATTAAAATGTTATTCGTAAAAAAGTAACCCAATGTCATACACATACTTTCAGCATTTTAAGGGGGAATTCAATGAAGAAGACTATCATCGCAATCCTGTTTTTTTGCTGTCTTATGGGGGCTGTCACTGCATCGGCAGCACAGGTCAGGGAATCGGAAACGGTATCTCCGGCCGTTGCCGCTTTGGCACAGGCCCGGCAGCTGGACAAAGCCAGAGAAAAAACGAAAACCACAACCAATCATAACGAATCCGACAAGATTGGTGACCGGCTCAAGGCGCGCGTTCATGCCCTGATTCCGGCATCAGCCTTTGCTAATATTGACAATCCTGGGACGATTACGCCGGATACGGTCAAGTATCACTATGCCGGATCGCAGCACATGGCTACGCCGGTCACGGCCTGGAACCGCCAGAAATATGAAGATCAGTACCAATACCAGTATCAACATGATTCCTATGATGCGGCGATTGCCGATGCCTATTCGTACCGCCATGATTTTGGCAAGAGCAACCTGCGTAAGTGGAGCAGTACCGAAGGCATGGATACGCCGTGGGACAGCAACTGGACGACCGATACGGCCCATTTCCAGAGTTCGACCATTGCTTTCCTAGATCGTCTGAATACAGAAGCACATCAGGCGGGCATTTCCTTCGTCATCACTGGCGGTGCTGAAAGCGGCTATCATGCCGGTGGCATCTATTCCCATGAAAATGGCTATAAAGTCGATATTTCCGATGAAGGTATCTACCAGGGGACCAAAGCCTATGAAGTTCTCATTGATGCGTTGGCGCCATACAAGCATCAGATTACGCACGAATGGGATAAGAATCACTACGATATCACCATCTATCCGGAAAATTATAAAGGGTGACGTTTGGCGTCTGATGTTTCAAACATGCTCTGGTTGAACTGGCAGGTTGTCAGGTAAAGAAGGGAATGATTCGGGTATGATCATCAGTGCCAGCCGCCGGACCGATATACCGGCGTTTTACAGTACATGGTTCTTCCGCCGCCTCTGCGAAGGCTTTGTCCTCGTGCCCAATCCCTTCAATACGAAGCAGATCAGCCGTGTCTCCCTTTTGCCCGACGATGTAGACTGCTTCGTCTTCTGGACCAAGAACGCGGCACCCATGCTGCCGTATATAGAGGAATGGAAGAGATTGCCTTGTTATTTCCAGTTCACCATCACGCCCTACGGCAGAGATACCGAACCACTTCTGTAAAATGAAGCACGAGTATGATGATTGCGGTTATGATACTCGTGTTTCATTTTATGTAGGAACCGACATCCATTGAAGCCTCCTCCAAGTAATCGCATATACAGGCTTCATCATTACAGCAGTCTGATGTATAATATGGATATATATTACCCGGCCGCTGCGTGCCGGGGTGAAGAAAGGTGATAGTCGTGTCCAAAGAGCTGGAACAGGAGTTTACGAAGGTCATTTCATCGGTGACGAAGGAGATAACGGAGTCGGTGGTGCGCGATTCGGCACTGGCTTCTGTAAAAGAGCTGAACGAGTCGCTGCAGGCGCTGAAGAAGGATTCGCCCAGGCTGGTGAAGGATATAGAAAAGGCAGAGGCGATGTATGCTGATGTTTCCCAGCATGCTCTGGATAATATGCAGCGTTTTGCTGATTTTATCAGTTCCTGGCAGGAACAGCAGTCAGAGCTGCTGAAAGAGATAGGGAACCGCAATGATATGGTTTCCCGATGGCTGCAGCAGTCAGAGAAACGGCGCATAGAAAACGTGAAGTCTTTGCAGCATCAGGGCGAGGAACAGAAGAAAGAACTGGATGATATCCGGCAGGGTGTAAAGCTGGTATTCCATCATTCGCTTGACATGGAGAAAAAGATCAATGCAGAGCATCTGGAACAGGTGAAAACGCTGGCGGCATATGATGCGGCCCTTTCTTCTAAATTGACGACACTCAAGGTGCTGGCCGGCATCAATTTCGTCATACTGGCGGCTCTGGCCGGGTATACCATAAAAGGCATCATAGGGGGATAAGTGATGATTTCTAAGGATACGTTTGCCGCGGTGCAGTCCCTCTATGATGATGTGGAAGACGGGTATAATCAGCGTATCCGCCGGCATGTCCAGCAGCAGATGCTGGCTCATCTCGACGATATCACCCGCGAGCTGGAGGCCATCCATACGGCTTGTGGCGCAAAGACTGTCCGGCTTCACGATTATATCCAGGTCATAGAGGAAACGTGTACGGCCATTCATCAGCTGGCGGAACGGCTGAATGAGAATTTTATGCTTTTTGTCATGGGAAGTGGCAAGAACGGGAAATCGACGCTGATCAATGCCCTGTTGGGCCAGCAGGCGGCAGCAGAGGATTTCCTGCCGAAGACGTGGAAAATCGATGTGTTCCATGATGCGGACTTGGATGCCTCTTGTACGCTCACCTTCAAAGACGGGTCCTGCCGGTCGATGACCGCCGGCGAAGCCCAGGCATATATCGAAGGGGAAGAACAGAAGCGGAAAGATTCGGAACGGGCGATCCGTCAGGAACTGCGGGAGTTCAAGAAGAAAAAAGTGCCCCTCGAAGTACTGGAAGAAAAGCAGCGGGAACTGCGCAAGTACGGCCTGTACCAGTCGCAGGTCATCGAAGCGTCCTGGCCGGTCGGCCACAGTGATATCCTGAGCCATTACCGCCTCGTCGATACGCCGGGCCTCAGGCAGGAACTGGACGATATGATCGTTGCCAGCGCGGAAGAATATTTCTCCAAGGCCGATGGCGTCATCTGGATCCTGCCGGGGGATAAGATTGCCAGTGCCGGCGACCATACGGAGCTGCGCCGGCTTTGTGAGAAATATGAGAAGCATCCCGATAACATCATTGCCGTCGTCAACCGCATGGATATCGTGCGGCAGAACGGCCAGAATCCAGACGATGTGCTGGCGGAAGCACGGCGGTTCTATGGGGACTTGTTCACGGAAATCGTCCCTATTTCGGCCAGGGAAGCCCGGCAGGCGGAAGATATGCTGCATCAGGACGGTATCAGCAAAACAGAGCGGCAGGAAGCGGAAGCCCTGCTGGAACGAAGCAATCTGCCGGCTCTCCTGCAGTTGTTGAACCGGACGCTCTTTGCCGACGCCCTGGACATCCAGATCCGCAGCAAGCTCCGCGGCTGCCGCGATTTGTTGGATCACATCCGCCAGGAGGCGGGGCAGGCCTCTTTGCTCCTCGCCGAAGTGAGCGGTCAGCGGGAGGCGAAGATCGCTGCCTGGAACAAGGATTCGTCGGAAATCCTGGACCGGCTGAAGCAGGATCTGGAGACGTTCCAGGACCAGGAAGCGAAGCGCATCCATCGGGAAGCGGGCCGTGTGGAAGATGAGCTCTGGGATATGGAGACGGATTACCGCAACGAGTATATCCTGGAACAGATCATCTGCCCGGAATCGCTGGAACGGCGCCTCCATGAGTTGGTAGAGGCCCATAGCCACCAGCTCATGGACCTCTACCGCCGTCATCTGCAAAAAGCGCCTTTCAAGGAATTTCCCTCTCTGAAGGAGGATGAAATGACCGTCTGCCTCAATCAGCAGGGCGTCATCGGCAGGGCCAATCTGTCCGATGATCTGAGCGGTCAGGGCAGTGCCCAGCTGGCCCTGGGAGGAGCCCTGGCCATCGGGGCGGCGGCACTGCTCGGCCCCGTAGGGCTTATCTTTGCCGGACTGGCAGCGACGGATATTGGCAAAAGCGTGGCCAAATTCCTGTCCCGTACGTTTGGTTCCAGTATGGCCGATAAGATACAGAGGCGGTTTGAAGACCAGATGGCCGATGTCCGGAAGAAGCTGGAAAGGGAGTACCAGGATTATATCGAAAAGTCGGGAGGTTCCATCGATTCTCTGCGGGAATCGACGTATGCCGAGCTCTACGGGCCGTCAGATCAGACACAGACCGTCATGGAGCATCTCCAGAAACTGGACGGCCTGGGCCGGCTGCAGGTGATACCGCTCCGGGTCCAGGACATTATTTTTTCTCATTAGGAGGATTTCATGGACGTTAGAACTTATATAGACGGGCTGCTGGCCCGGGCTGAGCAGTCGCCCCTGTTCGGTGACGAAGCTTTTCCCGGCCTGTACCCGGTGTACCGCGACCTGCAGCTGCTGCGGGCCAAAGTCGAACAGCCGCTCCATGCCGCCATCATCGGCGAGGTCAAAGCGGGGAAATCGACGTTGATCAATGCCTTTGCCGGGGGTGACATTTCCCCGACGGATGCGACGGAAACGACGGCGTGCATCATGAAGATTGCCTATTCGCCGGAAGAAAAGGCCGTCCTGCATTTCCGGGACGGGACAGAACGGGAAGGGTCTGTGAGCGACATATACGGCCTGTTAGAAGAGCATCACAACGATCAGGATTTCTTCGGTCACTGCGATTATGTGGAAGTCGGCCGGAACCTGCAGGGCCTGCGCCATATCTGCCTCATCGACACGCCGGGGCTGGAAACGATTACGACGGCCAATGAATCGCGCACGACTGACTATTTCCAGTCCGTCGATGTGGTCCTCTGGGTATTCAATGGCAATTATCTGGGCCAGAGCGATGTCAATGAACGGGTACGCCAGGTGGCCCAGATGGGCAAGCCTATCGTGGCGGTCATCAACCGCATCGATCAGGTGGACGGCGACCCGCAGGATCTGGTCGATTATCTCGATGACTCGCTGGGAATCTATCTGGAAGAGATTTTCCCCCTGTCGGCCCGCAAGGCCTACGAAGGGGTCATGCAGGCCGATCAGCAGCTCCAGGACGAATCGGGGTTTACCGATCTGTATACGTATCTGGACGAGCACATCGAACGCCATGTCGATGATGTGCAGCTGGACAGTATCATGAAATCGGCACGGGTACTGGAGGATAAGATGAAACTCCTGCACCGCCAGGCATTGGATCAGATTGAACGGAAGCTCCACACGTATATGGAACTGGATGAGCAGATCCAGTACAACGGGAAGATGCTGTCCGAAAAGGCGCTGAGCCAGACGAGAGAGTGGCTGCAGCATACGTTCCTGAGCCGGGCGGAAGGGGCCCTGTACAGCCAGATCGGGTCGGGCAATGCCTTCAGCAGTTCGTCCCAGGACGAGTTCCAGCAGACGCTGCGTCAGGTCCTGTCCCAGGAACGGATCCGCAGTGAAATAGAGGGGTATCTGCAGCAGTTGTCGGAAACGATACGATCGGACTGGCAGGGACGGCTTTCGGGGATTGATGCCGAATTGTCGCGCATGTATGAACAGGAGCAGGAAAAGAACCAGATGGAAATGGCACGGCTTTCCCTTTCGATGCAGGAAAATACCGGCATGGAATCGGTGAAAAATTCCGTCCTGGCCGCCGGGGCTGCCGGAGGTGCCCTGTCCATCTATTCGGCTGTCGTCGCGCCGGCTGCGGCCCATGTCACACTGGGAGCGGCCGTGAGCACTATCATGCCGCCGGTCCTCCTGGCCGGGGCCGCCGTCGGGCTGGTCACGGGCTATGCCAGGAGCAGGAAGGTAAAGACACAGCAGCGCCAGCAGGTACGGGAAGTACTGGGCATGGTACGGGACAAGACGGGAGCGACGCTGCTTCCAGCCTTGAAAACGTATCTGGAAGAAATTTGCCAGGCTACCCAGACAGAAGCCAAACGGGATTTCGTCGAAAAGAACTTCGCCGGCCGGAGCGTGCAGGATTTGCAGCAGCTGGTGGAACAGTTGAAACAAATCGTCCGTCAGGACGAAGCGGACCTGCGCGTACTGGATTGAATCAGCCACTAAAAAAAGGACTGTCTTCATGCGACAGTCCTTTTTGCTACCTATTATTCGTCTTCATTTTTGAGTACGGTGATTTTCTGTTTCAGGCTGACGGCCCGGTCGAATTCAGCCTGGATTTCGGCACTGGGCGGTGCGTCCCATTTGCTGACCAGATAGATGGCCACCAGGGAGAAGATGAAGCCCGGCACGATTTCATAGAGGCCGAACCAGGCGAACTGTTTCCAGATGAGGACCGTGAGGCCGCCGACGATGATGCCGGCCAGGGCCCCGTTTTTGGTCATCCGTTTCCAGAACAGAGACAGGAGGATGCAGGGACCGAAAGCTGCCCCGAATCCGGCCCAGGCGTAGGCTACCATGGTCAGGATATAGTTATTGGGGTCGAGGGCCAGGTAGATAGCCAGTGCCGCCACGACGAGGACGGTGAAACGGCTGACGTAGATCAGTTCTTTGTCACTGGCTTTGGTGTTGATGAACGTGTGGTACATGTCTTTGGAAATAGCCGATGCCGTGACCAGAAGCTGGGACGAGGCCGTACTCATGATGGCGGCCAGGACGGCAGACCAGATGAGGCCCGACAGGAAAGGCGGGAAGAGTTCCTGACTCATGATGAGGAAGACTTTTTCCGAATCGGCTCCGACAAGCGGCGTCTGCAGGACGACTTTGCCGACGAGGCCGACGAATACGGCTGCGGCCAGGGAAATGATGACCCAGGTCATGGCGATGTGTTTGGCTTTTTTTAGTTCCATGGGGTCTCCGATGGCCATGAAGCGCACCAGGATGTGGGGCTGGCCAAAGTAGCCGACGCCCCAGCCGATGGCCGAGATGATGGCGATGATGCCGGTCATGCTGGTGTCCGGTACGAGCTGGAGCAGCTGTGGCGAATCAGTAGCGACCCGGTCCAGTACGGGCCCCAGGCCGCCGTAGCTGATGACGCCTACGACGGGGACCAGGACGATGGCCAGGAACATCATGCAGCCCTGGATGAAGTCCGTCCAGCAGACGGCCATGAAACCGCCCAGGAAGGTATAGACGACGACTACGCCGGCCCCAATCAGCAGGGCGTGGAAGTAGTCCAGGCCAAAGACAGTCTGGAACAGCTTGCCGCCGGCGACAAATCCCGATGACGTGTAGATCAGGAAGAAGATGAGGATGAAGATGGCAGAAATGAGGCGGATGATATTCTTTTCATCATGGAACCGGTTTTTCAGGTAGTCCGGCATGGTGAGGCTGTTGTTGGCCACTTCTGTATAATTACGCAGTCTGCGCGATACGAAGTGCCAGTTGAGGAAGGTCCCCAGACAGAGACCAAAGGCCGTCCAGAATGCGGAAATACCGATGGCATAAGCAAAACCGGGCAGGCCCATGAGCATCCAGCCGCTCATATCCGAGGCTTCGGCACTCATGGAAGTAATCCACGGGCCGAGACTGCGTCCGCCCAGAATATAGTCACTGAGGCGCTGCTGGGACCGGGAGTAGTAGACACCGATGGACAGCATGGCCAGGAGATAGAGGGCAAAGGCGCTCAAAACGACAATATTTGTCTGAAACATGAATGAAAACTCCTTTGTAAAAAAATGCAATACCATAGATTATTTTATTTTACCGCATATGTCAACATATGGCAATACTTTTCAGGAAGGGAAAGGATGATGGGGAGTGGTTAGTGGGAAGGGAGAGAAAAGGCAGTTTGAAGTTTGATGTTTGAAGAAGTCTGGCTTTTTCTTTTCCAGCCCTTTATAATGGAGGAGAAACTGAAATAAAAGGATGACTGACGATGAATATATTAACCGTAGAAGGCGTGGCCAAATCGTATGGCACGCGCGTGTTATTTGATGATGTGACTTTTTCCATCGATGGCGGGCAGAAACTGGGCCTCATCGGCCTGAACGGGGCAGGCAAGACGACGCTGCTCAAGATCATTGCCGGCCTGGCCGAGGCGGATACAGGGGAAATCTGGCGCAATCCCAAGGCGCGCATCCATTATCTTCCCCAGGAGCCGCAGTTCCAGCCGGGCCGCAGCGTACTGGAAAGCGTTCTTGACGGCGACCTGCCAGTCATGGATGTCCTGCGCCGTTACGAAGCGGCCGTCGAAGAAGACGATGATGAAGCCGTGCTGAAACTGACCGGGGAAATGGACGAAAAGCAGGCCTGGGAGCTGGAGCAGCATGCCAAAGTGGTACTCCAGAAACTGGGGATTTCCGATTTGTCCCAGTCCGTCGATACCTTGTCCGGCGGGCAGCGGAAACGGCTCGGCCTGGCCCGGGCGCTGATCCTGCCCTGTGACCTGCTCATCATGGATGAACCGACGAACCACCTGGACGACCGGACTATCTGCTGGCTGGAAGACTATCTCCACGACAGTAAGTCCGCCCTGCTCCTGAGTACCCATGACCGCTATTTCCTCGACCGCGTCGCCGGATCGATGCTGGAACTCGACCGGGGAAAAGTCTATACGTATAGTGGCAATTATGCAGCCTACCTCGAACAGCGCCAGGCCCGGCTGGAACGGGAGGAAGCGGAAGCGGCCAAGCGGCGCAACCTCATCCGCCGGGAAACGGCCTGGATCCGCCGCGGCGCCCAGGCACGCTCGACCAAGCAGAAGGCACGGCGTGACCGCTATGAAGCCTTGTGCGCCATGGAAAACGGCAAGCCCATCGATAATGTGGAAATCTTCGATACGTCGGTCCGTCTGGGCAAGACCATTATCGACATGGATGACGTGGCCTTTTCTTATCCGGGCAAGGCACCCCTTTTTTCCCACGTGACTTATCACGTCGTCAAACACGACCGCATCGGCATCATCGGGGAAAACGGCGTCGGCAAATCGACGCTGCTCCGGGTCATCGCCGGCCAGCTGCCGCCCGTTTCGGGTACGATTACCATCGGCCAGACCGTCCGTTTCGGATTTTTTTACACAGCAGCTCCCGGAATTTGACGAATCCCAGCGGGTCATCGATTACGTCCAGGAACACGGCCATTACGTAGTCAATCAGTTCGGCGAACACATTTCGGCATCGCGCCTGCTGGAACAGTTCCTGTTCACGGAAGACATGCAGTATACCTATATTTATAAGCTCAGCGGCGGTGAACGGCGCCGTCTCTATCTGCTGCGCCTGCTCATGGACCAGCCCAATGTGCTCCTCCTGGATGAACCGACGAATGACCTGGACATCCCGACCCTGACCGTACTGGAGCAGTACCTCGATACGTATCAGGGCGTCGTCCTCGTCGTATCCCATGACCGCTATTTCCTCGACCGCGTGGCCGACAAGCTGTTCGTCCTCAAAGACGGTACATGGAGCCGCTATTACGGCGATTACAGCGAATATCTGGAAGAGATGCTCCGTCAGAAAGAGCCGAAAAAAGATGCTCTTTCCCGCGATAGTGGGGACAGCCGGGGCAAAGAAGCGCCGCCAGAGCCGGCACCAGTCAGAAAAGGTCTGACGTCACGGCAGGAACAGGAGCTGGAGCAGATCACCCAGGACCTGCCCCGTTATGAAGGGCTGCTCAAAGGGCTCAACGCCGCTATTGCAGCCGCTGGCAGCGATTATGAAACGGTAGAGAGCCTGTTGAAGGAACAGGAAGAGACAAAGGCCAAAGTGGATGAACTGACGGAACGCTGGTGCGAACTGGAAGAGTTGAAAGAATCATAAGAATCATAAGAATCATAAGAATCATAAGAATCATAAAGAAAGGGCGCTG
>OLPH01001223.1_pt1 | contig 26678 bp, 18 predicted proteins | sample 1672951 | NCBI WGS metagenome assembly OLPH01 (sample SAMEA3136740, study PRJEB25190) | human gut metagenome | reverse complement strand
GCTTCTTCCGAAGTTTCATTTCATTCTTCCGAACTTTTATTTCGCCCCTCCGTGGGGAAATTTCGTTTCCTCCCTGACGATTCTTGATTTCCTCGGTAGGAAGGAGATTAGAGGTTAGAATTTAGAGGTTAGAGATTAGATGCTGGAATTTAGAGATTAGATGTTAGAATTTAGGGGTTGGGGGGTGGAATTTAGAAGAGAGATAACTAAATGATATACAATGAGTACGGGCATCCCCGAAAGTGGGTATTGCTAGGAAATTTGACCCGTACTACCTTTGCACCTTGAATCAAAAGAAAGGGGTCATCAAGACTGTGCCGATAACTAGTCTGATGGATGATCGTGTCCGCTACGTCCTCTCTAGAGAGGGGATTGTGTGGATACTTTTCGTAGTACAACCTATAATAGTATATCATATGTTATGAAGCAGAGATTATTACGCAACAATTGGACCCTCCTGGGGGTCCTCCTTATTACGATGCTAGCAAGTCTGTCTTACGCTCATGCGTCCGTGAGAGGCGCAGGTACGCAGGCGACGACTGGCTGCTTGGTTACCTTCTCAGAGACTAATGAGTGGGGAACTATCAAGGCTTACTACTTTGACGTAGAGAATGGTCGTGGCAAGGTCTTCTTTAAGTCTGGAGCGAGACTGCCTAAGGGTACAGCCGTCAACTTTGAGGCGACAGTCTCCAAAGGCTGGGAGGTTGGCTCGTGGACTGTCAATGACAAAGTGACAAAGGGCAGATCCCGTACTAGGCTCAACTTTTATCTTGAGAAAGACAGCAAAATCGCATTGACTTGTAAGCGTCTTAAGCAATATAAGATTAGCTATGCGAGCGACCCTGCTGATGGGGGAACAATCAAGGTCTACTGGAAGAAGCAAGTAGGCTACTATGGTGACGAAGTTGAGGAGGTTTCTATCCCCGATGGTGGCACCGTCCTTGATAAGACGAAGGTCTACATAGAGGCACGTCCCAAGGCTGGCTACCGCTTTGACCGCTATGTAATCAATGGAAAGTCGCAAACAGGGGATAGTTCAGATAAGAATACCTATGTGCTTACACCTACGGAAGACTTGACTATACGAGGGATCTTTATCTCTACACGTCCAGTCACCTACGCCATTCACTTTGCACAGCCAGAGCATGGACATCTGAAGCTCTTCGTAGGGGAGAAGGAGATCCAGCCTAACGCTACGCTAGAGCGTGGTACGGAGGTCAAGGTTGAGGCTACGCCTGATGAGGGCTACGAGCTCAAGAGCCTGAAGGTCAATGAGCAGGACATCCTCTCGGCAAAGAAGTTTACGGTAGAGGGCGAGTCGACCGTTGTCGCTACCTTTGAGCAGAAGACTGCTGTGGAGGAGCCTGACGAGAGCTTGCTCCTTAAGGTATACCCTAACCCTACAGATAGCTACTGTATCGTCTCTGTACCGGCGACTTATATTGGCGAGACCGCATATCTCCTAGGAGCGGGAGGTGAGTTGCTACGTCTCCTACCTCTAGTGCAGAGCGAGGTGACGCTAGATCTTGCATACCTACCTATAGGCACCTATCTGCTCAAGGTCGGTGCTACAGACTACTCTCTGACCATCATCCGCAAATAATATAGACGGAGTATGACAATCGCAAATCTACACCGCCAGCCCCTCTTGAGGGGAGTGACCACGGTCTGTCTCACCCTCCTTGCAGTCGCACTACTATGTAGCTGTAGCGATGAGATGCCGAAGCCTCTACAGATGACCTTGTCGTCTCGCACCTTCCTTCTCACGGTAGGTGATACAGCTCGACTTAATGTAGCTATAACGCCACAAGCGACCTCTTCGCAAGTGACCTTCAAGAGTCTTGATGAGACCATCGCACGAGTTGATCCTACGGGCCTTATCACCGCCTGTGCCTCAGGCGAGACAGCGATAGCTGTCGCACTCGGATCTCTACGGGATACTTGTCGGGTGCAGGTCTCTGCACAGGCAGTGGCTATATCACTCCCCGAGACTGATATAAGTGTTGTCGAGGGTGATACCACACGAATCCGCTATACGGTATCTCCTGAGGGCACTCCGGTGACCTTTACCTCTGCAGCTCCTCAGGTCGCCACGGTGGATGATCGTGGATGTGTCAGAGGTATCTCCGTAGGCGAGACGACGATCATGCTACAAGCTCTCTCGACACAGGTCTCTGTGAGGGTGTCTGTGACGGCTCCTAATATTAAGGTATCGACAGAGTTGCCTCTGATGAAGTTTGCTCCTCAGCGAGATGCTACAGGTCACATCACAGAACCCGGCATTCTATCGTATGAGCAAAGCTTAGGTCGCAGATCGCAATCCATTCGCTATAATATGCAGCAGACCTACGAGGGCTTTGTCCGTCTAGACTTGACGACGATACCAGCCGTCATCTATGGTATACCTACGGAAGATGGTCATGATAAGCGTATCATAGCCTATAGTAAGGAGACCATAGCACACTGCCCTCGTACACGTACGATGCTACGGAGTAGTGGGTTCTCCCAGATAGAGTCTGCTGTAATAGATGTGGCTGGTGAGAAGACTTCGGTCTTGCGCGCCAAGAGTGACATAGATCCAGATATAACGGTCGTGATGATGGATGAGGAGTATCCCGAGTTTGGAGCTCAGATGTATATGGAGTTTGTCAAGCGTATGCCTCGCCATCATAGTATTATGACCAATGTCCAGGACTTCCCCTCGCTCAAGGCTCTAGCGACTGGCTCGCTGGACAAAGCGCAAGCTTTCGAACAGCAGTTGGGACTTCGTGAGTTTAGCAAGCAAGACTCAAAGCACTACAGCCGTATGTTTGTCACGAAGAGTGAAGCACTAGAGAAGAGCAATATCAAGTGGGTCTACTACACCCTACGCGAGGATCCCAGTCACCCCTTTATCAATGCTGAACTCAACTGCCCCAATGGCAAGGCCGACATCAAGTCTACTGCGCTCAAGGAGTATCTCGCTCGCAACGGCTTTGATCAAGAGTACTACGTCGATGCCACCGCCAATGTGGTAATGGTGTATAATCATGATGGAGATCTATGCCAGATCTATGAAGACTCTAAAACTAAGCGCATACTCCTACAGCTAGTCCTCAAGCGGGATTTGCCAAATTACGAGGGCTAGCTGGACGAGTACACAGGAAGCGTTTGCTACTGATACGAGTAGCACTCTTAATTGAGTAGGTTGGGAAACGAAAGTAGGTCAGAAAACTTTTTGTTTCCCGACCTACTTGATTTTCTTAGTGGGTAGAAGCTAGAGTTTAGACATGAACCGTGCATTCCGACAGCGGGTGTTAGAAGTCCCGTGCAAGCGTCACGATGCTGGTGGATTCCCTCCGACAGCAAGATAATTAGTACCTTTGCAGGAGAGCCGAGCTGACACGAGAGCGAGGCTTCGTCACGTTGTATACTTATCCTTATAATATATGTCGCTACAGTGCGGTATCGTAGGACTACCCAACGTCGGTAAGTCCACTTTGTTTAACTGCTTGTCGAATGCTAAGGCGCAGTCGGCCAACTTCCCCTTCTGCACGATCGAACCCAACGTTGGGGTCATCACCGTGCCGGATGAGCGTCTCAATAAGTTGGTCGAGATGGAGCATCCTAAGCGGACGGTGCCTGCCACGGTAGAGATTGTCGACATAGCGGGACTGGTCAAGGGTGCCAGTCAAGGCGAGGGACTGGGCAATAAGTTCCTCTCTAATATCCGAGAGACCGATGCGATCATACACTTGTTGCGCTGCTTTGACGATGACAATATTACGCACGTTGACGGTTCCGTAGATCCAGTGCGGGACAAGGAGATCATCGATACGGAGCTACAGCTCAAGGATCTGGAGACGGTGCAGACGCAACTCAAGAAGTCCGAGCGGCAGGCTCAGACGGGTGGCGACAAGCAGGCGAAGATCCGTGTGGCGCTCCTCAAGCGTATAGAGGAGGCCCTGCTGCAAGGGCTTAACGCTCGCTCGGTGACGCCAGAAAACAAGGACGAGGAGCAGGCGCTGCGAGACCTTTTCCTCCTAACGGCTAAGCCAGTCCTCTACGTCTGCAATGTTGACGAGGCGAGTGCCGCCACGGGCAATGCTTATGTGGAGGCCGTTCGCAAGGCTATCGCTCATGAGGATGCGGAGCTACTGGTCGTATCGGCGCATATCGAGAGCGAGATAGCTGAGCTGGAGGAGTATGAGGAGCGTCAGCTCTTCCTTCAGGAGCTAGGGCTGGAGGAGACGGGTGTCAACCGTTTGATCCGTGCAGCCTACAAGTTGCTCAACCTCGAGACCTTCTTTACGGCTGGAGCTGATGAGTGCCGTGCCTGGACTTTTGTCAAGGGGAGCAAGGCTCCTCAGTGTGCGGGCATCATACACACCGACTTCGAGCGTGGCTTCATACGTGCTGAGGTGATCAAGTATGAGGACTACGTGCACTACGGCTCTGAGACGGCTGTCAAGGAGGCTGGTCGCATGGCGGTCGAGGGCAAGGACTACGTCGTGCAGGACGGAGATATCATGCATTTCCGCTTCAACGTATAGAGCCTCTAGTACAAAGTATTAACACCGAAATAGAACCAACCTATGCCGGACAAGATAATTATCGCAGACTTTGGCTCGCAGACTACACAGCTCATCGGGCGTCGTTTGAGAGACCTGAACACTTACTGCGAGATAGTCCCCTACAACAAGATTCCCACAGACCTGACGGGCGTTCGCGGCGTCATCCTCTCGGGGAGCCCTTACTCAGTCTATGCTGAGGAGGCTTTTACCGCAGACATAGCCGCTATCCGTGGAAGGCTGCCGATCCTAGGCATTTGCTACGGTGCCCAGCTGATGGTGCATCAGAGCGGAGGTGCCGTGGAGAACTCTAATACCCGTGAGTACGGAGCCTCTACACTACAATTGGTGGACAAAGACGATCCACTGCTTGCTGGGCTCTCGCCACAGCACACGGTCTGGATGTCGCACGGTGACACGATCACACGCCTTCCCGAAGGCTTTAAGGTGATTGCCTCGACTCCCTCGGTGCAGTATGCCGCTTATAGGATAGAGGGCGAGGAGACTTGGGGTGTGCAGTTTCACCCAGAGATACATCACAGTGAGGAGGGTACGAAGCTCCTCGACAACTTCGTCACGCTCTGTGGCATCAAGGGCGAGTGGTCGTCCGAGTCTTTCATCGAGAGCAGCATCGCCTCGATCCAAGCTCAGGTAGGTGACGAGCAAGTCATCATGGCGCTCAGTGGAGGCGTGGACAGTTCGGTTGCTGCGGTCCTTCTGCACCGTGCTATCGGCGATCAACTCACCTGTATCTTTGTGGATCATGGGCTGATGCGACTAGGCGAGGCGGAGCAGATCTTGGCGGACTACAAAGCACTCGGACTAGGCTGTATCAAGGTTGACGCGAGTGCGAAGTTCCTTGATGATTTGGCAGGCGTCCGAGATCCCGAGGCTAAGCGCAAAGTAATCGGCCGAGACTTCATCGAGGTCTTTGAGGCTGAGGCGAAGAAGCTACCGCAGGCTCGCTGGCTGGGACAGGGAACCATTTACCCGGACATCATCGAGTCCATCAATATCACGGGCAAGGTGATCAAGAGCCACCACAACGTGGGCGGACTGCCTGAGCGTATGCACCTCAAGCTGGTGGAGCCGCTGAAGCATCTCTTTAAGGATGAGGTGCGTCGTGTCGGCTTAGCTCTCGCTATGCCACGACACATGATCTTTCGCCATCCCTTCCCAGGGCCAGGCCTAGGCATTCGCGTCTTGGGCGAGGTGACTCCTCAGAAGGTGGCTATCCTCCAGCAGGCTGACAAGATATACACCGATCTGCTCCGCAAGTACAACCTCTACGATGAGGTTTGGCAGGCTGGAGCTATCCTCCTGCCGGTGCAGAGCGTGGGCGTCATGGGTGACGAGCGCACCTACGAGTACACGGTGGCTCTGCGGGCGGTGACGAGCGTCGATGCGATGAGTGCCGACTGGGCTCGACTGCCGTACGACTTCCTCGCAGAGGTCTCTAACGAAATCATAAACAAGGTGCGTGGCGTCAATCGCGTCTGCTACGACGTGTCGTCGAAGCCACCCGCAACGATTGAGTGGGAGTAACCTTTCGCTCAATCAATCTACTTAATATCTAAATCAATATGTCCACCTATCAAGCTACCGATAGTCGCAAGGTAACCACCCGACGACTACTCGAGATGAAGGAGCGTGGGGAGAAGATCTCCATGCTCACCGCTTACGACTACTCTGCAGCACAGATCATCGACGCTGCTGGTATGGATGTGATCCTCGTAGGCGACTCTGCCAGTAATGTGATGGCGGGTAATGTGACTACGCTACCCATCACACTTGACCAGATGATATATCACGGCAAGAGCGTGATGAAAGCGGTGCAGCGTGCGCTGGTCGTCGTTGACCTCCCTTTCGGCTCTTATCAGGGCAACTCTAAGATCGCCCTAGAGAGCGCCATCAAGGTGATGAAGATCACCCACGCTGATGCGATCAAGATAGAGGGAGGTAGCGAGATCCGTGAGTCGGTAGAGCGTATCCTCTCGGCTGGTATCCCAATCATGGGGCACCTTGGGCTCACGCCTCAGTCGATCAATAAGTTTGGCTCTTACGCTGTCCGTGCTAAGGAGCAGGCAGAGGCTGATAAATTGCTGGCCGACGCACATCTCCTCGAGGAGCTAGGTTGCTTTGCCCTCGTACTGGAGAAGATCCCAGCACCGCTAGCCACCAAGGTTGCTTCTGAGCTAACGATCCCCGTCATCGGCATCGGCGCTGGCGGTGGGGTAGACGGTCAAGTCCTCGTCATGCACGACATGCTCGGCATCACGCAAGGCTTTAGCCCGCGCTTCTTGCGTCGCTACGCTGACCTTGGCTCCATCATGACTGATGCGGTACAGCACTACATAGCTGATGTCAAGAGTCAAGACTTCCCGAACGAGGAGGAATCTTACTAGTCGCCACAGATACATATATAACATAGCGAAGGCACCGCCAGCCAGTGAGCTTGGTGGTGCCTTCGCTTTTGTTGTGTCTATGCTCCCCGAAATGAGTACTTTTGTGGAGCACTCTTTCGCTCACTCAGCGAAAGGGACGCCCAGTCCACATTCTCATGCCAGCAAAGCCAATCTCCATACTGATTCCCACGCGCAACTACGACTGTCGTCCACTCGTAGAGACCCTGCATCGTCAGCTCCTACAGGCGCACGTAGAGGGTGAGATCATCCTCGGAGATGACTCCTCCGACCCTCGCTATGCTCAGCTATACGACTCACTCCAGCAGGAGGGGCTCATACGGCTCGTCCGCCCCACGGCACATCTTGGGGCGGGACGCATGCGCAACTACCTAGCGCAGCAAGCCGAGGGCGACCAACTTCTCATCATTGACTCCGACACAATGCCCGCCTCCGACAGCTTCGTTGTGGACTACCTGCAGGCAGCGCATCCCGATAGGGTAGTGGTAGGGGGCTTTCGCTATCCCACCGAGCGCCCGACCAGCGACAGGCTACTGCGCTATAAGTATGGGCACAAAGTCGAGACCCGTAGCCTCGCCGAGCGACAGCAAGCGCCCGCAGATGCTTTCGTCAGTATGAGCTTCCTGATACCTCGACACATCTTTCTCGAGGAAGGCTTCCCCGCAGAGATGGGCATGGGCTACGAAGACGCCTACTTCGGCTATCGACTGGCCGAGCGAGGTGTCGCCATCACGCACATCGACAACCCCGTCATCCATGCGCTCAAGGAGACCAGCGACCAATTCCTCGACACCACCGAGCGCTACGTGGAGAACCTCTACCGACACCGTGCCCTGCTCGCGCCCTATCCGATACGTCTCCTCCAGCTCTACCTACGACTGGAGCGCGCCAGGCTCGTCCCGTTGCTCGGCAGCCTCGCTCCGCTCCTCAAGCCCCTGCTACGACGACAGCTCACCTCGGGCCACCCCTCGCTCCGCCTCTTCGCTCTCTACAAGCTCCTCCACCTCTGTTCCCTCCGATCGTAACCTCCGTCGGTCATGTAGCGAGTGCTTTCCTTGGGAGTAACTGAGACAAGTTCGTTTTTTATCGTGAGTCAGTCACTAGGTGAAATGTGCGAAAGTGGGGCGCTTGAGGGTAAGTTTGTATCTTTGTACCTATGAATGAACGTGCAGAGAGAATAGAGTCGGTTGACTCGATCATACAGCGTGAGCTGGTGGTGCTCCCTGAGGAGCTACGTGATCCTAGTCGCTACGAGGTGATGGCGCCTGTGGGGTCGTATGAGAGCCTGAGCGCTGCGATACGTGCTGGAGCGAATAGTATATACTTTGGCATTGAGGCGCTGAATATGCGGGCGAAGTCGGCCTACAACTTTACGACTGACGACCTTTATCGTATCGTGGAGACTTGTCGGAGGAGTGGCGTGAAGAGCTACTTGACGGTCAATACGATCATCTACGACGAGGACTTGACACTGCTTCGTGAGATCCTCTACCATGCGTACCAAGCACAGGTTACGGCGGTGATCGCTGCGGATGTGGCGACGCTGATGGAGGCGCATCGCCTAGGGCTGGAGGTGCATCTATCTACGCAGCTCAACATTAGCAACTGGGAGGCTCTGCGCTTCTACGCACAGTTTGCCGATGTGGTGGTTTTGGCTCGTGAGCTTAATCTAGATCAGGTGGCGGAGATCAGACGCAAGATAGCTGAGGAGCGGATCGTCGGCCCGTCGGGTAGGTTGGTGGAGATCGAGATGTTTGCCCACGGGGCGCTCTGCATGGCGGTCTCGGGCAAGTGCTATCTAAGCCTGCACCACCAAGCTACGAGTGCCAATCGGGGCAGCTGTGCACAGATCTGTCGCCGTGGCTATCGCGTCTACGATGATCGCCAGGGGGTGGAGCTGGAGGTGACGCACCCAAACATTATGTCGCCGAAGGATTTGAAGACGATCCACTTCATCAATAAGATGATGTTGGCGGGTGTCTCGGTCTTTAAGATAGAGGGTCGCGCTCGCGGACCAGAGTATGTCTCAACGGTGGTGCAGTGCTACCGCGAGGCTATCAACGCCGTCTGTGCGGGCACTTACGACGAAGCTCGGATAGCGCAGTGGGATGAGCGACTACGGGAGGTCTTCAACAGAGGCTTTTGGGATGGTTACTATCTCGGTCAGCGCTTGGGCGAGTGGACACCTTTTGCAGGCTCCAGTGCTGTGCGGGAGAAGGAGTACGTGGCGCACATTGTCAAGTACTTTAGCAAGATTGGGGTTGCCGAGGTGGAGGTCGAGAGTGGCGAGCTGGCGCTGGGAGATCGCATTCTGATCATCGGACCGACGACGGGCGTAGTGGATATGACGCTCTCGGAGATGCGCTACGAGCTGGAGCCAGTCTCTCATGCGACCAAAGGGCAACGCATCTCTATCCCCGTGCCACGCAAGGTGCGGGCGAATGACAAGCTTTACCTCTTTAGGGAGCGAACGGAGGTGCATCATTTCAAGGGCTAGCCGAGTTTGACTAAAAGCATTTTACCAAGATACTTATATATCATATGAAACAACCAATCAAATATCAGTATGGTCTCACGCTTAAGGTGCGAGACTACGAGTGCGACCTCCAGGGGGTGGTCAATAATAGCAACTATCAGTGCTACATGGAGCACACGCGTCATGAGTTTTGGCTGGCGCTGGGCGATAGCTTTGCGGAGATGCACGATTTGGGTCTTGACCTCTTCGTTTACAAGGTCTCGATCACCTATCATCGCTCGCTGCGTAGCGGGGATACCTTTCACACGGCACTGCGTGCGAGACGTGAGGGGGTTAAGCTTATCTTCGATCAAATCATCGTGCGCAGTGACGGCGTGAAGTGTGCCTCGGGTGTAGTTGAGGCGGTCGCTGTGCAAAATGGACGGACCACTCGTGGAGAGTGCTTCGACGGTATCATGGCTCGTGCGGAGGCTTACAGCGAAAGCCATCCGTATGACTTAACAATCCTCGCCTAATGCCTCTGCTCCTCTTCGTCCTCTACTTGCTCTCGGTCATCGGGGGCATAGTGATCGTGCTCGGAGAGGAGCGTAGTGCGGTCTCTTCGATCCCGTGGATCCTGGTGGTCATCTTTCTCCCAGTCGTAGGGCTCTTACTATATATCATCTTTGGCTACTCGCTGAGACGTAAGCAGCTGATCGATGTGGAGGTGCGGAAGGCTCTCTCGGACGCGGCTACAGAGACGCAGTCCCTCCCTAGCACAGATGTGGCGGAGGATGCAGATCATACGCTGCAGTCGCTCTCCTCGCTGATAGAGCGTGTGAGCGATACGCCCCTGACGACAGCTTATGAGCTGACGCACTATGACGATAGTCGGGCGTGGCTCTTAGCTTGTCGTGAAGCGATCTCACGAGCAGAGCGCTATATCTACATTGAGCTGTACCGTATTGAGGATGGCCCGTGGCTAGATGTCTTACTAGATCTACTCGCAGAGCGCATTCAAGAGGGGGTGTCGCTCTACTGGCTCTACGATGACGTAGGGTCACGCAACCTGAGCCGTCGCTACCGCAAGCGTATGGCTCAGTTGGGCGGACAGGTGGCTGCCTTTCTCCCCGTACGCTTTAGGTTGCTGACGAGCCGTGTGAACTATCGCAATCATCGTAACCTCGTGGTGGTGGACGGTGCTGTGGGCTTTACAGGGGGAAACATTCTTCTCTCGGAGCTCTCGCATCTACGTGAGGGACTCTTTCCTCTAGCGACAACTCATCTGCGCATAAGCGGGCCTGCGGTACGACAGCTGGAGTACAGCTTTGCGCTGGACTGGTACGTGGCGACACAGCAACTGCTCTCGCTACGACAGTTCCCCGCTATGCGGACAACGTCTACGCCTGTCCAGCTACAGATCTTCCCGACGCACCCTACGGACGACTTCCCTTCGCTAGAGATGATCTTCACGCATGCCTTCCTACAGGCACGTCGGTCGCTCTACATCGAGACTCCTGTCCTGATCCCCACCTCTAGCATACAGCGAGCGCTCATCTCCACGGCGCTCTCAGGAGTACAGGTGCGGGTAATCCTGCCTCGTCGTGGTCGTAGTCGACTGGCGCCTAAGGCTTCGCATGCATTCTTTACCGACTTGCTACGGGCTGGCGTGGAGATATACTATTACGATGGTTTGCGTGAGGCAACCTATGCGGTGGTCGATGGGGAAAGTGTGCTGACGGGTACGCCGTATCTGGACTTTAGAAGCTTTGAGTACAACTTCGATCTGACCACCATCGTCTACTCTTCGGAAGTCGCACGGCAGTTTGTCGATAGTTTTGAGGAGTCTCGCTCGCTATGTCACAGAGTCTCCTGGCGACGCAACAGACTTTGGCGACGTATCGTCTATGGCGTGATGCGTCTACTCACACCGTTGCTATAAAAGAGCGCTGATTGCGCTACTAAAGGGCGTAGATCCAAGCTCCTGCGAAGCTATCGGATAGTGCAGAGACCGTACGACGCAGCTCGCCTGCACGCTCCTCGGAGGAACGAATGCCAGCGATGACGAGACAGCGAGAGGACTCCTCTACAATCTGCAGAGAGACGCCCTCAGTCTGAGCTGGGTCGGCGCTAACCTCTTGGATAAATCGCTCTGCACGCTTAGGTCCTTTGAAGACACCTACGACGACTGCGTGGCTACCTTGCTGTAGCGCCTCGGCATGTGTAATCAGTAGAGCGTGAGAGGTGGGGGCTTCCGAAGCTTGTTCTGGTGTAGCAGAGACGATCTCTGCTTGTTCTGTAGCCTTGTTGGATTGCGTGGCTGTTGTCTCGCTACCCGACAAGGCTTGCTTTTGCTCTGTCGTCACCACGCTCGCCTCATCGAGCCAACCGTAAGGTACGAAGCCTGCACTGTAGCGGTCAGGGTGACTGTCCGAGCTAATGGGGAGTAGGCACAGAAGGCATATAGCACCCGCTGCCACCCAATTGGTAGCGGTCCGATTGATACGTATCGTCCAGTACTTCCGGTCACCCTTCGCCTCGCTGGCCGGCTCAGCAGTGGCATGCGCAGAGGACGCAACGGCAGGTAGCAAGCAGCTCTGCGGATAGAGCCCGTAAGAGTGTATTGACCTGAGCCCTTGGCGCTCCTGTACAGGGGTAAAGAGTAGCTCGCCACTCTCTTGTAGCGTGATGGTGCCGAGGTTGGAGCCGATAGTCAGAGAGCCCGACTGGTATAGCTGGTGTCTGATGACGGTCACGTCGGAGTCTACCACGAGACGCGCTCTACGCACGGAGAGCCCTAGGGTACGAGCGTAGCAACTGTCCAGGATGCCGTCACGCTCGACGAGAGAGGCGTTGAAGGAGATGCGCTGCCCTGCTGGCGTGATGATATTGAGATCCTGGTCATAGAGTGGAGGCGTTTGCTCCACGATGAAGGCTCCTATCGTGGGGAGTACGACGCAGTCGTGCAGTAGTAGAGCTTGCTCTAAGATATCTCCGATGCGATACATTGAGATGTACAGGCTAAGAGTGGATGATTACGAGTCTAGAGAGGCTACCTGGCGTAGCACCCTCGGAGAAAGGGGGCAGAAGACTTCCGCTCCTCACCACAAAGTTAAGCAATCTCCACGAACTGGAGCGTGTGGTGCGGAGCGGAAGTATCAGTTGTTTCCGTTAAGTGTTTGAAAACTAGCAATTCGTTGAGACCTAGTCGTTCATCGAGGCGAGGAACTCAAGGTTTGTCTCCGTCAGCTCGATGCGCTGCTTGAGGAACTCCATCGCCTCCACCGTATTCATGTCAGAGAGGTGGTTGCGTAGGATCCACATGCGCTGTAGCGTCGTCGAGTCTAGTAGGAGATCGTCACGACGGGTGCTACTAGCGAGGATATCGATAGCGGGGAAGATGCGTTTATTGGACAAGCGACGGTCAAGCTGTAGCTCCATATTGCCCGCACCCTTGAACTCCTCAAAGATGACGTCATCCATCTTGGAGCCCGTCTCGGTCAGAGCCGTTGCTAAGATGGTGAGACTACCGCCGTGCTCGATGTTTCGCGCAGCACCGAAGAAGCGCTTTGGCTTTTGCAGTGCATTCGCCTCGATACCTCCCGAGAGGATCTTGCCCGAGGTGGGCTGTACCGTATTGTAGGCACGAGCGAGACGGGTGATTGAGTCAAGCATGATGAGCACATCGTGACCGCTCTCGACCATGCTCTTCGCCTTAGCGAGCACCAGCTCAGCGAGCTTCACATGGTGGTCAGCAGGCTCGTCAAAGGTCGAGGCGACAACCTCCGCATTGACATTGCGAGCCATATCTGTCACCTCCTCAGGACGCTCATCGATCAGGAGAATGATCATGTAGACCTCAGGATGATTGGCGGAAATAGCGTTGGCAATGTCCTTGAGCAGCATTGTCTTACCCGTCTTAGGTTGCGCCACGATGAGGCCGCGCTGTCCCTTGCCGATGGGGGTGACTAGATCCACGATGCGCATAGCGGTCTTGTCGTAGACAGCCGCGATGCCCTGAGACTCTAGCTTGAACTTCTCCTCTGGGAAGAGGGGAGTCAGCATGTCAAAAGAGACACGATCCAGATTGTCCTTAGGATGGCGACCATTGACGAGCAGGATGTTCTGGAGTAGGAAGTACTTCTCGCTCCCCTTGGGCGGGCGGATGCTACCCTCGATGACGTCACCCGTCTTAAGGTGCCACTTCTTGATCATGTCCCCTGGGACGTAGATGTCGTCTGGCGAGGGGAAGTAGTTGTAGTCCGAGCTGCGGAGGAAGCCGTATCCATCTTGAGCGACCTCTAGTAGTCCGCTAGCGGTCAGTATGTTGGAGAAGTCGTATGAGGGCTCCTCCTCTTCCTCTTTGCTCTTGTTGTTTTGCTGCTTAGCCTTGTGAGATGGATCGTCAGAGTCGACCTCCTTCTCTCGCGGCTCCTTGTGCGACTCGCCTAGCACCTCGCCTAGCAGTGAGTCTGCGTCGGGATGGGTGAAGACCATGGGCGTCTCCTCCGCATGCTCCTGCTTGTCCTCCTCATTGTCAGACTGATCAGCAGGCTCTGGGCGCTTGTTGTTTCGGTTGTTGCGCTCTTTGTTCTCCTTGTTATTGTTGCGCTCCTTATTATTGTTGCGCTTCGAGCGATTGGACTCTTGAGGCTTGGAGTCGCCTTCCTCGGACTGAGCTGCCGCAGCCTCCTCAACGATAGCGATAGCCTCCTGACGGTCTATCTCTGTCGGCTGGTCAGTTGTGTCACCCTTGGCGGAGCGCTTGTTCTGTCGTGAGTTGGAGCGACTCTTACGCTCGGGGCGCTCCTTCTCATCTTTAGACTCTTTCGTCTCCTCCTTGTTGGTGCGGTTACTGCGTGAGTCGCTCTGCTTGCGCTTCTTGCTCTGCTGTTGCTGCTCGACCGTTTGCGTAGCGACAGCTTCGGCCTGTGCGTCTAGGATCTGGTAGATGATCTCCTTCTTTTCGGAGGCCATCTTGGTAATCTCAAGCTGGGAGGCAATCTCTTTGAGTTGCTCTTCCGTCATTCCGTTGAGATCTACAATGGTATACTTCTGCATGGTGTGTAATATGTTTGCTGGATAAATGCACCTTACCACTTACTGCAAAAGGCTATCACATTATAGCGCAGAGTCACTGTGTGAAGCTATAAGCGAGATGATAGAGGCAAGGGAACCAACTCACTAGCAGGAGCTGTGGCGAGACAGACTAGCTAGGATGAGGGGCTTACCTAAGTAAGGTGTTTCATATGAATAGGGGTAAGTGATGGGTCAGTCCTGTGTGATGTCGGACGCTCTGCTCGGTCGTTGTCATCTAGGTCGATACAGAGCCACAACTACCTCCGTGGCAGATCTTAAGCCTCTCCCTATGAGCTGTATGGTACTGTGAGACTAATTGTCACCGTACAGCTGGTGAGCGCATTGATCTAGTGACTCATCCACTTCTAGAGACAAAGGTACGAAAAAGTGCGCAGATACAAGCGCACCCCGCCTCTGTCTTCTAATCTCTAACTTCTAACCTCTCTAATCCCTCTTTCCATAAAAAAACATTGCTGTCTGGTAAGAGTCTCTTGGAGGCTCGAGTAGGTCGTCCTACAGAAATGAGCTAACTATCAGTACCACTTGGGTGAAACAAAAGTTTCATACGGGAGAAACTAGAGTTTCATACGGGAGAAACTAAAGTTTCATGGGTAAGAAACTAGAGTTTCATCGGAGGAAACTGGAGACTGGTCGAAGTCAAGTATTCGAACAGCAATAATAAAAAGAGACTGTTGCATAAAGGCGAATCGCTGTGTTGCTTTCGGGATTCGGCTTCGGTCACATACGGAGGTATGCTCCCTTCAGACCTCACCCTCAGCGCCTTGCGCTTCATCCTTTCTGCAAAGTCTAGACAATCTTGCAAGCAAGATTGTGAGACTGTTGACTCTTGCAACAGTCTCAATAAAGGACGCACGGATCGCGCCTACCCCATGAGCGGGTGACACGGCCGTGCGTCCTGACGAGTTGCCTCCTATATAGTAAGGTTAGGAAGCTTTGATGAGAGTGCTACATACCTTACTTGACCAAGACCTTTGCTGTGGTCGTGCCGATAGAGAGCAGGTATACGCCAGCTTGTGGTGCGGTGAGCGTGCAGAGCTTGTCGGCTACGGTGCGCTGCTCGATGAGACGACCTGCGTAGTCGTAGAGAGCGACGGTACCGAGCGCCTTGTCTGTGTTGCTGATTAGGGTAATACTCTGACCCTCTAGGGCAATAGTTACGTTGGCATTGGCTGCTGTAGGAGCGTCGATGGCGTTGCCTTCTTCCACCTTGGCGTAGTAGGCTACGATGCGTAGATTCTTCGTTGCCTTGGTGGTGTACTCTAGTGAGCCATCGACAGGGTTGATGCGCTCCCTATTGACCATCCAGTAGTCTAGACGGTAGCCCTTGTCGGGCTCGACATAGACACGTATGTCCATGTTCTCAGGAGCTTTGCTCTTGAGAGCACTACGTACACCGCCTATCTCTAGGTAGATAGGACCGCCGTTGCCCTCCTGTGAGACATCGATCGTGTAGTAGACCTTGTCACGCTCGAAGAGAACCTCGACGACATAGTCCTTGCCCGAGATGACCTGCCACTGATTGTTTTCAGCAGGCTTGGGCCCCTCCTGACCATTGACGAACCACTTCTTGACGTGGTAGTGCTCTGCAGGGTGTGCGGTGAAGATGATTGTCTCAGACTCTCCAACAGCTGTCGTAGCTCCTGAGTCAAGAGGCTTCCCCTTGTAGGTAGCTGTGATCGTGCCTCCCACGTTGTCTCGTACAGAGTAGGTGACGATATAGGGACGATGAACGAACTCGACCGTCACCTCTGTGGAAGCTTCAATATTGAACGTATGCGTCTGGACGTTTTGCTCGCCAGCGGTCATCGGGGTCTCTTTACCTCCTACCTTAAAGCTCTTGACGATGTAGTCAAGCTCAGGATCTGCGGTAAAGGTGATAGCCGTATGCTCCTCAACCTCTGTCTGCGAAGGTATTGCTACGCCTGTAGCCGTTGTTGCCTTGAGGGTGCCATGCTCTCCGATGACACGATAGGTGAGGAGGTACTTCTTGACCTGTGGCTCTGTGCCTGGGATGGGGACGATGTGGAAGTCCTTCCACACATTAGCCGCCTTGTAAGCCTCTTGCGCATCACCAGGTACGAAGAGATTGATGGTACTGATGTTCGCAGGCTTGAGCCCATTGAAGGCTTTGTTGATAGCCTTAGGAGGCTGCACCGCCTCGATAGTAATATCTGTCAGCGCTGTACAGTGAGCAAATGCGCCAAAAACAACCTCTGTGGTCTTGGCTCCGAGATACACTTTCGCAAGAGCCTTACAGCTGGCGAAGCAAGTGTGAGGTACGACAGCAACATTGGGTAGACGCACCTCGGTGAGTCCAGAGCCAGAGAAGCTCTCTGTGTCTAGCGTCGTCAGTGTCTCAGGCCAGGGGAATGTGGTGAGTGCGGTACACTCCTTAAAGGCATATTTGCCAATAGAGGTGAGTGCAGGCATCGGGCTGATCTTACTTAGGCTGCGATTCTGTGCAAAGGCGCTATCGCATATCTTAGTCACTTGAGTGCCGAGGACGACTTCCTCCAGCTTATACATCTGAGCAAGAGCTCTCTCACCAACCACCTTGAGGGTGTGAGGGAGTGTCACCTTGCGAACGAGGGGCATATTATAAAAAGCAGCCTCGGGGAGCTGCTCCTCGGCAAAGGTCGCATCTGCGATGTTGATCTCTGTCAGATTGCCCATGTTGTCTCGTATTGTCTTGCAGTCCTCAGCATTCATCGGACCAGATACCGTGATGGACTGGCACTTGAGGAGATCCATCCCCTGCATCAGCTTAGCTAGTGAACCAGCCTCGGTGAGCTGTACGACAGGGTGTATCGGGTCGTAGCTAGGCTGAGGCGTGCTGGCATCGCGGAAGGTGATACGCATCACGGCACGATCCTTCTGTCCACGATCAGCGGTCTCACCGAGTACACCGACGAAGCCCTCCTTGATAGCCTTATCTGTCGCTTTATTGATCGTGCGGACGGGCATCTCTTTGACATTCTTAGGATAGCTGCAGAACTCAATCATGGATCTGCCTGGACCATCGACAGCGGACTTACTAGCCTTAGAGCGTACGGAGAGGAGGATAGACTGTCCTGTGTAGACAAAAGGCTTGTCTAGCTCTAACTCTAGCGTGTGATAGGCTACTCCAGCCTTTGAGGTTTCGTTATTACCATTGAGCGTTAAGTCCATCAGATCGAGCGTGATCGTCTTCCTCATATAGAGATCTTGCGCTGGATTGATAGGTAGCCAGTGGTACTTGCCAGCTACTGGCTCAAAGTGGTCATCGGATACGTTGGTGAGGTAGATCTGGAGGTCGTTGGTGTACTCCGTATTGTAGGACTCACCATCAGACAGATAGATCTGGAAGGCGAGCTTGGTGATCTCCTTGCCTTCTAGTCCTTGTAGCTCCGCAGCGGTGTAGATCTGCTGGGTGACGCTACTGAGGTAATCAAAGTCAAAGGGCGCCGTCTGCCCGATGCTCTGATTGAAGTGTGACGAGGGATTGGCAAAGTCCCCCAAGTCTATGGTCTGCGCCTGTAGCTGCCCGATGAGCGGGAGCAGGAGGCACAAGAGCAATGTACTAAAACGTAGTCGTTTCTGTTGCATAGATAGATGTTTATTTGAATAGTAGTGATTGGGGAGTAGTGCAACTCGTTACACTCCCCCTTATCTATGCAAAGTTACGGGCTATTATATCTACTGGAAATACCTAACAGTACTGATTTGCTTCGTCTTGAATACCTAGGTATAACTAACTAGGCTCGGCAAAAGTCGTAGGGGCGGGGAGCGCTTAAGCGGAAAGGTTGCGGATAAATTGATTGAGATGGTTGATTTTATAGTCTATTTGGTTGAATATCTTGATGTTGTATGGCTATTTATAGTGCCGTTTCTCCTTTATCTCCAAAGAAAGTTGCGGAAAGGGCTTGCAGGTTCCGAAAAATGTTGTACCTTTGCATCTGCAAACGGGGAGGAACGCCTCACTCTTGTGAGCTTCCGATTGTTTCAACCCCCTTGTTTGTCGTTTTAAGGGTTTAGTTTTCATCGGCCGCGTAGCTCAACTGAATAGAGCTTTTGACTACGGATCAAAGGGTTGCAGGTTTGAATCCTGCCGCGGTCACAAAGAGAGCCTCCTGTGATGGAAGGCTCTCTTTGCGTCTATAGGTATGATGAGTTAGTTACTTATTGCCTTTGAGGAGTAGGGCGATGGCACGCTCTATGAGTGCATCTTGCTGCTTAGCCGTCGCCTCCTCGGTTTGCTCCTGAATGATGTGTGGCTCGATGCCTCCCTCGATGCTCTGTCGCTGAGCATCGTACATACGCGAGGAGGAGTAGCGTAGCCACCAGCCGTTGGGCAGTTCGCTACTACGAGGCAGACCACCGCCGCCACCCGTACGGTCTCCCATGAAGAGGACGTGACGGGTCGTCCCCTTGACATAAGCTACCAGCGAATTGGCCGCACTGTAAGTGCCTCGATCCACGAGGATCACGGTGGGGCGCTGCCAGCTGATAGGGGCACGGGCGAGCTGGATCTCCTTGAGCGGCCCGAAGTCTTGGTGGCCAGGACCAGTCTTCGTACTCATATAGCCGACGATCGTGTCGGAGGGGATCAAGACACTAGCTAGACGATCGGCATTGGAGAGCAGTCCACCACCATTGCTACGCATATCAATGATCAAGCCACGGCAGTGCGCCAGCCGTGTGAAGACCGCATGCAGATGAACCAAGGAGATACTGGAAGAGAAGGAGGGGATGACCATATAGCCGATCGAGTCGGAGGCGTGGTCATTGTAGGTGATAGGCGCATAGTAGATAGAACCTGCACGACGCATGTGAGGCTGCAGGTAAAGGTTGCGTATGCGACTATCTAGACAGTGTCTAGCCCCTTTGCGAATGTCCCAGCCTCCTACGTCAAAGGGCGCAAAGAGGTTTACATGCCCATCCTTGAGGTGACACATCAGCTCTACCATCAGGTCGAAGAACTCATCCTCCGACTGGCACTGCGCGACCCGTGGTGTGTAGATCGCCTTGAGGTCGCTCCAGGTGGTATCGCCCGAGGCTGGTAGCTTATCATCAAAGAAGCAGTAGCCCTCGTCTAGTATGGTCCAGAGCGCTGAGAAGTTGGTCTGATAGTCCTTAGTGTACCGCTGCTCCTTAGGCTCCTGAGTGCAGGCTATGAGCAGTAGTGGGAGGAGGAGCAGGCCGACAAGCCCGCTTTGTAGTCTCGTTAGATTCATAAGCTGATGGCAGTCGTGTGGTTGGTACTTTGGACCTCTTGATAACCTCTAAATGGGCGGAAGTAAGTGGCCAAGCCTACACCGAGATAGTGCCCCGAGAAGCCTCGGTAGATGGAGTGGATCCGTCTTGCCGAGTCGGTATAGTCGTAGCTCATGCGTAGCGTCATGATGCGCCATATGGGGATGTCCAAAGACAGTCCTATCTGGTAGTAGTGGCGCCGCCCGAAGGTGTGTGGCGCAATGTGGTTGATGATCTTGTCGTAGTAGTAGGCCTGCAGGTAAGACTCATTGTAATAAGGGGCGAAGCCTAGCCCCGCCAGTGCCGAGGTCATCTGCAAGCGCAGGTCAGCGACAAACCATCCGATGTGCAGTCGGTAGGCTGCCAAGGCTTGTGCCGTCAGGTCGCCATTGAGTTGCTGATCAACTGGGTTGTTTTGGTTGCGCCCGTTATAGGAGGTTGCGGCTTCGACTAGGACACCAGGCCCTACACCGAGGACTAGCCCAAAGGGCAGGCGCCACTGATGTACGAAGCTCCACTTTGTGTCAAAAGCAATATGCCTGGTGGCACTGTTGCGTGCAGGATTGAGGAGCTGAGCATAGGAGACCTGCGTGCGCTGCATGACGAGCCACTCGGGGTGCGACTGCGTGAGTGGCGCCTCCGAGGAGAGTCGGTAGCCCAGAGATTGACCACGATAGGAGAGCGGTGAGAGATACTCGTTGTATAGCTTATTCCATCCGAAGCGAAAGTCGTGCGCTAGGTAGAGTAGTCGGTGCGGCGCAGTGGCCGTCGTGTCCGCCTCTTGTGCAGAGAGCGAGGCGCTGGTGCCTAGCAGTGATAGCCCCACGCAAAGTGCTAGAAGGATCTGTCGTAATCTCTGTGTCATAGCTCGTGATGCTTAGTTTATTCGTCGGTTAGCTCCTCTTCCTCGTCCTCTGTCTCGTCTGTTACGGACGCAACTTGCTCAAAGCTATCGATAGGTAGCGCCGTGATCCGCTTGCCTCGTGCGGAGATCTTCTTGAGTGGCTCGTACTCAGTCACGGAAATCTCGATCGTTGTCTCCTTCTTGCGTCCTTGTGGCTTCGTGATCAGCGTAAACTGCGCCTCGGGTTCATCTGTAAGGGCTAGGAGTTGCTCCTCTGGATCTATGATCGGTTGCGGCTTCTTCCTGTCGGGTAGGTAGATACGCTTGATGTAGGTGACCCCTTCGGGCGTAGTGTAGATGACGCTCCAGACCTTGTCGGGGTCATACTTCTCGATGACCTTAGGCGACTCGGCAAAGTGATTGCTCTCGCCAAAGTCAGTCGTATAGGTCTGCTCCGAGGGTAGGATGACGAGGATGCGGTCGCTCGACTCAAACTCGCCTAGGTAGTTCCCCTGATCATTGTAGTTGATGCGGTTAACATCTGGATCAAACCACACCTTGCGTCCTCCGAGCGTTGACCCGCCTTGCTCCTTCAGTGAGATACGCTCAATCGGAGCGCGGGTCACGATGTTACCCTTGGCTGTGCGACCCTTGATGGCAATGTCGGCAAAGTCTTTGTTGAAGAAGAGGATACGTCGTGAGGTGCCTCCACGGAGCAGTTTGATCGTCACGCTCTCCGCCTCGCCGTTTGGGTTGGCCGAGAAGTAGAGTACTTTGCTCCCTGGTGTCCCCATCGTCAAGTCGTACTCACGATCACGAACGCTGGCCGACACGTGAAAGCGCTTGATAAACGAAGTCTTCGTCTTGCCATCCAGATAGATCGCATTGTAGATCGTGCGCTTGTCGCCTCGCACATACTTATTGATGTGTAGGACACGCTCCTTGCCGAGGAACTTCTTCTCCTCGATCTTCGTAATTAGGTAGGTGCCATCACGGAAGAAGACGATCATGTCGTCGATCTCGCTACAGTCGCACACATACTCTCCGCCCTTGATGCCCGTCCCAGCGAAGCCCATCTTGCGATCTATGTAGAGCTTGAGATTCTCCTCAACCACCTTCGTCGCCTCGATCGAGCCAAAGTGCCCGATCTGAGTGCGTCGCTCCCAACCTGCGCCATACTCCTCTAGGAGCGAGCTGTAGTAGTGTATTGCATAGTCGGTTATATGGTCTAGGTGGTGCTGTATCTGCGCCATCTCCTCGGTGAGGCGTAGGATGAGCTGCTCGTTTTTCTCTAGGTTAAACTTCAGGATCCGCGCCATCTTGATCTCGAGGAGACGTGCTAAGTCATCGTCCGTGATTGGCCTTAGCAAAGAGTCCCCCACGATAGGCTCCAGAGCCTTGCGGATCACATCTAGAGCGGTCTGCTGGTCAGGTGCATCCTCAAAGGCTGGCAACTTGTAGATGCGATGCTCGATGAAGAGTCGCTCCAGCGAAGCACCCATATACTCCTCCTGACGGTCGTGTAGCTGTAAGCGCAGATCCTCTTCCAGTAGTCCACGTGTATGCTCCACCGAGTGGCGTAGCAGATCGCTCACGCCGAGGAAGCGTGGCTTGTCGTCCTCGATGACACACGCATTCGGCGAGATAGAGACCTCGCAATCGGTGAAGGCGTAGAGCCCGTCGATCGTCTTATCGGCCGAGACACCTACGGGCAGGTAGATGCGTATGTCGGCCGTCTCGGTGGTCATATCGTCTATGCGCTTGATCTTGATTAGTCCTTTGTCATTTGCCTTTAGGATCGAGTCAATGAGCGTTGAGGTGGTTTTGCCAAAGGGTAGGTCACGGACACTCAGCACACGATCCTCAATGCGCTCGATGCGTGCTCGGCTCTTGACCTGTCCACCACGCTTACCGTCATTGTAGCGATCCACGTCGATGATGCCACCCGTGGGGAAGTCTGGGTAGAGCGTAAAGGGCTCCCCACGAAGGTAAGCGCAGGCAGCCTCGATCAGCTCTTTGGGATTGTGCGGAAGGATCTTGCAGGAGAGTCCCACGGCAATACCCTCGGCACCTTGCGCTAGGAGTAGGGGGAAGCGGGCGGGAAGATAAACAGGCTCGCGAGACTTGCCGTCGTAGCTCTTCATCCAGGGCGTAATCTTGTCGCCGAAGAGTATCTCGAGGGCAAAGTTGGAGAGCTTAGCCTCGATGTATCGCCCCGCTGCCGCCTCGTCGCCCGTGAGTATGTTACCCCAGTTACCCTGTGTGTCGATGAGATAGCCCTTCTGTCCGAGCTGTACCAAGGCATCATTGATCGAAGCGTCGCCGTGCGGGTGGTAAGCCATCGTAGCGCCCACGATCTTAGCAACCTTGTGGAGGGTGCCGTTTTCCATCAGGTGCATCGTGTAGAGCACCCGTCGCTGCACCGGCTTGAGCCCGTCCTCAATGTGAGGCACTGCACGCTCTAGGATTACGTACGAAGCGTAGTCAAGGAACCAGTGCCGGTACATGCCGCCGAGGGTGTGCAGTCGTCCCTCGACCTCCTCCTCTTCGGGAGCCACGTAGCTCTCGTCCACCGCCTCAGTGGCGGAGGTTGTCTCAGCGGATGTGGTGCCTATCTCTTGTTCTTGCTCTATATCGTCGCGATTGTCTAGATCCATATGATGCTAATTAGCCTTGGTGCTGTCACGAAGGTACAACTTTTCTGTCAAAAGTCGCTCAGAACAGCCTAGCTCTAACTAATCAAAAGAGAGGAGCACCACACAGTCTAGATACTGTGAGGTGCTCCTCTATTATTGTGGGGATCTCCTAAGTCAGCTACTAGCCGATGAGGACGTAGTGCTGGTAACTATGGAAGTCCCAGTCGCGATCGAGCGACAAGTAAGTGGGCTGACGAGCAGCCGAGTTTCTTACTGGAGCTGCTTCTTAGCTGAGAAGTCAGAGGCACTCAAGGGTAGCTCCTTACGATCGTTTAGAAGACGTAGTTGGCTGGCTACACTATTTTTCTCTGGAGCTGCGCCAATTTCGAGGAAGACAGTTCCATTTTCCTTATCAATATAGAGGAAAGCGATGGTTTTGCCAGTCTTATCAAAACCTGCAGCGTAGCCATTGAGTGTGCTTACTTCAAACTTCTCTCCATAGCCGTTGGCCGTAAACCACTCCTTCACCTTAGGATCTGCTAACTCCTTCTCATTTTTGATAGAGCATAAGATAGTTTTGATAAAGGGTTTCCCTTTGGTAGGAGTAGATATGTAGACCACTGCTAAAAAGTTGGTGTTCGGAAGTTGGGCTTCTTTGGTTATGTACCACAGCTCCTTCCTCTGTTCACGAGCAGCGTCCTTAGCAGCATCACCGCTCTTATAAGGCTCGCGGAAGCCGAGCTTCTCCTCAAATGCCTTAATCTTGTCGACATCTTTCGTCATAAATGTCTCATAGTCGGGGAAGTCCTTAGCGGTGGAAACAAAGGGATGTTTTACCTCTAGGTCAGGCTTGTACTCAAATCGAATAGAGATTGATGTACCTAGCTCCTCGTTAGTCTCCTCCATGATGAGGACGCTAATCTTGTCATCTTTGCTGCTTACACCATACTTGTACGGAGTTTTGTCGCTGAACTGCTTGTCTTCAATCTTATCGAAGCCAACCTCCTTAAGCATAGCTATTGTCTTAGGGCAGCTTCCCAGCTTCTCGTTGGCGAATGCGTAGATGTTTACCGATCTTTGCTCTTTAAGCTTCGGCATGTAGACAACACCAGCGATGGTTAGGTCAGTATTGACGAAAGCTGGAGCCTCAACAGGGTTGCCCTTATCATCTGTTCCAACGGTGAGCTTAGTGGCTTCACGACCGATCTTTGCCTCGTGATCAATGATGTCTTTGCTTATGACCTCTCCAGAACTTTTGGTCTTGAAGTCAAATTTGAGCAAGGGGAGCTCGTTTTGCTCGGTAGTGGCGGTGCCGTTGCCGTTATTACCGTTGTTGTTCGGTCCCTTGACGCCGTTATCCTTCTTGCAGGATCCCAGTCCTACGACAAGTAGGAGGGACATTAGGATGACTGTGAGTTTTCTCATAGAAACTATTTGGTTTTAGTTGGTTAGTAATACGCGTGTGTAAGTGTGTGCTTGCTTCGCTAGAGATGCCAAGCCCCTGTGGACACGTCCTGTGGTTAGGCTTGTCATCAGTCTAGCGACTTCTTCTGTTGGCAAAGATAGGGAAAAAATAATACAGGAGCAATAGCAGGTTGCCCTAACGCTACAAATGAATCTGCTAGCTCAGGTCGATGGCGTAGTACTTCATGGAGTCGCCTGGATAGAATCCCTTGACTAGTATCGCTTTGTCTCCGAGGCGCGTCTTCTGAGCTGCCTCGACTAGCTTACGTGCAGCAGAGACGGTGCGTACAGGCTTGTTATTGATCGAGAGGATGATGAAGCCCTTCTTGATTCCTGCGGACTGGAACTTGCCATTGCCCACCTTGGTGACCTCAAGGCCATAGCTGACGCCTTGCTTGCGTAGCTGGTCGCCCGAGATCTCGCGCAGGGTGGCTCCGAGGAGGCTACTGCTGTCTTTCTTGACGATATCGGTGCTACCCTCGTCGTTTTTGAGCTTAACCTTGAAGTCTCGCTTCGTGCCCTTGCGGTCTACGGTGACAACGATCGTGTCGCCTGGACGGCAACGACCGATGCGCTCCTGTAGCTCACCCATCTCGGTGATCTTGTTGCCATCGATGGCTACGATGACGTCGCCCTCCTCGATACCCGCAGCATAGGCTGCGCTGACCTCGGAGAACTCATTGACGTATACGCCCTGAGAGACCTTGAGACCTTTCTCCTTCTTGACTTCCTCATTGACCGTTCCGCCGATGATGCCTAGGACAGCGCGCTGTACGGAGCCATACTTCTTGAGGTCGCTGACGATCTTGGCTGCGGTATTGATAGGCACTGCAAAGGAGTAGCCTGAGTAGTTGCCCGTCTCGGAGAAGATCATGGTGTTGATACCGATGAGTCGTCCCTGAGCATCAACGAGAGCGCCTCCACTATTGCCTCGGTTGACGGCAGCGTCGGTCTGTATGAAGCGTCCTATCTGAGCATTGCCTTGTGGTCCCTCGACAGCGGTACTACGAGCCTTGGCACTGATGATGCCCGCCGTGACGGTGCCTGTCAGGTTGAAGGGGTTGCCCACGGCAAGTACCCACTCACCGAGCTTAATCTTGTCACTATCGCCAAAGGGGATGGTGGGTAGATCCTTAGCATCGACCTTGAGTAGCGCAATGTCTACGGAAGGGTCGGAGCCAATGAGCTTAGCATCAAAGGAGCGACCATCGTTGAGCGAGACGGAGATGCTCTTGGCACCCTCGATGACGTGGTTATTGGTGATAATGTATCCGTCGGTACTGATGATGACGCCAGAGCCGAAGCTGGTGACGGTACGTGACTGCGGACGGTCGAAGCCTCGACCACCACCGAAGAAGAACTCAAATGGGTCTACGTAGTCGATGGTCTGCTCGCCCTCGACCTTGATGTGTACGACAGCCTGCACGGCGAGCTCAGCCGCTGGGGTGAGGTCTGGCGCATTGCCTACGGTACGACTGGAGGTGAGCTCATAGTCGGACTGTAGGAAGCCGTAGTCGTTTTCGGAGCTTGGGTAGTTCTGTAGCATAGTAGCGTAGGGAGAGCCACTTGTGGCTGCTCTCCTGAGGGTGGTGCGTACGACCGCCCACGATACAAATCCACTGACGAGGGCTATGCCCAGTGTCAGGAGTGTGTACTTGAGGTATTTGTTCATAGTATTGAAGGTATATCTGTTTGCTAATTAGATTGACAAGGTGAATAGTCCTAAAGGAACTCTGCTTATAGTCGTCAGCTCCTAAGAGGTGCTATACCCAATAGACGATTAAAGTGGCAAAATGTTGCATTGTCGGGTCTAGCTAGACGCATATGTACATGGTATAGGACGACTCCATACACGGGAGTATCAAGGAAATCAAAGGATTCCTCGGTGGAGATTTCCGAATCTCCAGTGAGGAACGAAGAAATTCTTCGGAACTTCGAAATCTTTCTTCCGAAGTTTCATTTCATTCTTCCGAA
>OLPH01001183.1_pt1 | contig 27227 bp, 32 predicted proteins | sample 1672951 | NCBI WGS metagenome assembly OLPH01 (sample SAMEA3136740, study PRJEB25190) | human gut metagenome | reverse complement strand
CACCCTAAGAGTAACACCGTCAAAATCGACCCCAGCAGAAACGCCCAGGCCGCAAGAATCATCAAAACCACGATTGTCATTTTGTAGTATCCCCTTTCCAGAAAAACGTCCACCTTGTCTTTCCCCGTTTATCGCCCAGCAAAGGCCTGGCAGGAAACAGCTTCCTGACCTGCCGGAAGCTGATCTGATCTTCACTCCACTTGAACAGCAGGACACCGCCGGAAGAAAGCACCCTCCAACATTCCGAGAAACCTGCTTTTAGATCTTCCTGCCAAGTTTCAGGGGCAAGCACACCATATTTTGCTCGAATCCATGACTGCTCTCCTGCACGGATCAAGTGTGGTGGATCAAAAACCACTAAACGAAACATGCTGTCCCCAAAGGGAAGGTGCCGGAAGTCTCCAAGGAGATCCGGGTGAATCTCCAACTTCCGTCCGTCACAGAGGACCTTCGATACATCTCGCTGATCCATGTACAACACGTCCTGATGAGATTTATCGTACCAGAACATACGGCTCCCGCAGCAAGCATCTAAAATTAATTTGCGCATCCCACTCACTTCCTGTTCTTTCTCATGATCCGGGCGATCAGGCAATATACCGCAATATCCCCCAGGCTCTCGTCTACTTTATCGCCGTAAAGCTCATTGTTGTATATATGCGCTACGTGTTTCAGCATATAATCTTTTAATATCCGGTAAAGGCGATCTATATCACCGCTTCCGTATTTTAATAAAGCGCCGGCCGTAAAATTTGCAAAGGGGTCCTCAGTTGCATACTGCTTATTTTTCTCTTTGAAAAGTTGTACCATCTCATTCGCCATAGTCTCAAATTCTTTGCAAAACTCTGTATTAGTCATATAGTCCCCCTATTCGACCAACTCCACCAGCGTTATGCCAAGCGCTTCAACGATCTTTAACAGTGTCTTCGCCCTTGGATTCCCCGTTCCTGTCTCGATACGCCTCAGATTATCCGGACAGATACCCGTCTCTTCGGACAGCTTCGCCCGAGACCATCCTTTTTGCTTGCGAAGCTGCACCACTTTTATGCCGATCTGTGTTAACTCATTCATTCCGTTTTCCCCGCTTTCTTTGCTGTATTTTGATTTTTATACTTGTCAATCCTTGCTTTTAAACTGTCTAACACATACCGTTGCTCTTTATCTTTTTCTTTTAACGCCCGCTGTAAATCATCATCCCGTGTCCCCTCACAAGTCAGATGATGGACAATAACAGGTTCTTTCTGCCCCTGTCGATGCAGGCGCTTATTCGCCTGTTGGTATAACTCCAACGACCAGTTCAAACCAAACCAGATAATATGATTTCCTCCCTCTTGCAGATTCAGGCCGTATGCTGTACTGGCCGGGTGGGCTAACAGCAGGTCAATCTCCCCGGCATTCCAATCTAATTCGTCTTCTGGTCCTTTATAAACACGAACGCATAACTTTGTATTGCTTAATGCTTTTAAAAGCCTCTCACGGTCATGCTGGAAGTTATAGAATACTAAAGCGTGCTTCCCGTTTAACTGTTCGACCAGTTCCATAAATGCTTCGACCTTACAGTTATGAATCTCGTGCCAGTTTTTTTGATCGTCATATACCGCACCGTTCGCCAGCTGCTGTAATTTATTCGACAAAGCAACCGCACTGGCCACATCAATAACCTCCTGATCCGCGAGTTCTAACACCATCTTTTTTTCCAGTTCATCGTATGCCTTTCGGGCTTTTTGGTTTAAGACCACCGGCACGTCACGATAAAGAATCTCCGGCAGCTGCAAATAATCTTCCGCTTTCATACTCACACAGATGTCAGAAATCTTTTCCATAATCGCGTCTTTTGCATCACTTTTCGGATCATAGCTGTACACAATATGCTGATTCCGTTGTCCCGGATTAAAATACCGCTCCCGGTAATGGGTAAAATACTTCCCGAGTCTTTCTCCGCGATCCAACAAAAACACTTGCGCCCACAGATCCAGCAGCCCGTTTGGAGACGGTGTTCCGGTCAATTCTACAAGTCGACCAATGTGGGGCCGAATCGCCGCCAGCGCCTTGAACCGTTTTGCGGTATGACTCTTGAAGCTGGAGGATTCATCTACTACCACCATGTCAAACGGCCAGTCGTTTTTGTAATAGTCAACCAACCAGACGACGTTTTCACGGTTCACAACGTAAATATCCGCAGGTGTGTTCAATGCCCGGATCCGTTTTGCTACGCTGCCTAACACAGTGGAAAACCGTAGATGCCGTACCAAATCCCATTTGCTGGCCTCCCGCTGCCAGGTAGCCTCCGCCACCTTCTTAGGCGCGATCACTAATGCCTTTTGCACCTGGAATCTGCCGTATTTCAGTTCATTGATCGCGGTCAACGTGATGATCGTCTTGCCCAGACCCATATCCAGAAAGAGGCCCAGGGCCGGTTTATTCACCAGCTGCCGGATGCAAAAGTCCTGATAGGGATGCGGTTTAAACCTCATAAGGCATCACCTCTTTTCTTTAACAGATACCGGACCACGTCCGGCTCCCCGTACAGTACCTGGACAGCGCACCCCAAGCCTTTAAGTCGCTCAATCTGCCGGGACTGCAGCGCGGTCAGCTTTCCGGAAACGGTTTTCAGCTCTACGAACTCGGCCGCCCTGCCCGGTAAGATAACAATCCTGTCAGGCACCCCGGAATTACCCGGGGATACAAACTTATAAGCGACGCCGCCCAGGTCTTTAATCCCTTTTACTAACTTCCGTTCCACATCCTTTTCCATGAATACCCACCTTGCATAATTTAATAATTCCTGTTTATGGTTAACCACTTTTTAAAATAGGTTTGCTCGCGCGCGGGCGCGTACAACTTTTTTATTAAAACTAAGGCGTGTAGGGCGTGATACGTGTTACGCGCCTATAAATCCTTAATTTCTATACTTTATATATAGTAATGTTGACATGGTAGACAGTACCTCTTATGCTTAATAGCCATGTGGTTTTTGCGGTGCTCATTTGCTGTCAACTTTGGGTCTTGTATGTTGACGTTTTTGGGGTTTACACTTTTCTATACGCATTCGCCTAATTTCACCTTTTAAGTTTAAAAAACTTTACACCCTATTTGAATGTTGACACTAATGTTGACACTAAATTCAACGAATGTTGACACTTACCTATTGCATATTTATTCTTCATTTCTGTATATTTAATCATTTTATTTTTTCAAACCCCCGCTGTCTTCCACAGTACCCGTAGCGCCGCATAGACTTATTTCTTTCCCAGCCGTCCAACTTTTCCAAAATCAGGTTGATTTCTCTGGCATCACTCCGGCGCATCGCTCGCGGCTCCCCGCCCATACATTCGCACCACACTTCTAAGGCGCAGGTCGTCTCACGCTCCACGGTGACCGTTTGCCCGACGGTGGTACCTGCCCAGAACATGCGCCGTACCGACAGGTCCATCTTACTGTAATCCTCCGGTACCGGGCGCTTCAGGAACTCTACGATCAGGCCCTGCTTCACGTTATCTTCATAATGCTGGTCCTGCTCCTGCTTGGCCATCGCTTCCACCGCCGGGTCTTCCAGGTATAATGGTTCCCCATTTTTCCACAGCTGCACCGCTTCCGCCCACAGCTGATCCACTTCCCCGGGAAGGTCTTTCCAGATATCCTTCTTCGCCGTAGTCGTGCCGGTATCGATCGGCCAGAAACGGCGGCTGCCGGTCGGATCTTTCAGGAAATCGTGGTCGTTGCAGGTGCCGAAAAATATCCCTTTACGCGGGTAGCGTCCGGTATGACGCCCGTAAGGTTGCCGGTACACATCGTCACAGCGGCTGAGGAATTGCTTCGTCACATTATCTTCTGACTTGGAGTAGCCTGACATCTCTCCGATTTCGTTGATCCAGATGCCCTGTATCAGTTCTGCCGCCTCTTTCCCGCTGAAGCTTTGCAGGCTGTCACTGTGCCAGCCGTGGCCGATGGTGCGTAGGAACGTCGTCTTACCGATGCCCTGCGGGCCGATGAACACAGGCACGTAGTCGTATTTACATCCCGGGGACATCACCCTGGCCACCCCGGCGGCGAACGACTTCCGCGCCGCGGCTTCTACATAAGCATTCTCCCTGGCGCCCAGGTAATCCCGGAACACGGTGGCCACTCTTGGCACGCCGTCCCAGTGCAGGCTGTCGAGATAATCTTTTACCTCGTTGAACTTGTGCTGTTCCGACACCAGCATGAGCGCCATGCTGATCTTATCCCTGCCGGTGATACTGTACCGGTCCTCCAGGTACCAGCTGACGCCGGCATCGTCTGTATCGGTCCATAACCGCCGCAAGTCGTTCGGGTTCCATGGGAGTGGTCCGAGTACCAGGCCCCGGTTGGAAAAATCGTCTATGGCGATCTTACCGGCTAATTCCGGGTCATGATTCAGGATCCGTAAGATGTTATCCATCGTCTTTTTTGGTCGCCCGGTGTTATCGTCATACTGTAGCTTCGCGTCCTGCATCCAGTTTACCCTGGCGGCTGCCGCGGGAGCGGCTTCTTCTGTGGCAGTGAATACGTCCGAGGCTTTAGCCGCCGCGGTCATGTTCAGGTCTTCCAGCACCTTATTATCCTGCATGGCCAGCTTCTTCATCGCTATGTAGCTTGGCATCCTGTTGACCGGTGTGCCGTCCTTCACTTCCACGTCTGCGGCGCCATACTTGTGCAGCCGGATCAGGTCAAATGCGTTGACCAGCTGCCCGCTGCAGGGGTCGGTGGCATGGTGGCTGTAAAGGAACTTGTCGTTGTCGTACAGTACCGCGCCGGCCACGGTCGTGCCGCCGGTATACGTGAGCCGATCGGTATGGTCCGTTTCGATGTACGCGTTTGGGATGTATGCCTGAATCGCCGCACGGATATCGTATGTCCGGCAAAACGATCCCACGATCCCGGTTTTTGATAACGGATCTGCCTGTTTTGATAACAGAATCTTTGCTTTGATCTCTTTCCCCGGGACCTGCGGCCACGTTCGTACGTCATGCCAATCTTCATATTGCGCGAGTATTCCCTCCGCGCTGACGAAAGGAGCGTCCTCCGCGTAGCTGAACACGTACTGGCTGTCTGTGCTGCAGCCGGGGAAGTACATCAGTCTCGAACTTTCAAATGTGGTCGGGTCGCATAATTCGATCCCGATTATGCTGGCCAGTTTCCGCGCTATAGGCTCGTATTCGTCCGCCGTGACCGTTTTATCCAACGGGATGATTACGCGTAGCCTGGGGCGGTATGGCGCATGCGAGCGGGTCGAATATACCAGGTATGCGGCGTTCAGGCTGTGGATGCGTCGTACCACGTTGTCTGTTTCACCGGTCGCGATATTGTCAAGGTCTAAGGTTACCAGGTCGCGCCCGGTGATAGCGGACGCCTTTCGCTGCGGGCCGGCGATCGTGCCGCCTACGAACCCGCCGATATCTTTCAGCGCCCCCTGCTGTGCCTTTGTCATCTGCATATACTGTTCAAAGGTCTCCGGCGTACGTTGGGGGCTGCGCAGTCTTTCAATCAGTTCCGACCACATAAGCTCCGACGGGATCCACTGCTTTGACATCCTGCTTGTGCCGATGCTGATGGTCAGTTTTCTATCATTTTGCAAAATCTTCCACCCCCCCCCTATTAATCTTTCTTATAGTACGGGCTGATAAACCCGTCAGCGTTCAACAACAGGCCGGGTGCCCACGGTATCGGCGCGCACATGATCGCGTTGATCCGGTCGATCTCGTCTTCATGCAGCGCGGCCTTCGGTACTTCCAGCACCACTTCGTCATGAATGTGCATGATTGGTCTGTACCCGGCTTTCACCAGGCGGTTGATTGCTAGTGCCAGGCAGTCCCGGGCGATAGCCTGGGTGATGTTCTCCACGAGCTTCCCGCCGTAGGCTGAGGTATGGGCCCAGTTAATCCCGGTCTGTGTTCGATAATGCAGTGCCGGCCGGTCAAACTGGTTAGCGCGGAGGTATGGCCCGGGGTAGAATAGCTTCCGCCCGCTTGGCAGCGCGATCGTCAGATAATCATAGCCGTTCTCAAGATCGCACTCCCTGGCGATGAGGATACCGTGCGGCAGCCCTACCGGACGCGCGTCCTGCATCACGCTTATCACAGCAGCGTCAACGGCGTACCAGAAATCACGGATACGCGGGTTGGCAGACCGCCAGCGCTGTACGATATCCGGCAGCTCCTCTTCGGTCAGCCCCTGATTCAGCGCGCCCATGGAGATCAGCGCCGCAGGGCCGCCCTGATACCCCAGAGCCAATTCCGCTACCTTTCCCTTCTGCCGCAGATGGCCGTTGACCCCGTGCTTCTCTACGGGCACGCCGAACATGCTGGATGCGGAGGCACAGTAAATGTCGCCGCCTTTCGCGAACACTTCCATCCGCCAGGCTTCCCCCGCAAGCCAGGACAGTACCCGGGCTTCGATCGCGGAGAAGTCGGATACGCATAGCATGGCGTCGTTGCCTGCGATAAACGCCGCGCGGATTAGCTGTGATAAGGTATCGGACACATTGCCGTAGAGCAGCTCCAAGCCGTGAAGATCACCGCGTTTAGTGATTTTGATCGCGGTATCCATTGCCGGCGGTATGTCGTGCGGGAGGTTCTGTACCTGCACAAGCCGGCCGGACCAGCGTCCTGTCCGGTTGGCGCCGTAGAACTGTAGCACTCCGCGCACCCGGCCGTCGGCGCATACGGCCTGGTCCATCTTCGTGTATTTTGATACACTACTTTTAGCCAGGGCCTTCCGGATAGTCAGTACCTCTTCCGCTGCCCCATCCACCCGCAGCAGGCTCTCAGCGACAGTTTCTTTAGTGAGTTTCTCCAGCTGCAGCTCCGTGTTATTGTTCAGCCAATCCAGCAGCTGGTTTCGGCTATTCGGATTCGCCATCCCTGTCAGCTCTACCGCTTTAGCCAGCAGCTTGCCTTTATGCTCCGCATCGATCGCCAATGCGCCACGGACAAGCGCCATGTCCAGCCGGATACCTCGCAGGTTCATCTCGTAATCAAACACCCAGTCTTCCTGTACCCAGTCCGGTACCGGATACGCTGCCAGGCGCTTGTAATCTTCCATTTCTGTCACTACGTCTTGCGCGTTATAATTTTTAAATGTCTCCCATTTCTCCGGGTCGTGCTGCGGAAGGTTCCGTGTGCGGTTCCCGTTCCTCTTCGTCGGCTTACAGGGCATACAGAAATACCGTATCAGGGCTTTCCCTGTCGCCAATTTCCGTTTCTCCTCCGGCAGGCCCAGCGCTTTCCCTAACAGGGCCAGGCCTGCGGGGTAGCCGAGATACAGTCCGTGCAGCATCGTGCAGCGCCACTGCGCCGCCGAGGTTCTAAACCCTGCTTTGTTCAGGCAGGTGATTTCAAAAGACGCGTTATAGGCGTGCTTAACGACACAGGGATCGTTCAGCGCAGCGATAATCTGCGCCGGGATCGTCTCGTTTTGGGTTAAGTCGATGACCTCTACCGGGCCGAAGTCGGCGCTGTAAGCAAACAGCAGTATCTCAAATACAGGGGATTCACAGTACCGGAATAGCCCGGATTTTCTGATATCGATGTCGGAATAGGTTTCTATGTCAACCGATAAATGCTTCATTTCTCCCCCTTTAACAGAACAAAAAAGAGGCCCTGTACGGGCCTCCACGCTATGTTTACAACGGCTGCCCTGTCAAAGGATTGATGCCTCCGGTAGATTGCGGAGTGACCGCGGTAAATACGTTCGCCGCTTTCGGGGCGCCGCCGGATAACGGCTCGCCGTCACGCAGCTTCTGAATCGGGCCCAGGCCGCAGCCGATGCCCTTTTTCCCTGCAAATTCATACGGGAAGAAGTTGATGTTTACGTTCGCATAAATGCCGGAATAGATCTCTGTCGGAGAGAATATCTTCTGCATGCGCGCGTCCACCACTTCGATCGGGTTCTTTGAGGACGCGGTGAACACCAGACAGCCTTTGCACTCAGGGCCAAACGCGGTACCGTCCTGGCGTACCCCGTCACCATCATGGATCGGTGTCGGTACGATCGGCGGCATGACGCCCTTCCACTTATCGGTCAGTCCTTGCTGTTTTGCAGCTTCAATTGCCGCATTAATTGCGTTGATCTGTGTGGCTTCCGTTTTCGGTAATAAGATTGTCACACAATACTTTTCGTCCTGCCCCGGCACGGCCGCGTAAGGTTTAGAAATATGCACGTAGGACAGACGTACGTTATTCACATTCAGTTGAGTAGGGTTGTTCATAATAAGTAGCCTCCAATTTTTTCTAAATAGTTGTTTGTTCAGTTTCACGAAACACATCGGCCGCTTTCGGCACGTTACTGATCGCAGGCCGCTTGTCGGTCTCCGGGACCAATGTAGGCTTACCCGGGGATTTCACGATGTACGCGCCTACTTGCAGCTCAAATTCTTTCTTGCCCACTAATTTCTCTGTCTGGGCCAGCGTCTTAGGCACCCTGTCCCACAGCAGGCTTTCATCGGTCCCATGTTCAATCAGGATCTTGAACGCGGCGTCCTGGTCGGTGAATGACCTTGTCCCACGTCCTTCGACCGCTTTCCATCCCGGGACTTCCAGTCCGTCAAGGCAGCAGCTCAGGGCATGGTCTTTCAGGTCTTCCGCCCAGGCGCTTAGTTCTTTCGCATAGGCGAGATACTTACCTAATTCCTGTACGGTCATCAGCTTTGCGTTCGGATGCGCGTCCTTTTCCGGCTTTAGTGCGGCGTAGTATTCTGACCGGGCTTTACACTGCGCTTTCGCCCGGCAGAAGCGACAGTGTTCGCCCGGCTTAAACCGTCCCGTATCTCCCGTGGCCTCTTCCGCGGCGGGCCTTACCACATTGTTCCCCCACTTGATCAGGTCATCTACATAGAGCTCAAAGCTGCTAAAGTTAGATAACCGCGGCTGGACAATATGTAGCGCCACTTCCTTGAAGTTATACAGCAGACTGTATTTCGCTAATGCTCCAAGCGCGTATAGCATCATCTGTGGGTTATCCTCGGCGGATACCGGTACGCCTTTTCCATATTTAAAATCGATGACGTGCAGCACATCTTTAGTCAGCAGTAAGCAGTCTGCCGTGCCAAATCCGCCGGGGACGTATTCGCCGAAGTCCACCCGGGTCTCCGCCGCTACGAACGGTTTGACCGGTTCGGCTAACATCTTCTCTTTGATAAAATCAAGATAGGCCTCGGTATAGCCCTCCATCTCCGGCTGATACAGCGGCTCCTTCTTCAGCTTATTAAGCCTGCGGGTAAATGTGGCCGGGCCCATCGGCTCGATCGCGTATTTCCGCAGCTTTAATTCTGCGATCGCGTGAGCCAAGGTACCCTCTTTTGCATACTCGCTGGTGGTATCCGGAAATCCCTGTTCCAGCTTTGGGGCGGCGGTGCACTTTAGCCAACGATGGGCAGAGGAAGCGCTAAGTAAAGCATGCTGTGTCATAATTTCGCCCCCAGTGCCCGTAGCCTGGTCGCCAGCTCCCCGTATCGTTCCGCGGGGATCTCCATCATGGAGTTAACATTAAACCCTTTGACGATCGCTTGCAGATCGTTTACTTTCCCCGCATCCATGAGCGGTGCACAGGCGGCCAGAATCTCATCGATGGTGTACTGTTTAGCCGGAGCTGTAGGAACGACAGGAGTGGCCGGCGGAGGTACTATAGGTACAGACGCAGATGCGATATTGTCGGCGGTTATTGCAGGAGCCGGAACAGGCTTTGCTTCATTAAGCTGCGCGTTACTTACTTTTAAAACCTCTTGAATTGTTCCTGCGAATGTCGCTAAATGTGTTAAAAGCTCCGCGTCTGCGGAAAGAGTGATTTTTACGTTTACGTTCAAGTCCATGTTATTTTTCTCCTTTTTCGACTAAATTCCGCATTACCGGATGTGTACATGCCACATCAATTGGCAATGGCTTGATAAACTTACAGTCAAAGCAGCTTCGATGCCGCCGCTGGTAAGCGGCATATCTGCGTTTTGCCTTCATCGCTTTTTTGGGATCCGGCTCTTCCGCTACTATATCCGGAGGGCTGGCTCTACGGCGGCAGTTCGTATGTAGGCAGTTCTCGCAGAGCAACGCAAGCGTGCAGGTCTCTGCGGTACCTCCACAAGGACACCGATATGGAATTTCCGGTATCTCCGGCGAAATGTTTACCATTGATTTATCCTCCATTATGACTTATAATGTAGGTGAACGGGTTTGAATGTTCACCTTGACCGTCATGTAGCTGTAACTGCATGGCGGTCTTATTCTGTTTTAAACGGTCCATCTTCTACCCTCCTATCCAGTTCCCTGTTATCGTGAACACCAGCAGCTGCACTACACAGTACCCGCCAGCCATACATGCGGCGCCCAGGTAAAAGTCTTCATGGGCGATATGCGCCCATAGGTCCTTGAGTATCGCCCGGTACACGATGTAACAGCCCGCGATCCAGGCGTACGCGTTAACTAACTTTTTCATCGTTTCACCTCCTATCAGTGCCTGGCGGCATACTCCCGCCAGAACTCGTCAAACGCTGCCAATTTAACCCGCATAACCTTGCTGTAAGCTACCACCTCATCACGATATCGTTTACTCCCCTTCATGGCCCGCAGCAGCATATATACGTGATTACGGCCCAGAGAGTAAGCCTTGCAGATCGTTTTCGGGGAAACATACAATTGTTGTATCTCCGTAACTTTAATTTCCATAGTTTTCCTCCTTATAGCTTCTCAAGCAGTAACCGGATCTCGCGGCCTACCGCCAGCCTGTCAGCGAACGTGGTCTGCGCCCGGAAGTCCTCCATGTACGCTTCGATCATCTCCGTGTAGATGTCGGCCTTCATAGCGTTTGCCGTGCTGGCCGGAGTCTCCCGGAACGGTTTGACGATCAGCACGGATCCGTCTTCCGTCTCCGGATCGATGTAGCCGGCGCATTTCAGACGGTATTTCATCGTTCGGATCATACGTTCTGACACTTTCAGCGCCTCTGCGGCTTCCTGATTCGTGATATGTGGGCTTTCTTCGTATAAGTTATAAAGCTGATTAATTTTGCTTAGTTTCATTTTTTCACCTCTTTTTTCCCGCTGATAACTCAGAAGAACAATTCATCAATCGTTATCGGCTTACCTAATCCTACTTGAAAACAATCGCGTAGCTTCACTTTTTCTGGATCCGTAAATGGAACCTTGCCGGATTCTTTGGCGTGATAAGAAGTAACGCTTACGTTAAGCAGCTTGGCGAAGTCCTGCTGTGTCTTGCCTAACATTACCCGGTATCCGGCTATTACGCGCTTAGGTTGCATTCGTGTATCACCTCGCTTTTTTCGTGGTGCCGATCGTGGGAAAGAATCAAACTATAAATTCAAACGGGCCCAGGCCTTAACCAATCCGGAGCCTCTCCAATGAAAGCCCCGTCCTTTGTGAAATACAGCTTTACGTTCCGGAGCGGCTGGCCCTCGGTGTTGTCTCCCATGATCGCTGTTACAACAATAACCTCATGAACATAGGCCTTATTCATCTTTTGGATTGGGCCTAATTTTTTTGCGGCCCCCTTGGTTTGATATCCTTCCATAAACCCGTCAGCGAAAGCCTCAGCCAACGTGTCATGGATAGCCTTCTTATCCAACCCGGCAGGCGAAACAAAGCGGTCAAGGTACGCTTCGGTCTTATCCCATGCCAATTTTTCAATCATCTCTATTGTCGGTTCCATTTCCCTCACCCCCTCTCATCGAATCACTGCTTTAAAAGATTCCACCAAAAAGTAAGGCTGTAGACAATCAACGGATAAACAATCAGCATTTCTAATAGAATAAAGGTGTTTCTCCACATCTTCTCACCCCCTCTCACCGCTGACGGTACTTACGAACACCCGCGCCAATCGGCTGTTTTATTGAATTAAATTCAATATTTTATGCAAAAAAAATATTATCCAGTGGCAATTTATATATTTCTGCTATCTTTTTTTGTTTAACGGGAGGTACTAATCCACTGTTTCTCTCCCATTTAATCAAAGTATCTTTGCTCACTCCTATCATCTTGGCAGCTGGAACCAAGTTTATTTTTGCATTTACGCGGGCGGCTTTCAATGAAATCTGAACCATTTTCTTACCTCCTTTCAAGGATGAGTATATATTGAATTAAATTCAATGTCAATAGTTTTATCTACTTTTTTTCAACATTTTTTGAATTTAAGTTGTTTTTTAAGGAATTTTATTCTATAATTGGTTTATAAAAGGCGGTGATACCATGACTACTTCTGAAGCCCAAACCATAATGGAACTGTTTAGTATGCGTCTTCAGCTATTACTTGATAGAAATCAAATAACACAGGCTGAACTAAGCAATATCCTTGGAGTAAGCCCCTCAACTGTAAACAAATGGCTATTTAAGAAGTCTGTTCCCCGAATGGGGGTAATTGAGAAACTTTCTGCATATTTTGGAGTACCCAAAAGTTATTTTCTTGAAAATGACGCTGACATGGAAAAGCAGAGATATTACCTAAACCCCGAAACGGCAGAATTGGCACAAATGTTGCATGACAACCCCCAATATAAGGTAATGTTTGACGCTACCCGTGATTTAGATCCAGAAAGTGTAAAGAAAATCATTGATTTTATTAACTATCAGCGCCATTTGGAGGGATATGAAGATTGAGAACAATACTAATTAATCTACCGACCAAATGCAAAGGGTATGTTTATAAAGATCTAGAAACCGATACAGAAATATGTGTATTAAATGCTCGACTTTCGCACGAAGCTAACATCAAAACTTATCAACATGAACGACGGCATATTAGCAACAACGATTTACAATGTAACGAAGATGTGGGAATTTTAGAATATAAATGCCATTCAAAAAAGTCGAAGGGGGTATAGATCATGGGGTTCAGATTTAGGCGAACAGCTAAAATCCTTCCCGGTGTCAGGGTAAACATTAACAAAGATAGCCTTAGCGTAAGCGTTGGACCCAGAGGCGCAAAAACTACTATCGGAGCAAATGGCATCCGCCAAACTATCGGTATTCCTGGCACAGGTCTGTTTTATACGACTACTAAAAAATATAAAGATTCTAACAGTGATGGCAAAATGGCGCTAGAAGCCATTCCTCAAAGTTCTGTGCAGTCGTTCTGTGCAAACTGCGGGAGCAAACTTCCTAAAGATGCAAAATTTTGTCCAACATGCGGGGCGCAAATCACAGAACAGGCCTTATCAATGGATGACATCTATGTTCCGGAGCATATTGTAGAACTTAATGGTGTCCAGTTTGATGCTATTCAATTCGCTTATAAATATGATATATTCAACGGTATTCTGAATTCGGGTCGTGCTGCTTTAGATTTGCAAGAAGCCACAGGTGCAAGCCGAGAAGAAACAACACGATTCGTTACGGAGTTACTGAAGGATGAAGAAGTAAAAAAAATAGTAAGCGAAATAGATGAATACATCTCAGCACATTACTGCCCGAAATGCCATTCTAGTAATATTCAATTTTCGAAACAAGGCTTTAGTGTTGGTAAAGCCGTCATCGGGGGAATTCTTACCGGGGGTATTGGCGCCATTGCTGGGTTCCACGGCCGAAATAGGATGAAAGGGAAATGCCTCAAATGCGGGTATGAGTGGAAGGTGTAAATAGTAAGCATTCAAGCTATTACTTCACCTAAATGGATCTTGCAATTATGAACGGTAAAAAACTTAAGCGATATTAAATAACGGGGAAAATAATATGGGGTTCTTATCTAAACTTTTGGGTTCTATCCATGATGCAGCCCAAAGTCATAAAGATATCCGATATGATAACAAAGAATTTATCCATTACGAAAAAAAGAAAAACACGACGATATCTGACAAAGAACGTTTTAACTCCAATTCTATCAACAAGAGCCTAAAATTTATTTCCCAAGGTGTATGCACAAATGAAAATTTCCAGTATATTCCTAAAGAAGTTCTTGAATTACTGTGGTTTGCAGATGGCTATTATAAAAATTTTGATAATGAAGATCAGTTTACAAATGATGGCATCGTTTATATTAAAATACCAGAACCAAGCTTAATATCCTTGAATTTGCCTGTTGGAGAAATTATTAAAAATCCAGAAAACATTGATTACTTTCCTAGATATGCTGCATTGCAACCTGATGAACGAGCCACTTATCTAAACTGGTTAAAAAATATAGACGAGACCATTCCTATTGGGTTTGTTTTCATTTTTTATTACGGCCTAGAAAGGTTCTTGTTTACTCAGGAAGACAAGTTTGAAAAGGCATTTAATATGATACTTAGGCTTCGACGGCATCATAAAAATCATTCCTTTCAAGCCTATTCTTATGACACCTTACTGTTTGCTTGTATATATCGTCAACATTGGGAATTATTTAATGAACTTTTTAAAGATAAGCAGTTTTTAAGTCCTCTAACGCTTGCCTGTATGGCACAAACAGGCAAGCAATTGTTCCCAGAAGATATTCTGAATCTTGCTTCTGCTGTTGGTTTTAAAAATAAGAGGTATATTAAGAACGAACCAAAACTATTCCTGCAAGTGCTGGGAGAAATTCTTCGCGAGAAATATGCTTCTTCTGGATACCCTTTATCCAAAATTTCCATCATTGATTGTCCGCGAAAATCTGTATGTCCTGTTATTGCAAATACGTCGTTAAGGTTCATGCCCTATCACGTTCCCAATTTGCTTGAAAACGCTTTATTTAAAAGAGATTTATTAGAAATACTAAATTCTACCCACGAAAAAGTAAAACTTCTTTTACGCCAACAACGCACAAAAAAATAAATTTATTAATAAACAGATAAAAGGAGAATCAACCATGAAAAAACTATCTAAGTGGATTTATGCCTTACTTGCAGTGCTGATAATTGCGGCCGGATCTGCCGCATACTACTTCCTGTATTATATTAAAACGCCGGAATACACGTTGAAAATCATTGCAGACGGTTACAAGGCTCACGATGTCTATAAGGTACACAAGCATATAGATGTTGACCGCATACTCAATTCTTACTTAGACGAAACGATAAAAAATGAGTTGCCGGAGAAAGACAATCCTTTTGTACAGGCCCTTCTGCCCGCATTAAAGCAAGTCGCTATTTCTTTAGCCAAGGACAATATTGACAAAGATATCATGGGGTTAGAACCAACTACACCCACGGCTGAAAAAACAGGAGATAAACCCGCAAAAGATCTAAGAAACGCTTTTGACTCTTCTGCCGTGAAATCCGCGTCGTCTAAAAAGATTGACGATACTACAGCGGAAATACAGATGGTCGTAACAAATAAAAGAACTAAGGAAGATATAAATATCCCCCTCCGTGCGAAGCGTTTAGATGATGGTACCTGGCGGATTTATGAAATCCCGGGCATGTATCAGTTAGTAAAGAAATTGAACACAGAGAAATAGCCCCTCGAATTCGAGGGGTTTCAAGCAAATAAAAAGACCGCCCGGATCTGGAACATCCGAACGGTCAGGCAGGTCCCACGTCACTAAACAAGGGTGTACTCTGCCCTTTTATTATAACATGGCAGGCCTTTTAACGCAAAGGGGCTGCGCTTATGGGATAGCACCGCTGCTGGGCGGCGGAATAAGGAGGTCATTATGTGGATAGATGAAAGAAATGGCAAGTTTCTGTTCCGGGAACGGTATGTTGATCGCTGCGGACGCCGTCGGACCGTAACCGTCACGATGGCTAACAAAACACGCCCCACCGCGAAAAAAGCGCAGGCCATGTTGGCCGACACTATCCGTCGAAAACTGGAGCCGCCAGAGGCGACGATGACGCTACGGTCTATTCTGGATGATTATGTCAAGCACAAGTCTTTGAGCGTTAAACCATTGACCCTGATCCACTATAGCCTATATAGCCGTAGGATTTTCGAGGCTCTTGAGCCTGAACGGAACGCCGCCGGCATCACGGCCCGGGAATGGCAGCGCTTCTTTGACGGACTATCGCTGTCCACATCCCCGCGCAGCGCAAAAGACACCTTCCTGTTCGCTAAGGCGGCTATGGAACGCGCGGAGCGTCTGGACGGGATCAATGCTCTGGCCCTGCGTCGGGTTCGTATCGAACTTCCGGCAAAGACGAAGGCAGCAGTGGCCACAGCTGCCGCCAAGTTCCTATCTCGCTCGGAGTTATCCGAAGTACTCGCTGCGTTGCGGGAGCAGTCGCCCTATATCGCCGATATCTGTGAGTTCCAAAGTCGAACCGGGCTGCGATATGGTGAGCTGGCAGCCCTCCGTGAGGCTGATGTAGACCTGCAGCGCCAGTTGATCCATGTAACCGGTACCCTCGTCTTCAACGTGCCCGGGGAACGGGGCCACCGAGACACGCCCAAAAATGTTTACTCCATTCGAGATGTCACGCTGGACCGGCGCTCCATGGAAATCCTTCGGAAATTCATGACTCGAAACAAGCTTGCCCGGGCATGGGGAAGCCGCTCCGGGGACAATCTTCCGGATCGCTATATCTTCACGTCAGAGCGGGACGGCTATCCGCTTGATATTTCTTATGTTAACCGTCTGCTGCGCTCCCTGCACCATCAGAAACACCTTACTACTCATATCTTTCGCCATACACACATTTCGCTTCTCGCCGAGGAAGGTGTGCCGTTGAAGGCTATCATGGTGCGCGTCGGACACAACGAACCCCGGACGACCATGGCGGTCTACACTCACGTTTCTGACAAGATGCAGCAGGAAGTCATGAATGCCCTGAATACAATTTCAGTCTGAACATAAAAAAATAAGGCCGTACCTGAATTGCCAGGTGCGGCCTTTCCCTTATTATCAAGGTTAACTTCCTTTTGCTCACATGGTTAACACATTTCGCCATTTCATGAGGTGACAGTGAACAAAAAGTGAGCAAGTTTTGTTTAATGGTATGGTAAAACGTGGTTCGATATGGTAATTACGTTCTATCGTAGTTCCGCTCTACGCCTGCACTGTAACATAATATGTCACAATGTGGTGTAAAGAGGAATAGCTAAACCAAAATTGGCGGAGCGGGTGGGATTCGAACCCACGTGCCGCGGACGGCTAACGGATTTCGAGTCCGCCTCGTTATGACCACTTCGATACCGCTCCATGATTCTTTAAATCGGGATTTATTATATCATAATTTGGGTGAATTTGACCAGCAAAATTTTCTATATTAAATGAATCTCTTTCGCAATTCACCGTTGGAAGAAATTCCCACGACAAAATGCAATCTGTTATCTTTTCTACCGCACTTCATGCCGTGGTTACCACGTGCTCAGTCTCTTCGTTTGGCAAAAAACTCTTTTACCACCGCAGCGCAGCGATCTTCTAAGATGCCGCCGATCACCTGAGGCTGATGGTTCAACGAGGGATGGGACAACACATTGAAAAGCGATTCCACCGCCCCGGCCCGATTATCCCGACAACCGAAGACTACCGTATCCACCCGGCTGTTGAAAATCGCCCCGGCGCACATGGGACAAGGCTCCACCGTCACATACAATGTACAACCTGTCAGGCGCCAGTTTTGCAAGGCCCTGCACGCCTCACGGATGGCAATGACTTCCGCATGAGCCGTAGCGTCCCGCCACTGCTCCCGCATATTATAGGCACGAGCCAGTACCAGTCCGTCTTTGATGATCACGGCCCCGACAGGGACTTCTCCCTGCGCCGCCGCTTTTTCAGCTTCCTGCAACGCCTTTTCCATATAAGCTTCATGGGATAATTCAGTCATTTTCTTCCAAGGCCTCCTGTTCTTCCAGCAAGGCTTCCCAGTGTTCCGTCAGTTCGTCCAATTTTGCTTCATACACCGCCCGCTCTTCTGCCAGAGCCTGACTTTTCGCAAAATCCTGCTGATTTTCCGGCATGGCGATCCTTACATCTACATAGGCCAGCAAGGCGTCCTGCTCACGGATTTTCATTTCCACCCCGTCAATCAGTTCCGCCAACTGGACCGGGCTATGGGTCCTGGTTGCTTTTTTCCTGCTCTCCACCTCTGTTACTGCCTGATCAGTTGCTTTTTCTCCATCACTCGTCTCAAGATCTGCAGCAGGCGCAACAGTTTTTTCTGTTTTCCCTGTTTTTGCGATGGTGCTGTCTATTGCCGGACAAAATTTTGCTTTTTGCTCCAGATAATACTCGTAATTTCCTTTATAGTCCCGGACCTTTTGTTCTTCGATTTCCCAGATACGGTCCGTCACTTCGTTGATTAAATAACGATCATGGCTTACGACCAGCACGGTGCCGTCGAAGATTTCCAGAGCGGCTTCCACGGTTTCTTTAGCCAGAATATCCAAATGGTTGGTCGGTTCGTCTAAAATAAGAAGGTTCGCTCCGTCCAGCACCAGCTTTAATAAAACCAAACGGGCTTTTTGACCACCGGAAAGAGTGCCGATTTCTTTGAACACCTCTTCCCCGCGAAACAGCATACCGCCTAAAAGAGAACGGGTCTGCCCGTCCGTCAGACCATATTCGATCTGTAAACTGTCCATCAACGTCTGTTGGGGATCCAATCTCTCGTAACTCTGGGAAAAGTAACCTATTTTAACCCGATTGCCCACTTTGACCTGTCCGGACAGCGCCGGAATTTCCCCCAGTATGGTACGCAGTAAAGTAGTCTTTCCAGTACCGTTAGCGCCGATCAGTCCCACTTTTTCACCTCGACGCAGCACCAAATTCACACCCTGTACCAGAAGTTTGGAAGGGTAGCCTACATTTAATTGTTCCAGAACCAGAACGCGTTCCGCCGACTCGGGAGCTGGAGGCAGGCGCAGAGAAAAAGACTCCTGCTCCACCGGCGCTTCCAACCGTTCCAGGCGGTCCAAACGCGACTGGCGGCCCCGGGCCATTTTACTTTTGATACCCGCCTTGAAACGACGGATATAGGCATCCTGTTCCGCAATAAAATCCTGTTGTGCTGCGTAAGCTGCTTTTTCCGTTTGCGTCTGAATTTCTTTTTGTACCAGATATTTGGAATAATTGCCGGGAAAAGACCGTAATTTTCCCCCTTCCATCTCCAGGATGCGGGTTGCCACATGATCCAGAAAGACCCGATCGTGGCTGATCACGACTACGCCGCCCTTAAAATCGCGCAGATACTGCTCCAGCCATTCCATCATGCGAATATCCAGGTGATTGGTCGGTTCGTCCAGCAGCATAAATTCCGGTGAAGAGACCAACGCCGCCGCTAACAGAAGGCGTGTTTTCTGACCGCCGGAAAGCGTTTGCGCCGGTTGCTGCCACATGGCTTCCGGAAAAGCCAGCCCGAACAGCACCATTTTAAGTTTTGCTTCGTATTGATATCCTTCCAGGTATTCATACCGCTGTGTCGCCCGACTGTAGCTTTCTAAAATTGCCGGGTCGTTATCCCCCAGAGCCTTTTCCAGATCCGTTAATTTCTGTCTGAGAGCCAGAATTTCAGGATTGGCCTCCAGCATAAATTCCCAGACCGAACCCGCACCGATCCGATCAAATCCCTGCTCTACGTAACCGATCTGTAGCCCTGCCGCAAAAGAAACAGTGCCTCGGTCCGCATATTCCGGATCCAGGAGGCACTTCACCAGCGTGGATTTACCGCTGCCATTGACACCTACCAAACCAATTTTTTCTCCTTTGGCGACCATGAAACTCACATCATGAAAAATTTCGTGAGCGCCAAAGGCTTTTGCTAACTTATCTACCACTAATTGCATGAGTCTTGTTCCACCACTTACCTGTCTTATATTATATTCCTTACTGTTATTGCGTTATAACCTCTCATATCCATACGGATGCGCTTTATGCCACTGCCAGGCACTGGCGATGATCTCCGAAGTATTGCTGTGCTTTGGCTGCCAGCCCAACACCTTTTTACATTTAGCGCTGGATGCGATGAGTACCGCCGGATCCCCGGCTCTTCTTGTTTCTTCTTCCACCCGAAAATCGATGCCGGTCACTTTTTTAGCTTCCTCAATGATCTCACGGACACTGAAGCCGGCCTCGCTGCCCAGATTAAACACATCACTCCGGCCGCCCCGGAGCAGATACTGCAACGCCAGCACATGCGCATCAGCCAAATCCACTACATGAATATAATCCCGCAGGCAGGTCCCGTCCGGCGTCGGATAATCCGTGCCAAAAATAGAAATATGATCCCGCACACCCTGCGCTGTTTTTAAGATCAGAGGGATCAAATGGGTTTCCGGATTATGATCTTCTCCGATCACCCCATCCAACGAGGCGCCGGCGGCATTAAAATAACGCAGCGCCACATACTTCATGCCGTATGCCATAGTAAAGTCCTTCAGCATGGTTTCGATCATCAGCTTGGTCCGCCCGTACACATTCGTAGGTACCGTAGGAAAATCTTCTTCGATCGGCGTTTTTTCCGGTTCGCCGTACACCGCCGCCGTAGAAGAAAACACCAGATTATCCACCCCTGCTTCATGCATGGCTACCAACAGATGCAAGGTGCCCGATACATTATTGTAATAATATTTCGCAGGGTCGGTCATGGATTCCCCCACCTGGGAAGAAGCCGCGAAATGAATGACGCCGTCAATTTCATATTCCCCCATGATATGCTTCAGAAACTGCACATCATGGATATCGCCGGTGATCAGCTGCACCTTGTCCGAAACTGCTTCCGGATGTCCGGTGGAAAAATTATCATATACGATAGGTGTCAGATTCGCGGTCTCCACCAACGCGCGAACCGCATGGGAACCGATGTATCCGGCACCCCCTGTCACTAAAATATTCATGTAAGATTGCCATCCTCTCTTTACGTGTTGCACACACTGCAACGCCTTCAGAATTATCCTTCTTGCGCCACGATTCCTTTCAAATATTGCAGGAAACCGTCTTTCAGTTCCGCATCCCGCAGGGCATACTCCACGGTCGCCTCCAAAAAGCCCTCCTTATCCCCCACATCATAACGCCGACCGGCAAAATCATAGGCATACATAGGCTGAATCTTTCCTAAAGCCCGCAGACCGTCCGTAAGCTGGATCTCATTGCCGGCGCCCGGTTCCGTATGCTCCAGGATAGAGAAGATCTCCGGTGTAATGACATATCTGCCTAACACGGCATAATCAGAGGGAGCCTCTTCTACCGGAGGTTTTTCCACCATATCCGCTACGGCAAATAAACGGGGATCCTCGGTCCCCCGAACAGCTACGACTCCATAAGAAGACACCTTTTCATGGGGTACTTTTTGTACGCCCAATACCGAAGCGCCGGTTTTTTCATACACGGACATCAACTGACGCAAGGCAGGCTGCTCCGGATTATAAACCACGTCATCCCCCAACATCACGGCAAACGGTTCATTACCAATGAACTGTTTCGCGCATAAAATCGCATGCCCCAAACCGCGAGGCTCTTTTTGCCGAATATAGTGGACCCGGATATCAGAAATGGAACGAACCATGCGTAAAAGTTCATCTTTCTTCTTTTCTTCCAGGTTAAGCTCCAGTTCGATACTGCGGTCAAAGTGATCTTCAATGGCCCGTTTGCTCCGTCCCGTAATGATCAGAATATCTTCAATGCCACTGGCCAACGCTTCTTCTACAATGTATTGAATCGTAGGCTTATCTACGATAGGCAGCATTTCTTTCGGTGTAGCCTTCGTCGCCGGTAAAAAGCGGGTCCCCAGTCCTGCTGCCGGAATCACCGCACGGGTAATTTTCTTAAAATTTGTACTCAAGCCGGGTTACCTCCAATCAGTTGTAATAACTCTTCTGTCTTTTCTTTCAGCAACGCCCTGTCGCCGCGGGTCTCTACATTTAACCGGATCACCGGCTCTGTATTCGAGGCACGCAGATTAAAACGCCAATCAGAAAAAGCTATGCTCAATCCATCCAGCGTATCGAAGGAACCGTTGCTGTATTTTTCTTGCAACACCGCGAAGATCTGCGCTCCATTTTGTACTTCTCTGTTGATCTCCCCGCTGCACGGGAAGGCCTCTTCCATGCTTCCCACCAGTTCTGATAGCTGTTTACCGGCGGCGCAGACGATCCCCGTCACCAATAACGCGGTGATCATACCGCTGTCACAACAGGTAAAGGAACGGAAATAATGATGGCTGGACATTTCGCCGCCATAAATCACATCATTCTCCCGCATACACTGCTTCATAAAAGCATGGCCGCTCTTACAGCGTATTCCCTTGCCGCCATATTGTTTGATAATGGCTTCCGTATTCCAGATAAGGCGGGGATCATACATGATTTTACTACCGGGATATTTTTGCAGAAATTCCTTAGCCAACAGGCCCACCAGATAATACCCTTCCACAAAGTTTCCCTTTTCGTCGCAGAAAAAGCATCGGTCAAAATCTCCGTCCCAGGCAATACCCAGATCCGCTTTATGGCGTAACACCGCTTCCGAGGTGACCTTCCTGCATGCGTCCAGCATCGGGTTAGGAACGCCGTTAGGAAAGTTCCCGTTGGCTTCATAATTAATTTTTATCAGTTCAAAAGGCAGGCTGGCTTCCAGTTCATCCAAAACCGCGCCTGCGCCACCGTTGCCCGGATTGACTACGATACGCAAGGGGCGAAGTTCGCTTTGCTTTACATAACTCAGCAAATGTTCTACATAGGCTTTCATAATATTTTGCTGTGCCAATATGCCCCGGGCTTTACCGGCCACCAGATGATGGGGGAAATCTTCTCCTCTCACCATCTGTTCGATTTCCTGCAGCCCGGTGTCACCGCTTACCGGCCGGGCATCCCGGCGTACCAGTTTCATGCCGTTGTAAGAAGCCGGATTATGGCTGGCTGTGATCATGATACCACCGTCCGCATTAAGATAGGCCGTGGCAAAGTAGACCATCTCCGTGCCGCAGCAGCCTATATCGATCACATTGGCGCCCCCGTCCCGCAAGCCGTTACTTAATGCTTCGACCAGCCGGGGTCCGGTCAGACGGATATCACGCCCTACAACAACCGCTTCTGCGCCAAATAATGCGCAAAAAACTTTTCCTACCCGATAAGCCAGTTCCTCATTCACTTCTTCCGGATAAATACCCCGTAGATCGTATGCCTTAAAAGCTTTTGTATTCAGCATTCCTTCTTGCTCCTTGCCCTGATTCCTGCGTCACGATTTCTGCCACCGGAAACTATGGTTTGCGAAATTCGATTCTAAGTAAGTAGTATTCTACCAAAAAGCAAAAAGTCCTGCCACAACGACACCGATCCCCTTATTTTCTATCGGGTCAACTCCCTTTTATGCAGCCTTATCACGAAGTTTTGCTCTCCTGCATATTTTTATAAAGTTTTTGCTATACTCACTTATTAGCGGCTTTAGATAACAAAATCCCTTTTTCTTAAAAAATCCTCTGCAGCCTCTCCCAGAAACCAGCGGATTGCAGTAAAAAAATCAGGATAACGTCCATCCTGCCCGGGATCTAACAGTTCTTCCGCCAATTCGGACAAAATCAACGCCAACGGTCTTCCCTGCTGCAGCGAAGCATCCACCTGTTCTTGCAGCACATCGAGCACCGCTTTGCGCAGACGTTTTAAACGGGGTGCGTTCAAATTCAATTCCTTAATCGTCACTTTGGCCCGTTTTCGCAGTTTCCCTTCACATTGCGTTTCATCCACCTGCATTTCTCCGGAAAAAGGGTCGTACTTAAACAAGCGGATATTCCCCGGGATCTCCAGTGGATTGAGGATGCGTGTATCCAGAGATTTACAGCTTTTGGGCACGTCACAGCTGCGATCTTCCTTAGCCGCTGAATAGCGATATTTAGCATCTTCTACATAAGGGTGACTGCCCCCATGACAAGCTCCCAGCATATTATTCCAATCCAGGTGATAATTATGTTCTTGATTTTCAGTCCCTGTTTTGGGGTGAAAATGTTCCACCCGGAAATCATCCACCAAATCTTCGTTATCCGTAAGGCGAATACTGATCTCACAATAAGCACAGAGACCGTACTGATCTTTTATGAGCTGTTGTTTCACCTGCTTATAACCGTTTCTGTCCCGATGATGGAATTTATCCCAGGTATCATGAGGGTGACGCTGCGTATAGAAAAACAGACGCTCCGGTATCTCTGCATTTTTTCTTACTCGTTTCACAGAAGTCCCCTCACTTTTTCCTACGGAAACGCCGTAACCGGATATCCATATCCGCCCGAATCAGAGCGGGTTCCCGCCCTTTCGACCAAAGATCCAGCTTTTTCCGCAGGGCTAACGCCTCTTCCGAATCCCACTGATCGTCACATACCAACTGAAGATAGCGCTGCAAATCCTTGACGATAGGCACCGACAGGGGTCGGCTCTCCACCCGTTGGATATCGCGTAACAACTGGCTGCTTTCTGCCCCCAGGGCAAAGACCGGCTCCTCGATAGCAACGGCATCCCCTTTCCAACGCAAAATGCGGATAGATTCCGGCGGTACGCTGGTCAAGAGCTGAGGGCTGTGGGTGGTGACAATAAACTGCACCAGAGGAAAGGCTCTGGTCAGGTCGTTGATCACGGTTTGCTGCCAGGAAGGATGCAGATGCATATCCACCTCATCGATTAAAACTACCCCCGGCGTTTGCAACGCCACATTTTCTCCCAGATCCGGGTTCAGGCGGGCCATGCGATAGGCGATATCAGCCGCCATACTGATCACGCTCCGTGCTCCGTCGCTCATCGCCTCCAAAGGCAGTTCGCCTTTTTGCGGATGGCAGAGCAACAGGTTCTGTGCGGCAAAACTATATTTTAAGTCGGTCCAGCCCATACTGCCAATACATTCTATAATTGCTTTTCTCACTGCGTTAAGAATATCTCTGTACGGGTTTTTGTCAGGCAGTTTTTTTTCCGCGATAATGCGGTCATACTCCAGTTCGCTTTCCGATGCATAGCGGAACCACTGACCAAAAGTATTGTAAGAGCCGCTGGGCTCCAGACATTCCACATAGCCGCTGCTGCGAGACAAATCGATGGCTTTCCCCTTGAGCAGGGAACTGTCATTCCACATACGGGTTGTACCGTAGTAGCCCAATACCGGCAGAATAATTTTTTCATCTCCCGGCTGATTTAAGGATAATGCCAGACGCCTGCCATAATCGGACAGGACCTTCGCCCGGGCAGAGGATGTACGGCCTTTCAGGGTTTTCAGCTCTCTTTCCCAGGAAAACATTTTATTGGCATTGTTTACCCCTTCTGCTTCCAACGATACCGGCAGCAGATATTTCATCCTCTGTACGCCTAACTCTTTGCCTTCCGCCGGAACGTCCAACACCATACGCACATCATGAAACTGAAAATTGCGCACCTTGCTGCCCGGAAAAGCAGAAAGGAACGGAGCCATTGCCACTACCAAACCATCTAAAATCGCCGTCTTGCCTTTTCCGTTTTCCGCGACTATCACTGTGAGTCTTGGCTCAAAACGTATGGTAAAATCTTTATAACAACGAAAATTCCGGAGTCGTATTTTATTGATATACATAAGCCGCGCCCCTTGCCTCTCTTTGCAAAAAACCGGACAGGTTCCCCTGCCCGGCTATGCTTATTTATTTTTTAGGTTTATTTTCCTGTTCTTTGTTCTGCCCTTCATTAGGGTCTAATACCATAAATTGCAACATCGTGATTTTTCCCTTTACATTTTTAAACACGGCAATCATTTCCATTAAAGGAGCCTTTTCATATTTTGCGGCATAGCGCAGGATATTGCCGTCCTTGATCATTTGGAATACACGCAGGTCTTTTTCTACCAGTTTTCCCAGCTCTTTATCCATACTGGCGAACATATTCTTATACTGTTCTTCCGAAAAGTTTTTGGCCCATTCCGGGTCCATGTAGCCAACCACTTTTTTGTAGTCTTTACCGCTGAGGAACTGGTCCACGATCTTCGCTTCCGCATCCAGGTCGGCTCCGTCACTGGCAAAGCACATTGCCGAAAAACTCAGCATCATTGCCATCACCAGTAATAAAATTTTCTTCATCTTTTATACCTCCCGTGTCCTTCTATCTTCCTTTTGTTGTAGCTCAACCAGTCCTTTACACAAACTGCCTGCTATTTTACAATTTGTCTTTACAATATCTGTGTTCGGCCTGTCTACAAAAAATATTATACACTATAAATTTGACAAAAAAACGACATTTTGCCGAAAATTTCCCTTTCCCAGGTATTATGAGACTGATTGATTTCGCCGCAACCTGAAGGCAATTTAATCGGGAGGATCACAAAGCTTCCAGTTCCTCTTCCGGTATCTCTATTTCACCATGAAATACTTCCGTCGCCGGCCCCTGTAAGAAAATGTGATTGGATTCCGTTTCGTATGTAACTTTAAGCAATCCGCCTCTGGCCTGCACATTCAGCGGTTTATCCATTGCCCCGGCCTTATGCAAACGCATGCAGGCGTAGTTTACCGCACAGGCCCCTGTACCGCAGGCCAGGGTCTCGCCGCTGCCCCGTTCCCAGACGCGGAATTTGACCGTATTCTCGTCAATAATCTGAACAAATTCCGTATTGACGCCTTCCGGAAACAATTTATGGTGCTCAAACTGCGGTCCCAATACGGAAAGATCAAGGGCATCCACATCTTTTACAAAAACTACGAAATGAGGGTTGCCCATAGAAACTGCCGTACCATTATAATAAATTTTCTCTTTGTATGTTTTTTTATCGGTCCCGACAATCGTCGTTTCTTTTAACACAAGGGACTGATCCACAAAAATGTAGTGATCTGTAATCATGGGTATTTTTCTCGGACGAATCTCCGGTTCCCCCATGTCTACCCGGGCTTCAACTACTTTGTCATTTTCTATTGTCAGATCGATTTTTTTAATTCCTGCCAATGTTTCTATCATTACCGGATTTTTTTCGGTTAATTTATGATCGTAGACATATTTTGCCACGCAACGGATCCCGTTCCCGCACATTCTCCCTTCCGAGCCGTCCGCGTTAAACATGCGCATCTTAAAATCCGCTGTTTCTGACGGGCAAATTAAAATTAAACCATCACTGCCGATTCCAAAATGATATTTACTCACATAACGTGCTACGACAGCAGGATTGGACATTTCCCACTCCGTACAATTCACATACACGTAGTCATTCCCGCACCCGTGCATTTTAGTAAATTTAAATTTCATTCCGCCTTCCTCCACCCTTTGCATAGTAATTATTTTTCTGTAATCTTGCGAGCCGTTACGTTTACTATGCCTGATATTTATGTAATTATTATACCGTTTTTAAGCACAAACTACAAGGATAGAAGATTCGAGGATAAAAAAACCGCACTGTATATACAGTGCGGTTTCCTACCGGCAATAATCTATCCTCCCGGGCCGCTTCCAGCCAAGT